>Ga0209420_1000312_pt1 | contig 27563 bp, 30 predicted proteins | sample BlaSpr_A8_OM1_O1_FD_187972 | JGI IMG/M metagenome (GOLD analysis project Ga0209420, IMG submission 187972) | Forest soil microbial communities from Thunder Bay, Ontario, Canada - Black Spruce, Ontario site 2_A8_OM1_O1 (SPAdes) (version 2) | ecosystem: Environmental > Terrestrial > Soil > Boreal...
TCGAAAATTCAGCAGCGCAATCGCACAACGGCCGTCAGCATTGAGGAAAGTACTCTTGGCTCGAGTTTTTGTTTCGCCCTCGAGGAGAAAACTGATTGCCCGCGAGTGCACGAATTTCTGAGCGCCTTACGCGGTCATCACACGGCGCCGTCCCGTGGCGGAATTCCAGCATCGAAAACGCTAGCGACTGGCGAACTGAGTCCTGATAAGTGGATCCGCACGACTTATCAGGAGTTGGCATCCAACTACCAATTAGTTCGAAAGCATTCCGATCGTCACCAGCCACGCCTCCACCAGCTGCGGCCATTCCGTGATCGGAAGCGTCGTGCGCCGCAGCCCGAAAGCGTGTCCGCCCTGAGCGTAGAGATGCATTTCGGTGGGCACGTGTGCCTTCTGTAGCGCGATGTAGTAAGCCACCGACTGGTCTATGCCGTCGACCTTGTCATCCTCGGCTTGCAGCAAAAACGTCGGGGGCGTCTCGCGAGTCACCGGAACTTCCGGATTCAATCCATAGGTTTCGGCCCCAGTCGACAAATGACCCGGATAAACTGCCACCGCGAAATCCGGGCGAGCGCTTTCTTTGTCTGCCGCATCGATAGGCTTGTACAAACGGTGCGCGTAGTCCGTACTGACTTCCGCCACCAGATATCCACCCGCCGAGAAACCAATCACTCCGACCTTGTACGGATCGATGTGCCACTCCCCGGCATGCAATCGCACCAAGCCGATCGTTCTCTGCGCATCCTCCAGCGCCAGTGTGGATTTGTTTAAACCGTGGTTGGGCCGGCAATCGCAGTGCCAATCATAGGGCGCGCTCGGCGCGCGATATTTCAGCAACACGCACGTAATTCCTCGCGACGTCAGCCAGTCGCAAACTTCCGTGCCTTCCAGGTCGATAGCCAGTCCCTCAAAACCGCCGCCAGGAAACACCACGACGGCAACGCCCGTATTTTTTTCCGTTGGCGAGTAAACCGTCATCGTCGGCTGCGTCACATTCTTCACCCAGACCCACGTCCTCCCGGCGACCAGGTGATCCTTGACGATCGCCGTATCCTCCGGCCCAGGCGCGGCCTGTGCGTCCGGCACAGCGCCTGGCCATATCGCAATTTGAGTGTGTGGCGGCGCTGGCTGCCAGGCCGTCGTCTGCGCACACACACCACCAGACACAAACAGCACACAGAAAACCAGAACACAAAAAATAAGGTTCGACGATTCCATCCCAGTCCTCACGGCCAAGATAAACCGTCGTCGCCGCCTGCGGTTGTCGGAATCCGCGAAGCGTATTCGAAACGTAACTCCCGATGAACGCTGCCAGCTCAACCGGTCAATGCAACACCTTCCGGGCGGTTGATACGGCGATGCTTCCGCGGGAGTACCGCCTGTTTGGCTGCACTCGGCCAAAACCTAGGCAGGGCAGCGTTCCTGCTGGTCTTACCCTAGCGAGCGATTTTGGCTTTTGTTTTCAATGCAAGGGGGTACTAACTTAGTGTTGCGTCGATCCATTGAGATCACCGCCGCTTCAGGACACGTGGCGATCTACCGATTCTCAGTGTCCGGTAACGCGACGCAATATAAAAGGGCCCTTCTTTTGGAGTAGGGTTTGGAGTGTTCGGCTCGAACCCACAACAAAAAGGAGCGCCCTCACATGAATAGCGTGAAGTATATCGGGATGGATGTGCACAAGGAAGCGATCTCCATCGCGGTTCTGAATTCCTCTGGCAAGCTGCATCGCTTTTCTCTTTTACTACACCCTACGCCGACGCGCCCCGCACCTCAATCGCGTCCGCCACTTCATACAAATGAAAATCCACCTTGGCAATCTCAAAAAACGGCTTCATGTGCTTCTGCGCTTCTGGACTATCCATCATCGCCTCCCAATCTTCCTTGCTCCGCCACTGCGCATAGTTAACGACGCGCACTCCATCCAGGCTCTTGTGAATGCTCGCTGAAACAAACCCGGGAATATGCTTCATGGCCTTCTCCGTCGTCTCCACTAACATATCCACCACCTTCTGCTGATTTTCCGGTTCCAGCGTAAACACATTAATTAACGTCGCCACTTTGTTGTCATTTGAAATCGTCGGCATAAGCCCTCCGTCGTTCTGTGTGCTACCCATTACTTAGCACGATTTACCGGTTTGCTGCGGAGCCTTCGGCAACGGCAAAGACGACTGGCCGAATACATAGCGCCAGCCTGTCGCGGTACGCACATATGTGTCCGAGAACCAAACTGTATAGTCGAATGGTTTTCCGTCTTGCGCACCTTTCTCCCACAACTTAGCGGTCACAACCGCGGCATCGCCCCAAATGCGAACCATCTGCGCGCTGTCTTCTTGATGCTCGTAGACGAACCGGCCGGTTCGCGCCTCCTCGAGCAAATCAGCTTTGGTGTAAGTCTTGCCGGAACCCGTCACGAGTGTGAAATCGTCAGCCAGAATACGATCCATTGTTGAGGCATCGTTCTTTTTGACGGCAGCCTGGTAGGCAGCGTCCAGCGCCGCGACCATGTTTCTATCGTCGGCAGCGGATGCTTTTGTGTAGTCACGGAAAGAGACCGAGCCGGGGAGCCGATCTTCCATGCCCACAAACAGGGCAAGCATGGCAACAACGCCGACCTTCAGCCAAAGAGCAAGCGGATTCATTTTGATCTCCTTCTCGCGATGGGTTTTCGCGGCGGCAAAATGGCCGACGGTTGATTGCATCCGAGAAACGAGAGTAGGAGGGGCTTCCTACCCTCGTTCCTTCGCGCTTCGCGGCGCTTGACTTCCCGCGCTGGATACAACATTGGCGATTGCTATCTTTTTTCGTTCGCCGCTTGCGATATTGCCGGCTCAGGCCCGAAGTGGCCGAAGGCTAGCTTGCGCATCATCTGCTGGCGGATGCCTTCGGACACGGTAATACTTGCGGCTTCGCTATTGGGGGCTTCGGAGGTGGCGTCAACGCTGGCGTCCCCGTAGCCCTGGTAGTGGGGAAAGGCCAGAAACGCTGGAATGTTCGCGCCCAGCGGGCAACCGCCATCGGAGACGACGCACGCTTGGCCGGTGATCTCGCCTTTTTCGTTGATACCGTTGGCGCCGATCAAGAGCAGCGGCGAACTTTTAGGGATTAAGGAGTTGAGGTCAAGCATCTCGCCATCTTCGTAGAGGAAGGCGTGAAAGGAGGGGAGCGATACGCCCACCACTTGACCTTGATCGTTGACGTCCAGAGCTTCGCTGAGGCTATCGCCGGGGAGCACGCCGATGTCCGTCATTTTGCCGCTTGCTTTTGTCCAAATGAACGCGTGGAAATTTGGGTTGAGCACTCCTCCGGCGACGTCGCCGGGCAGATCGGAAAATCCGACGATGACATCGCCGCGATGGTTGATGGCCATCGGAGTATTCCAGCCTTGACCGCCGAGATTGCCGAGGTTGATGACACTGCCATTTTCCCAGAGCAACGCGTGCATGGCGCTGAACGCGCCGACGGAAGTGTCACAGGTTCCGGAGATGCCGACGATCTGGCCGTTGTCATTAATAGCCGTGGCAGCTCCGTCGGGGTCCGGAACGCCATTTTGAACGTAAGTGTGGAGCGCGGTGATCTGATCCAATCCTGGGCCGTAAACGACTGGGAGGAACTGGAGCACTTGCGGCAGCACGCAGGTTGAATCGTGAACTTGAGTTTCTGCCCAGCCGACTATCTGACCCAAATTGTTTTCTCCGGAGGCAAATCCGTTGTTACCGCCCAGCGTAGGCAGCGGGTTCATCACGCCATACTGCCACACGAAACCGGTACATACGTGTCCTGTGGGGATGCCCGTGGGGGTGAAGGCAGTGCAACTCCACGACTCGCCGTATGGATCGAGAGCAGCGGTTTCGGAAAAACCGGCGATTTGCCCGTGATCGTTTTTGTTCGGCCATTGGACGTCACTGTTGGGGCCGCCGAGCGTCCCGAGATCGAACCTTAATCCGTAGATCCACACGGTGGCGTGCTCGGTAACATTTCCTGATTGATCTGCGGCGCCCATTGCCCAGCCTATGTTGTTGATCGTGTTGCCTTCGCTAGCCGTTCCGCTGAGATTGCCGAGATTAAATACGCGGTAGTGGTCGCGCTTGTCTTGCGCTCGCAGTCGAGGCGGATATACAAGGGCGGCAGATAAAAGAATCATCGCAGTGAGGCACATCGTTGTTCTGAATTTCATGTTGTCTCCTTCTTTGGATACGCTTACCGTTGGTTTGCGACCGGCCTCCCCAGGCTTTTGCCAAAAGGAGAATTCGATACGACGCGAGGGAATCTAGGATGCCGGCGGGGCTAGCACAACGGGTTTGCGACCAGCAGAGATTGGAATGCGATAGGAGGCGGGTCGAATGCGTCGAAAATATTCTTGCGGCAGTCTAAGCGGATGCGAAACCTGCTTCACTCATTTGTTCGCTCGCTCAATGAATGTTGCCCACCCAGCGCGGCTTGCAGACTGGCTCGGTACGTGCGGCTCATAGTGAGTTCCGTACCGTCGCGCAGCAACACCGAATAATCACCACCCCACAAGGGGCGAATTTCGCGAACGTGGTCCAGGCTCACAATTCGAGATCGATGGATACGCACGAAACGGTTCGGGTCGAGGCGTTCGGCCGCTGCCGTCATCGTTTCGCGCAGTATGTAATTTTCCTTGCCGATGTGGAACTTTACGTAATCACCTTGCGCCTCGACCCATTCGATCATTCCCTTGCGCAAGAATATGGTTCGCGATCCGGACTTGATCAAGATTCGTTCACTGTCTCGAGATTCCCTCTGAATCTCTTGCAAAGCTGCCTTCAATTCGTGTTTGCGCTCTGCGCCATTCACGCATGTTTTGCGCTCGTGACACCGCTTCAGTGCTTCCGCGAATCGGGCTTTATTGAAAGGTTTTAGAAGATAATCCAGAGCCCGCACTTCAAATGCTCGCACCGCATACTTGTCGAAAGCCGTGATGAAAATAACCGCCGGCAGTGCCTTCGCCGCCACGCCGTCAAGCACCTCGAATCCATTACGCCCGGGAATTTGCACGTCCAGAAACAGCAAATCCGGTCTCAGCGCACTTATAGCGGCGACCGCTTGCTCTCCGTCCGCGCATTCTCCAACAACTTGAAACTCCGTGTACTCCTGCAGAAAGGCGCGGATCTTCTTGCGGGAGAGTAATTCGTCATCAACGATTACGGTTCGCAATTTCACGCAAACGACTCCCATCGCCATTCTCGCCGGTTGCTATGTGCAGTCGCAGCGGAAGGCGAATCTCCACAATCAGGCCACCTTCGTTCCGGTTGGTGTATCGCAAAGATTGCATCTCGCCATAATGCTTTTCCAGACGCGCCCGCGTGTTGGCCAAGCCTATGCCCTCCCTCCAGGTGGACTCCGCTGCTATTCCGGGACCATCGTCCAGAATCGATATGGACAGCTCCGTGCCAACGCACGCTGCTCGAACCTCCACGGAGCCCGGTCGATCAAGCCGGGAAATTCCGTGTCGAACGGCGTTTTCGACGATCGGCTGCAGCAAAAGGCATGGAACATTGCAGTCGAGCGTTTCGGGATCGGCGTTTACCAGCACTCTCAGCCGGTCTTGGAAGCGCGCGCGCTCAATCGACAGGTACAGCTCCAGCATGCTCAGTTCCCGGCGCAGTGGAACCTCTTCGCTCGCGGAAACGGACAAGGTTGTACGTAGCAACTCGCCGAGAGACGTCATCATGTTGTCCGCTGCTTCCACGTCTTCCCGCATGAGCCACGAAATCGAGTTCAGTGTGTTAAACAGAAAATGAGGCTGCAGTTGGCCCTTTAACATTTCAAGTTGAGCTTTTACGAGTTCCTGCTCTCGCTGCTGAGATGTGCGCGCAGCCGTTATCGCGTGGTGAATGCCGACAATGGCCCAAAAGAACCCTGCAACTATGACGGAATTGTCGATCAGGTATGTCTGACTCTGGCGCCAAAAGGAGTGCAGAGCAAAATCGGGGTATACGAAGTGGTGCAATTTCACGCGGTACGATGAGTACAACAATTCGGTGGCTAGATTCAATAGAAGCAGGACTGCCATATTCTTGACCAGCGCCGGGCGTTCCAGCGGAAATTTCTCCGCCCACCGGGCCATGATCGGCGTCATAATTAACCAGAACCCCAACTCAACTACCGTATAGCGAAAGCTTCCCTCCCAAGTCAGTTGATATCCTAAGTCCGTGCGCAAAGCGTAGTATTCTGATACCCGGACCACGAAGAACCACACTACCGCGATCCAAATCCATGAGTTTTTCTGCATTTGCCTTCTTCCCAGCACCACCCGCGAATCTCGATTCTACCTCTCGCTCCGGCCGACTCCGCAGCGTTTTGTCGCACCATAATAACGCTTGGGCGCTCCATCGGACGTCTCACGGTTCTGCTCTGCTCCGCAGTCGGAATTCCAGGGAAATCTCAGTGATGCCTGACGCATTAATCATGTGAAGTTCCAGTAGGGCACTTTTGCGCTTAGCCGATTGGGCGTACGAGCCCCGAGCACGCAGCGGCGAAATCCCCGTTGGCATTCTGTTCGTAGCTTACTGAGAGCGCGAGACGTCCGCACCATGTCCTAGATTCGGCGAGAAGAGTTGCTTCTTCAGCGGTGCGTTTAGCAGCGCCGACTTGCTAACATTCCATTGTGCCCAAAAACCTTGCCAGCGCACGCCTTCCAAATCATTGATTCTATTCACCGCAAAATGAAAAGATCAACTGCCCAGAATCAACCGTTTTTGGGCCGAAGGCTCCCGAACCAAGTTTGTCCTTGCCCTTCAAGTCGGATAGGGGAACCTACCACGCCTTCGAACTCATAGTTGGGGTTGTATGCGCATTGACTGGCCACGCTTGTGCGACGCCGGCCTCGGACCGGCGGCGACGGCGTCGCAACGCTTCTGATTTATGCATCCCGTTTGTAATCGGTCGCTTTATCGTTTCGCCGCGGCGGCCTTCGACCCTTTCAGCGCTTGGCCGACGAGCCGCGCGACCTCCAAAGTCGACTCCATGCACCGCTTTGAATGTCGCGTCATCTGAATGAAGCCGTGCGGCAGATCGTCGTAGTGCACGTAGGTCAGGTCGTTGCCAGCCGCGGCGAGTTTTAACCCGTACGCATGGGCCACGTCGCGGAGCATATCGAATCCGCAGGTGACCAGCAGCGTCTTGGGCAGATTGGCGTGGCTGGGTGCGTTTAGCGGCGTGATGTACGGCTGCGAATAGTCGACGCCTTGCGGAATGTAACACCAGGCGAAGAGCAGCACGCCGGCGGTATCGACGTACGAGCCGCTGCGGTTCTCAATGCCAGCGCGAGTGTTGAACGGCAGCGCGGCCTCGGGGTAGATCGGCATCTGCAGCGCGAGTTTGGGACCGCCCTCGTCGCGGAGTTTGAGAGCCACGACGCAGGTCTGGTTGCCGCCCGCCGAATCCCCACCGAGCGCGATGCGTGCCGGGTCGACGCCGCGCTCCTTGGCGTGTTCGTGGATCCAGCGCACGACGAACTCATCTTCTTCGATCTGAACCGGAAACTTGTATTCCGGCGCGAGCTTGTAGTCGACGGCGTACACTTGCGCGCCGCTGTTTTCGGCGAAGAGCCGCATCGCGGTGTCGAACTGATCGAGCGAGCCGACGATGTAACCGCCGCCGTGCAGGTAGACGAGTGCGGCGCCGTCGGCCAGGCCGGGCTTCGACGGATGATAGCAGCGGACCGGAATGGTGCCGTGCGGACCGGCGAGGCCTAGATGTTCGACCTTCCCGATGGGCGGTTTGTCGGCGTCGATAAACCGGTCGTGCGCCGCACGCTGCGCGGCTATCGGTTCATGCGAGCCCAGGACCGGGCCGTCTTTGAGCCAATTCTTGACCTCAACATCCATTGTCGTACGACCGACTTCCTTGGGCATGTCCTTACCAGAGTAAATGGCCATGTTTCCTCCTTTGCGAAATTACATACATGTGAAACCATTTGCAGAATCCAGGCTACTTCGCGGACGCGCGCGCGGCGCTTTCTATTACGCCGGCAACTTCCTTGGGATGGGAGATGAATACGCAGTGGCTGGCGCCGGGGACTTCGGTGGTGTGGCTGTTGGCGCGCTTGGCGTACCAGCGTTCCAGGTCGGGGTTGATGGTGCGATCGCTTCCGGCCACCACCATCCAGCTCGGTTTGGTTCTCCAGGCCGCGGCGGTGATCGTCCCGGAAAAATTTGGTCCATAGTTGAAGACCTGCGAGCGCGCCATGAACGCGGCCTGATCGGCGGGCAGGTCGGCCGAGAACAATTCATGAAAGCGCGCCGGGTCGATGTAGGTGAAACCGTCCGGCGTGGACTTGGTTGCTCCGGATTTGGCCAGGTCGCTGGGAAAGCGCTTGCCGTCTTCGGATTCTTTCTCGCCGGCGTCGGGCATGTGTGCCGCGACATAGACCAGGCCGACGACTGATGGATCCACGCCAGCTTCGGTAATTACCGCGCCGCCATAACTGTGCGCGACTAAAATGGTCGGTCCATCCTGCAGCGCGAGAATCCGCTTGGTGGCGGTCACATCGTCGTTGAAGGTCGTCTCCGGCTCCTGCACCATGCTGACGTTGTAGCCGTCCTTGACCAGAATGTCGTAGACGCCGCGCCAGCCGGAACCATCGGCCCAGGCGCCATGCACTAGAACAATATTTTTGACGCCCTGCGGCCGGTTCTGCGCGGAGAGCACGCTGCCGGCCAACAGCAATAAACCAACGCAAATGGACCGAAAACATTTTTGTACGACTCCCACAAACCTCATCGAATTACTCATCTGTTTCTCCATTTGAAATTTCTCTTCACGGCGAACGGTTTCATGTCCTGATCGCTGGCGTGGCTGACAAACCATGAGTTTTTTTGTCGAGTGTGACGTCTACAGCGCGGCTCGCGAGGCCTTGTTCGCCGCGGGCAGCGGATTTTCCTGGAAGAGTTTCGCGACGAGAGCCGAATCGAGGTAGGCACGAACCTCCACGATCTTGCCAGCAGCGAAACGGCAGACCCAGCAATAGCGATTGTCAAACCTGAATCCGTTTTTGGCGGTAGCGAGGGAGTGCAATTCGACCACCGCCCAATCGCCACTCACCAAGACGTGCTCCACGTTAAGCTCTGTGCCCTGCGGGAGAATCTGATCCAGTTTGGTGAAGGTGCCGTCGATGAAAGCTTCCTTGCTGAGATAGTGGCCGGCCAGCGGGTGGGTGCCTTCGACAATCCAGTCCACGTTGTCGGCCACATAGGCAAAGAATGCGGCGCCATCGCCGGTCTCGAGTCCCTCGAAGATTTCACGAACCTGCTTTTCGGTAGTCGCCATGTGTATTCTCCTTTTTGTTTCGTGACGATTCGTTTGCGGTGACCTCAGCGGGCGCCCGATGACGCGGCGGTGCGCTGGCCGGCCTTGACGCCGGCGAGGAGTTTCATCAGTTCCCGGACTTGAATGTTTTCAATGGAACGTACGGTGTCTTTAATTTCCGCGGACAACGCTGGATCAGCGCGACCAGTCACCAGCCTGTCGAACTTCTCGACCGATTCATCCCAGGTGAACGGACGGGAGGCGAGACCCGGGTAATCCTGAACTTCGTGCTCGATCACTTTTCCGTCTTGCAGCCGGACGGTGATCCTGGCGGGCATTTTCGCGGGATACTCTTCGGTGAATTCGTGATTGGGCCGGACCGAAACTTTCTTCAGCAAGTTCTGGACGTCCGCTCGCGCGATGCGATCCGGCTGGAATTGCGCCGGCATCACATCGCCGTCGAGAAGGGCCACCGCCAGCAAGTAGGGCAAGCTGTGATCGGCCTGTTCCTTGATGCGGATGACTTTGTCCATGCCGTAAAGGCCGCCCCCGGCAAAGTCGTAGGCCAGTTGGAAGACCTCCGCTTCGATTGAGACAACCTTGCTGGGATCGATTTTGTTCTGGCGCGCGATTTCGACCATGCAATGGACCGAGGACTGGGTGTGGATCATGGAGTTGTATTTTTTGATGGTGCTGCCCACGACACCTTCGTAGCCTTCTTTGTCCCAGTCGATGTTGATCTGCATTCGCAAGAGATGGTCAATGCCCAGCGGGCCTTCGATCACTTGCAGCGGTCCCTGAACGCCGCGGCGCGCGAGGAAGAGGGTATTCATCGCGCCGAGCGCCGACTGCGATGAAGCCAGGCCTTTCCACTGCGAGAGCGGCTTGGCGCGAACCACGGCGAAGGACGCATCGCTGACCGCGGCCATGGCGATGGCGCTCGCGATCTCCGGCTCGGTCAGGCCGAGCAGGCGGCCGGCGGCGGCATTCAGCGAAAAGGCCAATTGCGAAGTGTGGTCGAAGCCGCTGGTCATGAAGTTGGCGTGATCGACGAAGCGGGACTGCACGGTGTAGCCCACTGCCACGCCGAGCATCAGGTCGCGTCCGCTGCCGCCGATGTAGTCGGCGATGGTGAGCGCAACGCCGAAATTGTCGGCGGTGTGGCAGGTTTCGGTTTGCGCCAGGAAGTTGTCCATGAAATCGACGTAGCGTACGAGTGCGGTGTGCCAGAACGCGGCGTAGATCGGGTTGGCGTGGCCGCCGCCGATTAATGAACACGAGGAGCCCGCGTCGCCCGAGGTGGTCGAGGTGCTCGGGCCGGCGGCGCCGAATTCCGCGACCTGTTCGCGACAGGCCTGCACTGGACCAGCGCCGAGGGCCGCAATGCAGCAGCCCAGCGAATCCAGAATGTGGATGGGCAATTGGCGGCGCGATTCGGCCGAGAGATCGGCGTAGGAAGCGCGGGCGGCGTACTTAGCAAGAGCTTCGACTTGAGTCATGATCGGAATCCTCCTTTGCTATCGAGTGAATTCGTAAATTTATTTGGTGAGCGCGATGAAAATTCCCATGGAAACGACCGAGCCCACCACGCTGAGGAACACGGCGGAAGCCGCCTCGCCCTCTTCAATGCGATATTGCATGGCGAACATGATCACCAGCGGCATGGTGGGAATGGCCGTGGTGAGCACTGCCTCGCTGGCGATGGGATCGCCATAACCGATCCAGCGCAAACCAATCAGGACGAGAGCGGGCTGCAGAATATTTTTGAGCAAGACAAGCGACAAAACGGTTTTGTTGATTTCGATTTTCCCGGCGGCCAGCACAATGCCGCAGGCGAACATGGCCACGCCTCCGGACGCACTTCCTAGCATGGCAATCGAGTGGATGAGGAGTTTCGGAATGTGCAATCCACACAGGACGACGACGAACGCCAGAACCGGCGCCCAAACGATCGGCTCTTTCACCGTGTCCCCGAGCTTGGACGCGAGAAGCGAGAGCTGAGACGCGGCGGATGACGCGGACTGCTTTTCGCCTGGCGCGGCTGAAGCAGTCTCCGCCGTGTTGTTTTTCACCGTCGCACCCAAAGCCAGAATCAGCAGCGTGACCGGCACCACGGTAAGGTTAATGACCAGGCTGGATATCGCGATCGGAACGGCGCTCGACCGTCCAAACAGATCGCCGAGAACCGCGGGACCTACGAAGGGCACCGCCGGCGCGGAAGCTGTCAACGCCGCCAGCGCACTCCGGCCTGGTTGAAAATGAAAAACAAAACGGCACAAGAGAAACACCGCGCCATACAGGCTTATGATGGCGGCGCACAACGCAATCACCAGCGAAACGTCTTGCACCAGCGCGGCCCGCGAAGTGGTGACAGTTCCGGCAAAAAGCGCGAGAGGCACGGCGTAAACCAGCACCATCCGGTTCAGGGTCGAGGCGTCCTTCGGGCCAAAATCCCGGCGCCAGGCGGCGAAGAACCCCAGCAGGAAAGTGACCAGCATGGGAAGAAGCGCGCCTAAAATGGTGCTGACCATCGCCGTTCAATCGCCTCCCCCCTTTGATTCATCGAAACGAAATAAAGGTTTATCAAATAATGTATATAGCTCAGAGAGTTAAATAAACGATTTGCACGAACTGGTCGCTGTTGATGACGCCCTGGCCCCAGGCGGCGTCGACATCGGCGAAGGGCTTTTGCGCCACGGCTTCCAGCGCGGATTTTCCCGCGGTTTTTAGTTTCTCGACACGGCTACGTGCAATGACCAGCATGTCCTTGTTGCCGAGCGGGCCGTGCCCCGCGACAATCCTGGTGTCGTTTCCGGCCAGCGCCAGAATTTTGTCGACGGCGGCAATCGTAATCACTTCGCCCGGCAGCTGGCGTCGCCATTTCCGTTGCTCGCCGCAGCTGGTGCGAGGACGAAGCGTATTGACATCGGCACCGCTGTGATCGACATGCGATATGAGAATCCTTATTACATGGCCGAGGATAGCAGGGCTGCAACATCATCGCGGGCGAGCGTCTGCAGTTGGGAATCAGCCGCGGTTCACCCGAGCAAGTAATTGATGGATGGCGCTATTTTGGGCATAGCCTGCGTGACGGCGAGACGGATGCCGAGATGGGAAGGCGTCACGCTCAAGAATTTCTAGGTCTGCTAGATGGAAAGGGACCAGCTTGGTTTCGAGCATCTCGATCTGTTCGACCGACTGCGGCTGCAACTTCTTGGCGACGGTCTGCTCCCGCGCTTCAACCTGCTTGAGCGCGCGCCGCAATTGCGCCTTCGGCTTCGGTAGATCGGACGCGCGCAAACGCGTTGACTGTGGCAGGCGGGCACTTGCCTCGCAGCTGTTGCGGCTGCACACCGTGCACGCGGTGTTAAAGGTGCAGGCATGCACCGAACAATGTGTGATGTCGCAACCGTTTGTGCCGATATCGCAGCTAAGCTCGGGACAACTATCGTCGCAGATTTCTTTTTGGCCCGCACCTTTTGCGGCTAAAACGGAAATCATGAGGTCTTTGATTTTGAAGGCCATTGGAAAATCCTCCGGGGAAAAGGATTTTAAAGCGGGGCCTAAGCTGGCGTAGCGAACCCTATACCATGACCCGTACGGGCAGGCAATTAAAAAATGTTCCGATTCCCGCCAGCGACCGAATCGGCATTTTCGGCGCCCGCCCCCAGGGGCACGGTCCTTTGCTGATTTCAGGTCTGATTGATCTCATAACGACGTCGGCCTCACGACGGCCTGAGAAGGGTCTTGGGTGTTCACCCCGATCGTCGCATTATCGGACATGTGCCCAAAACCTTAGTTTAATTATCGTGTTATCTTCCGGTTGGCCCAATGACAAACCACCAAGATCACGCGAACCTTATCTGGCAGATCGCAGATCTCCTGCGCGGCCCCTATCGACCCCCACAATATGAACGCGTGATGTTACCTATGACGGTGCTTCGTCGTTTCGACTGCGTTCTGGAGCCGACAAAGCAGAAAGTCTTGGCCACATATGAAAAGCAGCGAGGCGGAAAGTTAAAGGACGATGCCCTTGACAAAGTATTGAATCGAGCTGCAGGCCAGAGATTCCACAATCACTTTCCTCTGACATTTGAGAGGCTCAAAGGCGATCCCGACAATATCGAAAAGCACCTCGTCAGCTATATCAAAGGATTTTCGGCGAATGTTCGCACGATCTTCGAATACTTCGAGTTCGAGGCCGAAATCGAAAAGATGCGCGAGGCGAACATCCTGTACCTCGTCGTGTCAAAGTCTTGCGATGTGAACCTTCACCCCGATATGGTTCGCAACGAACAGATGGGGCTAATCTTTGAGAATTTGATACGGCGTTTCAACGAATTAGCCAACGAAACCGCCGGAGACCATTTCACGCCGCGGGAAGTCATCCGGCTGATGGTGAACATCTTGTTCATCCACGACGACAAACTCCTGTCTACGCCTGGCACCGTCCGCAAGATGCTGGACCCCGCGTGCGGTAGAAGCTAAGTCTCACGGAACGCGAAGAGAAGATATGGAAAGTCATCCAACAGGAACTAAAAGGGGCACAATACTGTCGTGAACTTCACAGTGCTCGGCTGAAGCCACGGAGACCCTGGATTCTGGATGACTGCCCCGGAACCTATCCCGCCGCTTACCTCGATCCAAAATGGCGCCGTCGGATTCAGGACGAGAAATCCAGAGTGCGTCGGAAAGCCTGCGCCTAACTCGGCGGCGAGTAAAAGTTGGGCACACAGGAAATGCAATAATAACCTGCCTAAAACCGCTGTTTTCACTCGCCGCGAGTTCTGAGTCGGTTTGATAAGCTTTTCGCTCCCCTCTTAAAATCCCGCCGATATGCGAACCGGATTCCCTTTGCTCGTCTCGCTCGCCGAAGTTCAGTACCAGCTAAGCTTGCCGCCGGAAGACGTCGCGGGCCTCATTCGGGAGGGCGAACTTGTCGCCGTAAAGGTGCGCGGCCAGGTCCTCGTCGTCTATGACTCGCTCACCGCATTCACGCGCCGAATCAGACGGCAGGGCGTAGTTTCGGATCTCGCAAAGACCGATTAGAAACACGAAAGCCCGCATCTCTGCGGGCCATCGTGCGCGATTGAAGTTTTCAAGCCCGCCGGAAACGGGCCGAAACGAGACACTGTGAACACCACTCTTCTACACCATCAGCGCTACGGCTTGCAAACCGGTTCTTATCGCGATCGCGTTGCAGGTCGCCGCTCCGTCACCAGCCGGCACCAGCAATCTCGGAGCCGTCTGCTCGTATCGCTCGATGGGGCGAGCCCCGGGAATTGTGAGGCGTTCGGTCGATGAAAAGGCCCGCCCGACGCCGCAGCCAACATTCGCCGCGAAACAAATTCGCCCGGCGAGCTGTCGCAGCGCGGCGACTCTTGCGACTGTCGCTATCCGCCCCTGAAGTGTCGCTCCTGGCAATCCTCGATCTGCGAATTGCGCAGTACAACGCTCGGATCAATGAACTGCGCGGCTTGGCTTCGACATCAATAGCCGTACCCGTCGCTCGACGGGAAAACTCATTCCTGGTACGGGGATCAACGTCGAGGCACCAGCCGATCCGAAGTCCGGCTCTGGCGATTGGTATGAATCAGCGACTGGAAAGAAGCGCCTTTCGTCTCGGCCACTCGATGATTTGTCGCTGCGACGTTCTCTAAAAGTGGAGTCGCGCACGCTTTGAATGGACAAAAACACTACTGGGTGGGCCTAAAAGGCGGCCTGATCGACGCGAAGCACTATCGCAAGATGGGAGACGCGATCTGGCTTTTTGCATGGATTGTCTGGCGGCAAACCGCAGTCAAGGACGGCGAAGGAATCGTGAATCACGGACATGCGGTAACACTCGAAAGAATCAGCCAGGATACAAACGGTCTGCCCGTCCGCTCAATACGCCGATGGATGGCGCGTCTTAAGCGCGAGGGTTACATTCGCACCGAGTATCACGGGCTCCGCGGCACGACGTTCTGGATCTTAAAGCGAAAAACAAGACGCGATCGCGGCCCGAAATCACGAGCAAGACTGTAGAGAGAGACAGGCCAAATGTGGCCCATCTCAATCCGGCAGGCAGGGCAAATATGGCCTCTCCCGCCAGTGGAGACTGGCCACAATCTGTCCCTCACATCGGTGCCGTGATGCGGAAAGTCTTTGGCTCTGATGGCGTTACAGCCGAAACATCTCCCGTTACTCCTAAAGGTCTTACTCCGAAAAACCTTTTTAATTGCAACACTGCAGCGGCAGCACAAAGCGCTGCCTCATACCCCTTCCTTTCAGGAACGAGCAAAGTCAAAACCTTAGAACAACCAACACCGGAACCTAAACCTGAACCAAGTAACCCCGAATTTATCGCTTGGCAAATCCGCCAAGCCGAGCGCGATCCGGCTATTGCGGCGTTCAGGAAAAAGTTCGGACTTTGAGCGAAATTGCAAAAGTCGAGAGTGTGCTAGACTCTGCGCCGGTAACGCCTTCTCCGTCGAGCATGGGAGCACCTGTGCCGCGAAGAAGGTTCCAGCTGGGTAGCCTGGTACAAAAGTCCGGCAGGTGGTACGGCGTGTATCGCGCAGATGTCCGGCAATCGGATGGAACATCCAGGCGCGAGCAATGCTGGCAGCCTCTTGGACTCGTAAGCGAGCAGTCGGAACGTAGTGCACGGAAACAGTTTCAACCGTACCTGGACACGGTCAATGATGCGGCCCTGAAATTAGCGCCGAGAATTGGTCTGACGCTTGCGGAATTTGTCGAAGAGTGGCGGACCAACGTTGCGGTGAACTTGAAGGGCAGTTCGACGCGGGCAGCAGAATCACATCTGCGCGCGCACATCATTTCGAAGTTGGGCGACTACCACCTGCCCGAGATCACGACGAAGATTGTACAAGGCTTCGTTGCGTATCTGGCCGGCGGGGGTCGCTCACGAAAGACGGCAGAAAACATCTTGCTTACTCTCTCTTCTCTTCTCAAAACGGCGCGGTCGTGGGGTTATGCCTGTGGAGATTTTCGCTTCGCAGACCTCACCTTGCCACGGGAAGGAGTAAAAGCAGAGCCGCGGTCTTTCACGGATGATGAGGTGCGGAGGATTATCGTCGGTGCGTCGGAACCGTTGAGCACGATTGTTGCAGTTACAGCCGTGCTCGGCCTGCGCATCGGTGAAACACTTGCGCTCCGTACTTTCGACGTGGACTTTGCAAAGCACGTCATACGCGTGCGCCAAAGTGTTGATGCCGCCACTCGCACGGTCTGCGGTGTGAAATCGAAGGCCAGCAGCGCGGACCTGCCAATGTCCAGAGAACTAGAAGCACGGCTCGAAACTCATCTCCAGAAGCACGATCACAAAAACGAATTGGTCTTCGTCAACGGACGCGGCAGACCATTCTCGGCGAATAAACTTCGGGAGAAACAACTGCATCCGCTTTTGGATGCGCTCGGTATCCCTCGCGGTGGATTCCATTCGATGAGACACGGCGCAGCCAGTTCCCTCTTGGCGGATGGTGCAACTCCGGCCGTTGTGCAAGCGCAGCTCCGTCATTCCGATGCACGAATCACGCTCGGAATTTACGGGCATGTTGTCGGAGATGCGCAGCGCAACGCGGTTCAGAATCGCTCGACAAAACTGGTGAACTGACGCCAATTGTTAGAAAGCCGGGTCTTGTTAGAAACCGGGGTTGCAAGTAGCAGAAAACAATTTGGATTGGTAGGGGCGGTGGGGATCGAAAGGACAAGCTACTAAATAAGGCTTGTGCCCTCAATGCGTTGCATCCACCGCCGCTCTCCAACTGGAACAAACGGAACAGGAATCGGGAGAATCATGTTCGTTCCACGTGGAGTAGTTTGGCCGTTCCACCTTGGCGAACGCGTGACTGTAGTCCGTTCCGTTGTTTCCGAGTTGCGCCTCTGTTCGCCATGAGGGGAAGTCAACTTCGCTCCTCGCACTTAGAAGATCGTTATCATTTCGCAAAACATTTCGAATTTGAAAAACTCTATATGGTGATTTTAGAGCACGGGAAAAGGGTGCCGGGTTGAACAGTCCGGTAGCTCGTCGGGCTCATAACGCGCCAAACGCCAACCGGCTCTGCGGGATTCAAACGACTTGGCCACCTTCTCAGCTACGAAAAACCCCTCAAAACGGGATATTCTGGGCACTTAACGGGCACCTGAGAATCAAATGTTGCTCCTTGTGCTAGACCACAGCAGTGCGCCCGATCGTTTCCTAGAAGGTAAACCCAGACGGGTCTGGCGGCATTCGGATTTCTCAATCCACTGCTAGGTGCCCTTATTCGCGTCTCGTCTTCGTCGTCAGTCTCATCGGCGAATCCATTCCCTGGCGAGATCGGCTTGCGCATCACCATCGATATCGAGCTAGCGCGCCATCCGCCGTCCCGTAACCGGAGATTTCCAGACTGCGGTTCGGACAGTTTTGCCATTCCATGTCACGTCGCGTGGAAGACCGATATTGACTGAAAGCAATCTAGGCATTCGTACTCCGTCGAAGTCCAGCGTCTCCCTATCCTTTTATTTTCGTGCGCCGGACTGTGGCTGGCACAATCCCAGCCTGGTCTGCCAAGAGCGGCCGATCGCTCACCTCAGTAACTTGCCGGCGAGCCAGTAATCGACACTGAACTTTCCCGGACCGGAGCAGATCAGCCAAATAAAGAAGAGCACGTACAGGACTTCCGGAAGGTAGAGGACGTCGTCGAGCCAGTTAAGAGACGAGAGTCCTTTGGGCACGGTAGAAAGCGTGTTGGTCAGAATGGCGACAATCATATCGATCATTAAAGCCGCGCAGGCCGGGCTCGAAAGAAACCCCGCGGTCAGCAAGGATCCGCAAACGAACTCGACACTCGCAACGAAATAAGCCGTCTGGCGGGGAAGCGGGACTTTGGCCTTAACGAGCGTGTCGTAAACTTGTTTGGTGCCGTCGGCGGAAAACAATTTGTTTGCCCCGGAGATAGCGAAGAACAGCCCGATCGAAACGCGTACCAGCAGGATGGCATATTGTTCAAAATCACCGCTACCCAACAGCGCAATCTCGACCAACCGTTTCCAATCCATCTCGTGTCCCTCCATCGGAGGATGTGCTGCAACGATACTTCATACCATACAGTTTGACTCCTTCGCTAAACGTCAATCAGGCACTTCGAGGAATAGACAAACGTCACGCAGCTGAGTTCACTCACACCGTTATAAGGCCGCGGTGAGGGCCGGTAGATCTCAGCGGGGCCTTGATGTTGGGGGCGCACGGGGATCAACGCTTTTGGTACGGGTGGAAGATGTAGTCTTTCGCCTTCACGGCCGTATGGCACGTGTTTCCGCAGTCTGAGAGGCTTTTTGGATCGGCCGTGAACGTGTCCGATGCGGCTTCGTAGTTGAACACCGCGTATCCCCACCCGCCGCTTTTCGGAAATCTCTTGCTGTCCTTTTCCATCACGAAAGCCTGGGAAAAGACGTCCGGAACCTCCACGACGAAAGGGGCCTCCGTGCTCTTCTTGGACTTCCACTGGAGCTTCACGATCATGGAACCTTCCGGGAAAGGCTGGCCGTTGCCGGGAACCCCGGCCTTGTACGCCGTGATCATGGTCGGATTGGCGACGATTACCTTAAGCGTTCCGTCAACCCGCGCGGAGGAGGCCGCCACCCAATCCTCGTATCCCCTGAAATCGGAGAACGCGATTCCACTCGGCGATTTCAGCGAGTACTTGTCCTGCGCGTGCTCCTGCGCGTAAATGACCGCTGCGCCCAAGACGGCGAGCACTGCCGTGGCTATCGCAATCGTAAGCTTGCTTTTCCGTTCCATGGATGCTCTCTCAACCAGAATTTCAGTTTTGGCTCCTAGATTGGGCGGAGCATATCACACCTCCCAATTCTTGATCCTCCGAGGCGCAGTTTTTTCTCCGGGAGAGAACTCAGCGCAAACTTTCCAGTTTGCCGAAGCCCTTGGTGTTGATCTCTGTTCTCGACAATTATGCTGCAAACCGCAAATGGCGGTGTCGTTAGCGGATTCTCGCGCCTCGAGATTATGTGGGCATTCGTTCGACCCATTTTGCCCGAAATGCGGGAGCCGGGAATGGATCCGCGAAGTACTGTGTTTCTCGCGCAACCTTGACGCCGCTGAACTCCATGATGCTCACGGTGTAGGATGGCTTGGCGTCATACGTCAGGATGAATTCGGTGACCCAAAGATCACCGCTGCCAATGATTCGCCGGATAGTAAACCGCTTATTGCTCGGCTGACTGGCGCGCTGGCCTTGAATGTTGCTTCGACCGCGGGTTCGCTCGCCTGACTGCGGGTAATCCAACACCGCGTCTTCTTGATAGATGAGGTGCTCCGTTACAAAATCGTTGGCATCGGACGCCGCCCAATGCTGATCTAGCGCCGCACGGATCTCTTGGTCTCGCGCTCCAGAATCCTGCTTCAGTTGTTGACCGTTCATCTTGAGCCTCCAATTTGACAAGAAGCTAGATGCTTTAGCGGAATCGAAGTGCACTGCTCATCCAGTCGCGCGATCTCCGGCGTCTTTTCAACCAGGCAAAGATTGGCCGAAGTGCGACGGCGAGGCGCGAAGTCGGCATCCTATCCGCGCCGAGCGTTAACCGTACTTGAGATCGGTGCTCTGTCCGACCTCGATAATATAACCGTCGGGATCGCGGATGTAGCAGCGAATCTCGCCGTACTTGGGTATTGGCTCCGTGATGAACTCGGCTCCTCGACTTTTCCATAATTTGTAGCACGCATGAATATCCGCGACGCGGAAATTCATGAAGCTGTTGATGTGATTCGGGTCGGGGACGCTGAGCGTTACCGTGGGCTTATCCGGGGTCGGCCCGCCGCCGACGTTCAGAATCATCCAGATATTCGCAAGCTGAAGATACGGAGGCGCGTTGCCGTCACCCATGGTCAGAATGCGAGCGCCGAAGACCTTTTCGTAGTAGCGGGCCGACCGCTCGACGTCGGCGACGGTGAGAAAGTGCGCGATGCTAATCCCCTCTCGCGGGGGCATCTCATAGCTCTTCTGTTCGACTTGTACGGCCGTCATGAATGGCTCCTTTCGAGGTGGTGCGCGGAATATGTTGAACATTACGACAGACATTCGAAACGTTCGTTCTTTTAGGCCTACAAAAAGCTGTTCAGGCTCCTCCTACGAGTTGGTGTTTCGCGGATCGTCTTTCGCGTTGAGGTATTCCAGTCCAAGCGGGCCCAGCGCGGTTATTTGCGTGACGTACTCGCCCGATTTCGCCCAGTGGAAATGGTGCGTGTTGCCGGGGAGGATGATCACGGCGCCGGGCGGATAGGCTTCCAACTTACTCGCGTCGAATTCATCACCCAGTCCGATATAAAAGACGCCGGAAATCACGGTGTAGACTCGATCCTCCGGGTGCTTGTGAGGCATCAGCTTCGCGCCGTGGGACGCTTTGACCCTGATGGTGTAGGGGCCGGGCTGCGAGGGCTGACCTACGACGACGGCCAGCAGGACGCCAGGTGGGAACGACGGGAACGGTTTCCAATCGACATCGTCGGGCAAGATGGTTTTGAAAACGTCCTGCCCCAGTTGGTGAGGCCGGACTTCGCTTTGCTCAGCACGCTTTACGCCGCCGGTTTCCTGAGACATACAAACCTCCTTCGCGCAGAAAAATGTAAAACGTCGACTACGTCCGATTCTTATGCCGCTGAAACCGACTTCTTCTTTCCATCGAGTGCCGCTTGAAGAAGTTTCAGAAGCGCTTGATCAGAGAATGGGTTCTGACCTGAGATAACCTCGCGGTCCTGAAGGACGTAGCTCTGCCATGGAGCGACCACACTTACGTCAGCGCCCGCCGTACGCAAGGCAAAGTCCGGGTAGAAGAGAACCTTACCACCGATCTCAAGCGGTTCCCGCTGCTGCTCCTCCGCCGTCGAAAAGATAGTTACCTTATAGCCGGAATAAATCCAGCCTTGAGCCTTTGCGTGTGCTCCAGCGGCATCGCCCGCCGACAGCGCGGCGACCACCTCCTTCGAATTCGGAAGCGCCGCGAGAAGTGAAATCGGGCCATGGCAGAGCACTGCCGTAGGCTTGGATGTTTTATGAAAGTGTCTCAGCACGGTGCCCGCGTCGGGATCATCTAGCAGGTCGATCATCGGGCCATGGCCGCCGGGGACGAAAACAGCGTCATATTGATCCAGGCCCGATGCGATGACATCCGCGATGCGGCTTGGATCTCTGAGCCCAGTCAGGCCGTCGCGGAATAGCATATAGTCCTCAAGCTTGGCCGCGTCCCCGCCGAAGAAATCGGCGACCTCTGAATTCACATCCACTTGGGGCGCGTTGCCTTTGGGGTTGGCGAAAGTGATTTCGTAGCCCTCCTTCATCAGGGCGCGAACCGGAACCGTCAGTTCGTTGAGGTAGTAGCCGGCGCCGGTGTAAACCTTGCCATCCTTCAAGGGCAAACCGCGACCGCTCGAGACTAGCACTAAGACTTTTCCTTTAGTTGTCATTTTCTTCTCCTCTTTGAAATCGAATTCTGTTCTCCTGAATATGAGCCGGCTCTTTTAACTTTCTGCTCCCCGCGAAAGTGGCGGCAAGCCGCCGCACTCCAAACGGAGCCTCGCCGCGATTCTGTGGAGCGCGGGAGCTTGCTCCCGCTTTCTACTCCCGGACGCGCCTTGCCGTAGCAATATCCCGTAGGGGCGCTGCTTGCTGCGCCCATCGGACTAGCGCGCCGTGATTTGGCCCAGGTAGTACCCGAGGCGATTTTCGACATCGCCCGGCTTCTGGAAGCCGCGCGCCGTCAGCGCTTTGATTCCTTCCTGGGCGGCAGGCCGTCCAAGCGACTTGATGCACGCATCCCATCCGGCGCCGATCTCGACGTCCGGCGGCAAGCTGGCGTTGACCAGGCGCTTGGTGTTGGCAATCGCCCATTTGTCGAACTTGGCGATGCGCGTGGCGAGCGCCTCCACGTATGCATCTAGTTCCGCGTCGGGCAGCGCGCGATTGATGTAGCCGTAGGCTTCGGCTTGTTCTGCTCGGATGTCTTCCGAGCTTAGGAGCACTTCGAGCGCGCGGTTTCGACCGATGAGTCGCGGCAGCCGGGCCATCGGGCCTCCTCCGGCGACCATTCCCACGCCCACCTCCCATTGCGAGATGATGGTCTTCTCGCGGCTGGCGAAACTCATGTCGCACGCCAGCGTGATCTCGCTGCCATTGCCCGTCGCCCGGCCGCGGATGAGCGCGATGGAAGCGACCGGCAAGTGAGTCAAACGCACAAGAAAGTCCGGCCACGCCTCCAGGCCGGTGGGGCCTTGAGGTATGCTGGTCAGGTCCTCGATCTTGGTCGTGAAATCGGAGTGATTCAGGAAGTAGTCCTCGACCGCGCTGTCGAAGACCACGACTCTGACGTGCTCGTCGGCCTCCAGAGCGTTGATCACTTGCTGAAACTGCTCTACCATTTCCGGGCCCATCACGTTGAGTGGCGGGTTGTCGATCGTCACACGCCAATAGGCGGGCGACCGCCGGGTCATTCGAATCTGTACGGGCTTCGTGAGTGCGCTTGCAGTTGTCATGGCATTCTCCTGTCTATTTATTTGTCTCGTTAACCGGTTGATTGTCCCGAACGCTTACTGGAGATTTGGATTACTTGTTCCCTGCCGGCGGTTGGTTAATTAATGCCGCGCCTGCTTTGCTGACGATCTCGTCCTGCGAATCCGCGCCTCCCGAACAACCGATCGCGCCGATAATCGCCCCCTGTTCGATCAGTGGAATGCCGCCTCGAGACGCAATGATTCCATCGAACGCGAGCAGATAGTTGAGATGCATAACGTTGATACCGACCTCGAACTCCTTCGTTGGGCGCCGGAAGGTCGCGGCTGCTCGCGCCTTGTGCTCGGCAATCTGAATAGAGGCAAGCATCGCGCCGTCCATTCGTTGGAAGGCCACCAGGTTGCCGCCCGAATCGACCACCGCTACGTTCATCTTCCAATTCCGCTTCTTCGCTTCTGCCACCGCCGCGTGTATAAGCGCCTCGGCTCGGTCTAGTGATATCGGTGGGCCATACGGAGTGTCGAACGGCATTTTGTCCGGCACAAAATCGAGAGGATTTGTTTCCGTGGGCTGCAGCGCTCGACTCGCACCGGCGGCGCTTCCTGTTTTCTCATTTAACATAAGTCCTCCTCAATCGTCGCAGTACAGATCGCTCAATCGACAATGGATCGCAACTCGCGTGGCCGCCCCGCTCCGCGTCGTATTGGACCTTGACGGCCAAGGCGGCGAAGTCGCCTCGGCCCCCGTCATCGATAACTACCGCGAACCGATGTGATCGTCAACTCAGGCAGAAGCGTGAGCGGCTTTCTCTCCGAGGAACTTCATAAGCGCTTGAGCTGTGACCGTCGATGACGCGGGGTTCTGGCCGGTGATGAGACGGCCGTCAACGACGAAGAAAGGCTGCCAGTTGGCAACTTTCTCATAGATGGCTCCCAACCGTATCAACTCGTCCTCGACGAGAAACGGGACAACCTTCGTGAGTTGCACCTCTTCCTCCTCGCCATCGGTGAAACCGGTCACGTGTTTGCCCTTCACAAGCGGCGCGCCCTGGTAGGTCACGTGTCGAAGCACGCCGGGCGAGTGGCACACCAAAGCTATGGGCTTGCCGGAATTGTAGAAGGACTCGAGCAAAGCTTTAGAAACGGGGCTTTCTGCGAGATCCCACATGGGCCCGTGCCCGCCCGGGTAAAATACCGTGTCGTAATCTTCCGCTTTCACGTCGGCGAGCTTGACCGTCCCCGAAAGCTCTTTTTGCGCGGTCTGGTCCTGCTTGAACCGCGTCATCGCTGGCGTCTGATTTTCCGGCAAATCGCTCTTCGGATCGATCGGTGGTAGTCCGCCTTTCGGTGAGGCGAGGGTCAGCTGTACGCCGGCGTCTCTGAAAACAAAATAGGGGGCTGCGAATTCTTCAAGCCAGAACCCGGTCTTGCGCCCGGTGTTGCCGAGTTGATCGTGCGATGTTAGTACCATAAGTATTTTCATGCTTTTCTCTCCTTTGCTCGTCGTTGGACTTCGTTGGTTTCGCTGACTTCCGTCGTTGCCAATGCCGACTAACCCCAGGTCTCGCCGCATTCTTCCCGGCCGCGACCGCCCGCGCTCAAGAGCCCGCCGCTCGCTCGGCGACACGGGTCATGCACGGCGCGCCGAGGTAAGCCAACTAAGGTTGGTAACCGTCCGCCATCCACTTTGCGAATAGCTCAATGCGAGCCTGAGGCCAAGGACCTTCCCCTTTCGGGGGCGGGGGCGGCATTACCGCGCCACCGATTCCCCGAATTCTGTCGTAGATGGCGGCCGCGTGCGTTTTGACGTCATCATAGCTTGCCAGGCTGAACGCCGGGCTCATGCCTTTAATGTCTCGCTCCGTAAAAAGCGGGCGAATGTCCATTCGAAAGCTCGTCGTTTTCGTCATTTCGCCTCACAGGTATTGGATTATGCGGATGTCGCGGTCTCCTTCGTGAATCCAAAACTTCCTGTCTCTTGATGGCAGGGTATAGGCTGTTCGTTTCGAGTTTGAACCGAAGAACTTAACGTAACGTGGACGACGAGGAATCTGCTACTCCGGGGGCGTCGCCGCTCCGAATCGATCTCCCAAGGCCACCGTCCTTCAGGCAGCGGTGTGCTGTGCAGCCTGCTGAACTTCCCTGATAAGACCGGTCTCCACGTCGAAAATAAAACCGCGCACAGGAACTTCTTTGGCGATCCAAGGATGTGATCTGACCTTCTTGATCTGTTCCCGTGTGTTCTGTTCAGGGTCCTTGTAAGAGAAGAAGCGCATCGGAGCGGGCGACGCGTCGCCGGTTAAAGCTGTGAGTTTCGCGTTCATCTCATCGTCAGTGAATGTTTCGTGAATCCGCAGCCGGTGTGATTGAGGAGCATGATCTCCGTCGTTCCGAGGACACGGTTGGAAACGATAAGCTCTCCGAGCACATCTTCGGTTACCGCTGGCCCGCCGGTTCGGATAACGTCGATATCGGCTTGCGGCAGCCCCAGGATTTCGGGGAGGTTTGAAAGTCTGGGATCCATGCAGGTTACAACTGCGATCTTGGGGGTTGGATGCGCTCCCAGCTTTCGATCGTATTTCTTGGCATACGTCTTGTTTGCTTCTAGTGCTTTGTCGATAATGCTCATCGCAAATCTCCTTTATTGGCTAGTGTAGGTTGGTCAGAAGAACCTCCGATGCGGGTGGAACCCCCGACCACATGGATCAAGCGGTTGTAATTTAATAGGCTGATGCAGCGCTGATTGAAGAATTCAGCGGAGCCATCTACTCGAGTCGACCATACCAACCCCGGAATCGTGTCAACCATGAGGAGAACGTCTTCCGGCTTTTCACGTTGACAGGAGCCATGGCCTGCGGCTGTCATCCGCGGATTATAGTCCCTTTCCTAGCTTCCCAGTGTATACGGACTGTGAATAGACGCATCCCCACTCGTCCGGCACGGCGAACATATAGAACAGGCTGAGAGAGAGGACCCGAAAGCGATCTGGTAATTGAATCGGAGTGGACCCAGAAAGCTCGCAGTTGCGATGGCTTCGTTTGAACTGACGAATCTCGAATGGGCAGATCCCATGCTCACGAGGCAGGTGCTCTCCTCCGCTGCTACCATCCGCTTGGGAGGCAGCCGCGCTGCCCTGCGGCGACAGATCAAGCTCAGGCTGACGCCCGCTTTCGAGTCTCCGATCCCACAGAGTATTAATGAAGGCGGTGGGGATTCTGGTGCCCGTCGGTACCTGTGAGACTTCTTCTCAAATGCTGCAAATCATTGGAATCGCCGACCTTCTTCTACTTCAGAGCGGAATCTCAATCATCAACGGCGTTCCAATTGGCGAGACGGCAGCGACCTAACAGATTGAAAACAAAAACCTTTGGTAGGGGCGGTGGGGATCGAAATGACAGGCAAACCAATAAGGCTTGCGCTCTCTATGCGTTGCCGCCACCGCCACTCGCCAATTGGAACAAACGGAACAAGCGTCAAGCCCAGCCGTCTCAGGTGTGCCGTGGAGCTGATGCAGCGTCACAACAGCAACTGAGCGTCTAGCTTGGACTCGAACGTTCAACTACGCGCAGACTAAACAGGCTTGCAGGGGTCGCGCGATTTCGCAGCAGCGGTCTCCCGCTACGAAATTCCGGTTAGCCCGTAGTCCTCCCAGAATTTGCCGCAGGGCGCGGTGATCACTCCCCACAAGCCGACTTCTCGGTAGTTATCGTGTCTCAGTGAGTGCATTGGCGAAAATGCACTCACCGAGATTCACCAATTTCAGATGGGTTAAAGCCTGGGGCTCACATCCATCTCGGAGGCCCGCGTCAGTGCTTGCGTGTCGATATACTCCTTAATGTGCGCTATTTTGCCATCTCGAATGGTAATGTCGAAGACCCACTCGTCCCTGTACAGCTTATTCGTAGCGTAGATTTTCCCCGTAGCGACGCCGATGACCAGAACCCGGTCTCCCTGCGCCACGAATTCGGGGGGCGTTGGGTATCTCATTTCCACCTCGTTGGACGCCTTCTTAAGCACAGCCGCCAATTCCGCGTGCCCGCGGTACGTGCCGGCCAGCGGCCAGCCCTCGCCCGGAATGATCCACTCAATATCTTCGGTAACCAACGCCAGCAGATCCTGCTCATTGTAGCTGCCTATTGCTGCAAAGAAATCCTTCACAATTTGGACATTCTTTTCGATAGTCATCGATATCTCTCCTTTTTGTTACATTAAGTGTGTCCGATCTAATCGGGCGTTTCGCAACCGACCTTCTTTGGCCAATCACACGGTCGTAAATCGATTACTGCTCCTTCTTGAACAGGTCCTGGAAGATGAGCCGACCCCAGGTTTTCCCGCGTGCGTGCACCAGCGCGCCACCCTCGTTGAACTTTCCCAACTTGACGGGTGCGAACCCGAGTTGTATGGCCAAATCCGCCACGGGAGCGGTCGCGTCCTCGTCGTCGCTCGACAGAAAGACGACCCGATGGCCGCCCTCGACGATCGGATCGGTCGCCAAGGTGGCCGCAAGAAGGTGATTGAAGCCTTTCACGAACTTGGCGCCGCTAAACGACTTCGCAACGAAGGCGGAGGACGGGAGACCGTCCAGCTCCTCAGGGAGAACTCCAAACGCGTTTGTCGCGTCGATAACCGTCTTCCCTTTCCAGCTCGGCAGGGCCTTCGCAACCTCGCGATGTTCCCCGAACGGGACCGCCAAGATGATTGTGTCGGCGTCGAGTGCATCCCGCAGCGACTTGGCGACGACCGTGGATCCAATCGCCCGAGCCTGCGGTGCCAACGCCTCGGGGGG
>Ga0209420_1000313_pt1 | contig 27563 bp, 26 predicted proteins | sample BlaSpr_A8_OM1_O1_FD_187972 | JGI IMG/M metagenome (GOLD analysis project Ga0209420, IMG submission 187972) | Forest soil microbial communities from Thunder Bay, Ontario, Canada - Black Spruce, Ontario site 2_A8_OM1_O1 (SPAdes) (version 2) | ecosystem: Environmental > Terrestrial > Soil > Boreal...
ACCAGGATTGTTGATCTGGGTCAGCTCCTGCGGCTGGAAGGTAGTATGCGAATACATGCGCCAGTCGGCATACACCACGGTCCCAAGCCGGAACTTGTTCTTGAAGTTGTCCATGTAGTCAGTCCAGGCCGGTTTCATCTCGCCGACCTGTTGGCTCAACTCCGCGTTCTTCTGCATGATGGTCTGCTGATTCGCCATGAACTCGGCGCGCAGCTCATCATCGTGCTTCTTGACTTCTTTCTGGACCTGCTCCTGTACCGATGCCGAAGTAGGCGGTGGAGCTTCGTCGGTTCCTCCTAGTATGAGCCGTCCGACAGCTATGCGTCCCGGTCCGGGCTTACTATAGAAGGCCCCGGTCTTGACGTCTTCGTACATCATAATGCCGCGTGAGGTTTGCGCGATCGCCATCAGCGGCCACGCGCTAGAAGTGGCTAGCATCGCAGTCGCCATCGCAACTACTAATGCGCTTCTACATCTACCGACCTTCATCGATCTCCCTCCCTGTGCGCTCCGTGGGTCACTCGTAGGTGTTAGTTGCCCGCCGCGTACTTCTTCTCTTCATCCATCCGCGCCTTCGCGAGCTGGAACGAGGTGTAGACCTTGCCATTGCATTCGTACTTGGAGGGCGACGAGATCGAGACGATGGCGCAGTCTTCGACCCGAGGTATGGTCGTGGTTCCCGCGGTTTGGCCAGGTGTCCACGCCGGCGTAACGGTGCTGGTTATACCCGCGCACCCCATCGTCGCGACTGCGACAGTTACGGCCAGTAATCCGTTTCGAAAAAAATGGTTGACACTTTCTCTCTTCATCGATTCCCCTCTCCCTATAAGTCTCCATAGGTCTCAAAGTCAGTCGCAGTCGGTTCTCCGTGCGGATTTATCTACGACGGCGAACCCTTCTGCCGCGCGCATCGTAGCGCGAAGTGGCGCGAAGGTATGGGAATTCGGTTACCGGTGCGTTAACGAGGAGTTCTGATTAGCTTAAGAATTAGGTTGCGAGAGACTTAGCGGAAAGGACGACTGCAGTCAGGCGCAGATTCGCGGACGGAACATTTCAGAATAAGCTACGGAGAGTGTGTGTACCGGGAGTCGAAGGTCTAGCTATCGCAGAACTCTACTAATGCTATAGGCTAGCTGTAATGTCCTTCGGCATCGAACCTCATCTAACCACTAGGACGAGCAGCGTTCGTATAGCTGCTAGTCCTAGGAAGATGATCCAATACGAACTATTAGATTAGCGCTCTAGAATGGAATTCTCGCGGTCAGAACCCAAGCATTGTGGTACATGTTGTACTTGGTCACTGCGACCTGAAAGCCTGCCCCGAAGGTCACTCCCACGCGCTCCCAGATCGGCAAGCGTCCTATGATTAGGCCGGGAGTCAGAAAGAGCTGACTCTTTCCCTCATGTTCGCCCGAGGGAAACCAGGTGTAGTTGGTTTCGACTTCGGGCCAGAAATATTTAAACAACCGATACTGAAAAGCGGTATTCCATGCGACCGGAGTGCCTATCCGTTTGCTCCCACCATTTGGGAAAGTTACGCCGACGGTGCTTTGAAAATCGAAATCGCCCCAACCTTTGCCGAAGGCGATGGTAGGAGTGAATTCGAAGTGACGAGCAGTGTTCCCCGAGGTACCGGTCGGGGCGCTGAAACCCATGAACGCGGTAAGAATGTAATTTCCGTTCTCCTCGTTAGCCGAGAGGATTCGATACTTCACCAGCGCGGTCCAATCGGCAAAGTCGTCGGTGCCGCGATTCTTTACGCCGGCCGCACCCGGGTACTCGTGGGCCTCGTAATTTGGAATGCCGAGGATCACTTCGGTGTTGTACCACGGGATCAGCTCGAGGCCTTTTCCGCTGCCGAAATTGGTCGTCGTCTCGCCATGCTGCATCGCCTGAAAAGACTGGTCGTAGCGGAGCTCCTCTTCCAGGCGCGGCGTGACGGTAACCAATGGTGTAATCCAATGAGGCTGCTGAGACTGGATTTCAGTGACTCGCGGGAACCAGTCAATGAAATAATCGGCGACCGGCTGCATCGGGCCGAACTGCTCATCGGCGCGGCACGGCTGCGCCATCGCGAACGTCATCAGAACGATTGCGGTCGCGACCTGGAGCAACCGCGCGAACCCGTTACAAGGCAATCTTTTCATGCGAAGAGATATGCCACCATAGAAGCGCTTTGACAAGCATTATGGCGACGCATTTTCTTCTTTTCCCTTCCACCAATGAAGGGCTAGTTCTGCTGACTGTTGGTGTAGTTAATTCGCTCTGTTTGTTCAGAGTGACTGGACTCGCTTAAGGATCTCTGGAATCCTTGATCCGACTCATCCGCGGGGGCGTATCTTCCAACTTCCCTCGCGTCCCCCTTAACCCGGTTCCCACCAACTCGCGCCGCGTCGATGCAAAACCACGCGCGCAAAAAAAGGGGCTATGAAGAAAGTCGCGTCCAAGTCCAACCCGTCTCGTCCCATCAGTGATCGCAAAGTTGCCGCCAATCGCGCCAATGCGCGCCGCTCCACCGGCCCGCGCAGTCAGCTCGGCAAGGCGCGCTCGAGCCTCAATGCGATCCGCCACGGCATCCTCGCGCGCGCCGCGTTCAACGTGACGCTCGAAGGTGAATCGAAGCGCGCGGAGTTCGAGGATCTGGTGCGTGGCCTCGCGCAGGAATTTCAGCCGCAAACTCTGTCCGATCACATGATGGTGCAGCAGGTCGCGGGATGTTACTGGCGGCTTGCGAAAGTTCTCACCTTCGAAACCGAGAGCGCGTTTCGAAACTGTTATGCGGGCTCGATGCCGCTCGAAGAGATGAAGCCTTTCGATGACCAGGAGATGCTGGGGAACTTTGTAAAGCTGGTCAATTTGCAAAAGCAGTTCTTTCCGCGAGCCGGGCTGGGCGAACCAACCATTCCCAGCGGCGCTTCGGCCCGCACCATCATGCGCTACGAGGGCTCGCTCAACTCGACCCTATTTCGATGCCTGCGAATCCTCGAAGCGCGCCGTCTCGCGCGTGACGGCCGCGGCGACTGCGCTGAGCACGATTATTCCAACGACATCATCGAAGAAGAAGTGCCTCGGCCATGGACGCGGACCGAGGAGCCTCCTCCAACCACTAAGGCAACCGCCAAGGCCGAGAAGGCAGCGCCGGTATCGAAAGCGAAACCGATCGTCACCGAAGCGACCCCGGTGGCGCCCGAAACTGGAGCGGCGGAGCAGCCATCGGAAGAGGGCGAATTACATGAACGAACCCAAAATAAGCTAGTAGATGAGGCACTTTCTACTTTCGCGAATCTCTCCCCCGAGGCCATCGAAGAGCTAACCCGCGAGGTCGAACGCAAGATCCGGAATCAGATCTCATAGGATCGCGGGCGATCGTCGTCGATCGCTACCGAATCGTCTGTACACTGCTAGTGAACGCTGCATTCCATGCCGGCGGGGCGTCGGAGTTCGCAACCCGCGGGCGCCATTCAACCGCTGAAACGCTCATCTGTCCTTGGGAATGAACCCCGGGATGCCTGTGTCAACAACCGAATTGAGCCTGACTCGCGTAGTGATCCCTTTAGTGATCTCCTCGATGGCGTTATCGGGAAGGGCCGAGACCGCAAAATTCTCCTCGATGTAGCGGATGCTGGTAGATGTGGTGAGAGGAGCCGTGCCGCGCTGGAGCGCCCACGCTAATAGGACTTGAGCGGGGGTTTTGTTGACGCGCTTCGCAATGACGGTGATCACAGGATTGTCGATCAACTTGGGTTCCATACCATGACCCAAAGCAGCGAAGGCCTGCATCACGATGCCATTCTTCTTGCAATAGTCGAGCATCTCCCATTCGGGGAGATAGGGATGGGATTCGACCTGAACAGCAGCTGGCTTTATGCGAGCGCTATTGAAGACCTCTTTCAGTTGTTCCAAATTGATGTTCGATAATCCGATCGCCTTGCAACGACCTTCGTCCACTAGGCTCTCCAAAGCCTTCCAGGTATTGGTCAGAGTTGTCGCGTCGTCATAAATCACCTTACCGTTCTGGTCTCTCGGGTCTTGCTCGTCGCCGGGTTTGAAAGCGAATGGAGTATGGATGCTGTAGAGATCGATATAGTCGAGTTGCAGTCTTTTCAGACTTGCCTCGAAGGCGGGCTTCACGCGTTCGGGACGATGATTGTTGTTCCAGAGCTTGGTACCGACAAAAACGTCCTTGCGTTTGAGCTTGCCCTGCTCGAATGCCGCGCGCATTGCTTCGCCCACCTGTTCTTCATTTCGGTAGCGTTCGGCGCAATCGAATTGACGAAAGCCCGCCTCCAGAGAGAGCCTGACTGCGTCTTTGGTTGCGATCGGATCAGGAATCAGCGTGCCAAAGCCGAGTGCCGGAATCTCATCGGCGCCGTTATTGAGCGGTATCTTTCTGTAGCGAAGGCCGTCGGCGTCACTCATAAAACCCTTCCCTCCATGCAAATCGATTCTGAGTCGATGCTGCGCGTCAGGATGCGCGGGCGTCGGGAAAGATCCGCAGAAAATTCTCCGAGTAAAAACCGTCGCGGATCTCGTCCGAACGATTTCCGAGCGCCGTCTCAAAGCGCGCGATCGGATTGCGGCCGCCTTCAGTGTGCGGATAGTCGCTCGAGAACAGGTAGAGCTCCGGGTTCGATTGATCGATGAGCGCGCCGACATCCTCAAAGACGTATGGAGTAAAGGCCATCTGCTGGGTGAGCTGCTCCGAAGGCTTGCGAGTGAACTTCGCAAGGTTCGTGTCGGTCTTGCTCCAAATCTTCGCGGTCCAATCCAGGCGCACCAGCATCGAGGGCACCCATCCGGCGCCGAGCTCGATACATCCGCCACGCAGTTTGGGGAAGCGTTCGAAGACGCCATCGATCAACATCATCGAGAGAAAAGTCTCGGGGCCTTGATGCAGAACCGCCATGTCTTTGGTGCGGAGATTTTCGCCGCCGCCCATCCAATCTTTAACCGGTGGGCGGCCGTTGTTGGTCCATTCTTTCGCCAACTGCAAAGGCGAGCCACCAACATGCATAACGAAGGGAGTGTTCGACTCGACCAGCCGCGCCCAGAAAGCATCGAATTCCACGTGGCCGGGAGATTTGTCGCCGCACGGCCGATGTGGAACCCAGACTGCTTTGATACCGCTCTTGAGGACGAAGTCGAGCTCCGCCATCGCGAGTTTGGGATCATCCAATGGAATAATCGCCACGCCGAGCAGCCGATCGTCATTGGAGCAGAAGTCGATCATGTGCCGATTGTGGGCGCGAGTGGCGCCGTAGCGCAGCTTGGGCGAGATCTTCGGGCTCGGCGAAAACGGCATCGCGGGACTGTGGGTCGAGAACACCAGTTGCTTCTTGAAGCCCAGCATATCCACTGCTTGTGAACGCTCGTGACTATCGAATGCTCCTAGCGCCTGAATTTCTTTGGAGAGCTCGATCAGCCGATCGCCCAAACCCACCAGCTCCGCGACGTGCTCTTTAGAGTGACGCCCACCGCGAGACATGATCTCGGCGACTTCCTCGTCGGTGACGAGCGAAGCGCTATAGCTCACCGCGGGGATATCGGCGCGCAGTTCCGGGTCGGCATATTTTTGCAGAAAATCCGGCAGCTCCATGATATGGCTATCGGCGTCGTAAAACGCGCGATGCTCTGGTGCGTATGCCATATGGACTCCTTTGCGCGAGGCTCTTTTTTGTGCGGCTGAGAAATCGATTTAAGCACTATACTCGAACGAGGCTCAAGGAAAGCTGCGCCTTCAAAGTGGCGCGTGGAAGGCGCAGATCGAGTGCGCGGATCTCAGGCGCTTTGCCGATGCGGACGACTAGCCAGTGAAAACGTCATTTTCAAGTGACAATGCCGCGCGTGCCTCACGGTACCGGTGGATTTATATACACACGAACTTGCAAGTCCAACAAAATCTGGATGATGCAAAAGCTCTCGCGACGCGCGCCAGGGAATCGGGCTACAACGGAATCGTCCTTGCCGATTACAAACTCCAAGTTCTTGATCGCGTGCCGTCGCGTTATTTCCGCAACGTTGCGGCCCTCAAACAATTCACCACCGACCTCTGCCTGAAGATTTTTCCGCTGGTATGTCCGATCGGCTATTCCAACGGTCTCCTAAGTCACGACCCCAATCTGGCAGAGGGCGTTCCGGTGCGGGAAGCTCCATTCATCGTGAAAAATCGAGTGGCGCACTTGATCGCCGACAAGCTGATGCGGTTAAAAGGCGAGCAAATTGTTAGGGTCAAGATCTTTCGCCAGTATCATCTTTCGATCTCGATAAGGCGGGGCGAAACGATTCGCGCGGCAGTACTCACAATCTCCGGCCGTGTGCTGGTGCGCACTGAGCTTCCTGGTGGGAGCAGAACCTGGACGACGATGCACATGGTCTTCAACAGCCTGGATAACGAGCGCATCCGATTCGTCGTCGATGGCTCGGAAGACCGAGAATGGAAAAATGCCAAGCTCCAGGAGGTGGGTCTGCTCAATGTACTTCGTCGCGCAGGCACTCCTTTGACGGTGCAATCTGAGGATGGGCGGCTTTATGAAGAAGGGCGCGACTTTCGGCGCGTCGAGGACCATCGCTTAGGCGTCGTGCCTTACCCCGGTGAATACGAAGTTTACCATCGATCAGCGGCAGTTCGCGTCACCTCGCGATCTCGCATCAAAGAGGGTCAGCGCCTTCGCATCAGCTATTATCATTGCGTTGCCGCGCACGACGGACAAATAACTTGCTGCCTCAGTGAGCCGAAGGTTTATTCGATCCTGGAAGATCAGATTCGGCGAGTTAATGCGCTGCTCGAGCCCGAGGGCTTTTTTCTCGGACATAATGAGATTCGAGTCGCGAACTGGTGCGAGGCTTGCCAAAAGCGCGGACTTACGCCGGGCGGTTTGATCGCTGACAATCTGCATCGATGCGTTGAAATGATTCGCGGGGTAAATCCAAAAGCCGAACTATTTATCTGGTCGGATATGTTCGATCCCAATCACAACGCGAGCGATGGATACTTTCTCGTCAACGGCAGTTTGGCGGGCGCCTGGAAAGCGCTGCGCAAGGAGGTTACGGTCGTGAACTGGAACCTCAATCAGCGCCGGAAAAGTTTAAAGTGGTTCGCCCAGCGCGGACATGCACAGGTGATCGCCGGGTTTTACGATAGGCCTCAAAGTACGATCCGCAGTGGGATGCAAGATTCGAGGGAAGTACCAAACCTGGCCGGCGCTATGTACACCACATGGACTGGCAACTACGAGCATCTAGAATCCTTCGCCGCCCGACCGTGGTGAGATATCACAGCAATTGAGCATGAGTCCAAGTAGATGCGCGGGCACTGTCATCGAAGGCCTCGCGTGCTTTTGATGACGATAAGGATGAAGACGTGACTATCGAGGCTGTGATTTGGGATTTCGGCGGCGTGTTTACCACCTCGCCCTTCGAGGCCTTCAATCGCTATGAGGCGCGCCGCGGGATTCCCAAGGATCTCATAAGAACCATCAACGCCACTAATCCCGATTCTAACGCGTGGGCGCTGTTGGAGCGCGCCGAGATCGATAGCCACGGCTTCGATGTGAAATTCCTCGAAGAGTCCACCGCGCTTGGTCATCCGGTCCGCGGCGCCGAAGTGCTGCCGTTGCTTTCCGGCGAAGTGCGGCCGCGGATGGTCGAAGCGCTGCTGATTTGCAAAAGGAAGTTCAAGGTCGGATGCATCACCAACAATGTGATTCCCGGGAAGCCGCCGGGAATGGAAGCGAGCACCGAGAAGGCCTCGCGAGCGAGCGACATCATGCGCCACTTCGACGCGATCATCGAAAGCTCGAAGACCGGCATCCGAAAGCCTGATCCACGAATCTATCTAATGATGTGCGAGAAGCTCGGCGTCGAGGCTAAGTCGTGCGTCTATCTCGATGACTTGGGGATCAACTGCAAGCCCGCGGCGCAGCTAGGTATGCTCGCGATCAAGGTTGTCAGTGAGGCGCAGACATTGGCCGACCTCGAGCGCGCGACCGGACTTACTTTTCCTAAGGCTCAGACCTAAGTCACCGGTTAGTAGGCCGCATAGGGTCCCGCGCCGAGTGACGAGGAACTTCCGACCAGACCTAGATAGACGGTGCGTCCGAAAAAGAACGGCAAGCCCCAATCAAAGTCGTCGAAGGTAGCGCCGCCGTCGTAGCTGCCGCCGAGGTCGTCGAAGGCCGCGCCGTTCGAGTTGAATAGGGTGTCGGCATTCGCCACTTCAAAGCTAACTGCGTCCGAGACCGAGCCGCTGACGCTCTCGATGGTGGCGCTTTCCGATAGCGTCGATGCGGGACAGTAAAAGCCCGACCCATCGGAACACTCCGCAACCGAGCTATTGAAGAAGTAGCCGTTCGAGCCGGTATCGAAGAAGCCGCCCGCGGTGGCGCCTTTGTAAACGGTATCGACATCGAGGTAGTCGTCGCTGTCGGCGTTGGAATTTTCGCGGTAGGTCTTGACCGCGCCCGGCTGATTGTTGCTCTCGGTGCCGATCCCAAAATAGAGCGTGCCGTTGGTGGTCGCCTGACCGCCTGCGGGAATCGAAGGCAGACTTACCACTACGCCGTTGTTATCGACCGGAAACGACGCGACCGGATTAAGCACGACATCTGAGTTCGGCGGACTATCGAGCGCTGAACAGCTGTTGCGCGTGCAATCGAAGTAATCGGTAAAGATCAGATCATTAGCGACTTGGCCGATACCGAGCAGTCCGTTAAAGCCGGCCTCACTGGGCGACGCGATCAACTGTTGTCCCTGCGTGCAATCGCGCGGCGGCGACGCGAACGCATCGATATCGTCCATCACCTGAATCGGAATGGTGATGGTTGGCTCGCCGGCTATTTTCACATCGACGGTGGAGACGCTGCCCCAGGTCGTACCCGAGCCGAAGAAGGCGCATTCGCCGATCTCGCTGCTGCCGTTGGTGTTTGGAGTAATCCCCAATTGCCTGATCTGCGATCCGAAGATGCGTAGTCCGAACGATCCGGTATCGATAAGCACGTCGTTGACGACGGTGCAGTCGGAAGTTCCAGTCGCGCAAATCGTCACCGAAGCGTAAGGCTCATCGACGCCCTCGTACGATCCAGCCGTAACCGAAAACGGCAACGCGTTGGAAGTGCTCGGCACCGGAGTCGCGGTGGGCGTCGCAGTCGGAGAGGTTGGCGTCGCCGAGGGCGAGGTCCCGGTCGGCACGGCAATCGGCGCCTTGGCATTGCCGCTGAGAGTGATTGCGATGTTGTCGTCGGACGCTGGAGTGCAGTTGGCGCATTGAATCGCCATTTCCTGTCTGACCGGACCCGCCGCGGTCGGTGCGAACTGGATCGATATGTATTGGATCTGTCCGGGCGTCAACGAATAAGAACCGCCGCCCGCAGTGACGCTGAACGGCGTCGAGGGCGCCACTACGGTCACGCTCGCATCGATATTGCCGGCGTTCCTTATTTTTATCGATCTGGTCTCGATCACTTTCGCTACCCCAAAACCAACCGCTCGCGGCGCGACTCCGATATGTGCGATCGAGGCGCTGGCTTTGACGGCGCCGGAATCCGACGCGAGTTGGGCGAGCGCGCCGGTGGCGATCGTGAGCGCGCCGATGATCGTTACGAATGCTGCACCGGTAATCGAGTTCTTCATTGGACCACCGCTTTAGGATCCACATCCGAAGGGGCGAGGCCCGGAACATAGGCGCGGCCTACCAAGTGGCCCATGTGGCCATGCATCGCGACAACCATGTGTGGACTCACAGTAACCTGATGGTGGAGGTTCGAGTGTCGTTTATTCGCCGCGGCCGTGCTATACTCGGAATAGTACGAGCCGAACAGGCGGCTCAGATCAGGCGGGCGACGCCCCCGCCATGCGACACCGAATATCGTCCCGGATTGAGCGGCGTATTCGCGGACCGTGGTTCCATTGCCGGTGACGAAGGTTTTGACCCGGTAAGATGCGGATGGTTGGGCCGCTGCGGTGGGCGCAGCTTGCGACAGCGTGCCTTGCATCGCCGCGGCATCGGATTCGATCGAAGTAGCATCATCGCCGAGACCCGCTCGCGCAGGAATCGCAGCGGCGGCAAGGAAATATCCAGCCAGCAACACCGCCAATGTTAGTTTTCCCGCGCAAATGGAAACTATTTTCATCGCCAACCCTTTCGCAGCTGATCTTTCTGGATATCGATACAACATGATCTCATAGAATGACGCTCGAATCGAAATTCAGTTGCAGTCACAAATCGAGATGAGAGAATTCGCGCGACTAAAGTGGCCTCAGAGAAGCCGACGCCAAGTCGATCTCAATATCGAGGCGTTCGCTTCATTCTGGCCGATCATTCTTGAACTAATTCAGCCAGAGGCTTATGAATGTCGCTGAATGAGGCGGTTATTTTCAAAGGCCGATTTGCGAGCCCTGAGTTTGATTCTGACGCTCGCGATTCTAATCGGAAGTTCACCTTTGATTGCTGGAATCGTCATCACTCCCGGACCGAGTCGGCCGGAAATTAGCGCCAACATTTGTCATCCGATCCAGACCTTCAACCTGGTCGCGAATATCTTGCTTGCTCGACCTGCCGGCGCGATGCCCAAGTCGGATCTCCATGATCAGGGCACAGTGTTCGCAAAGGTTGAGCCGCGACCGATCGATTATCGAGTCGCACCCGACACTCCGCCGCCTAAGCTTCCGATCTCGTAGCGGTTTCTTTCAACAACATTCTTTGGACCTGATCTGGCGACGCGAACCGCGTCGCGAGATTGCATTTTGGCGGCGGAAACCCGCCGGAGAAGATTTATGCAACGATTTTCAGATCGGATGGTCAAAGTCCGATCGAGATCCCTTAGCAACGGATTGCTGATTATGGCGGCGGTTCTTCTGGTGATTATGGCGCCGACTCTGACTTGGGCCTGCGCCTGTGGATGCGGTGTCTTCGAAGTAGCTACGCCCTCGTTGCTTCCTATGAGCGATGGCGCAACGGCATGGGTCGAGTACGACTTCATGAACCAATACATAGACTGGCACGCGACGACGCCTGCCTCCGGCATCTATAATAACGACAAGAAGTTGGCCACCAACTTCGTTACCGTCGGCGGCCAATACATGTTCAACCGCAGCTGGGGCGCGATGATAGAAGTGCCGTACTGGGAGCGTAACTACCGCGGCGCTTACAGTGGCGACAACGACGACATCCACTCGTACGACTCGAACTCAATCGGTGATATCCGCATCATGGGGATGTGGACCGGCTTGCAAGAAGACATGTCCACCGGCTTTTTGGGCGGCTTCAAGGTTCCCTCGGGCAACTGGCACTATCCCCCTTGGGATCGTGACACTCAAATTGGAACGGGTAGCACCGACCTGCTACTCGGCGGGTACCATATGGGCGATATTCCGCTCATCAAAGTGGCTGAGCGTCCCTTCGGCTACTACCTTCAAGGCCTGTACGACCAGCCATTCGCGTATCAGGACCATTACAAGCCCGGCCGCGAGTTCGATACCGGTCTGGGCACATTCTACAATTTCGGTGTCGTCGGCCCTCTTTCGGAAGTTTCGCCGATGCTGACGTTTCTGGTTAGCGATCGGAACCACGATCGCGGCACCAATTCGGACCCCCACGACAGCGGGTACTTCAGAATACAAGTTGCTCCCGGAATCGAAACGGCGTTCAAGTCGGTGAGGTTCTACACCGATATCGAACTACCGATATTTCGGAACATGAACGGCTATCAGTTGGTGGCGCCCTACGCGATCAAAACGATTCTGAGTTACAGTTTCTGAAGCGTGAGAGTGCAATCGTGAGGCGAACGACAATGTGGTCTGCTGGAGCGGGAGTTGGAGTTGCCACGATCCTGTGTCTGGCCGCATTGGCGTTTGCCTCCGCGAGTGTCGGTGACGCTGCGCCGGCGCTGGTCGTATCCGAACTGGATGGTCAGGCGTTTGACTTAGGTGCTTTGCGCGGCAAGGTGGTGATCGTAAATTTCTGGGCCACCTGGTGCCCGCCTTGCCGCGCGGAGATGCCGGCACTGAACGCGTTCTATCAGCGCAATCATTCTCGAGGACTCGAGATGATCGGTGTCAGTGCCGATCGCTCGCGCCATCGATCCGATGTGATCAAGGTCGCGCAGTCGATCACCTATCCGGTAGCGATGTTGGACGACGCCAACACTAACGGCTTCGGCGCTCCCGCGGAGCTGCCGGTTACCTACGTAATCGACGGAGAAGGCCTCCTACGCGCGAAATTTACGCCCGATAGTGAGGTGGTGACTGAGGAGAATCTGAACCAGGTGGTGCTTCCACTGCTGCCGAACAGATCCACTTCGGGCGTCTCATCGGCGCAGCCCACGAGAGAGATACAATGACTGCGACCGCCGCGACAGCCGGCCGCGATGCGAGTGGCAACACAAGGCCGGACAGATGGGCATCGCGCGCCTTGCGCGACCTGGCTAGGATCGCGGCGCTCGGACTCCTGTCGCTGATGGTGGGATACGCGATAAACCTCTTTTCATCCCGCCCTCTCCCTCTCGAGTATCAGACCCCGGAACAGCGATTCGACAAGGAGCTAACGACTCTGGTCGCGGCGGCCCCGTTCACGATCTCCCCGGCCGCCACCGTAAGCCTGCCGGATTTCCGTACCGCCGTGGAAAACAAAACTGCATTGATCCTTGATGCCCGACCATCTGACTTCTTCGAACGTGGGCATGTGCCGGGAGCGCTGAACCTATCGCGCGATGATTTTGCACACGACTATCGGCGCTTATCGCCAACGCTCAAGGCCGCGGCCGCGAAGCCGATCATCGTGTACTGTTCCGGCGGCGCCTGCCACGACAGCCGCCTGGTGGCGAGCGCGCTGCTCAGCCTCGGCTTCAGCGACGTGCGCGTTTATACGGGTGGATGGGACGATTGGTCGGCGGCCAATCTGCCGCAAGCGACCGGAAACGCTCCATGACGAAGCCGAACCCCGATCGGATGCGTTACGCGAAAGTCGTGATCAGCTTGCTGCTCGCTGGCGTGTTCATCTACGCGGGACTGGACAAGATCCGCAATCCGTTAGAGTTCGCCGACAGCGTAACCGGATTCGGAATACTTCCTCAAGGGTTGGTCAGCCCGTTCGCATTGGGCTTGCCCACATTCGAGGTGTTGTGCGGACTACTAATACTGGTGTCGCGGTCCCGGCGCGTCGCTGCATTGGCCCTGATGCTAATCACCGCGATGTTCTTCATGGCGCTGGCGTCCGCGTTATTTCGGGGTCTTACGCTGGACTGCGGATGTTTCGGAGCTGGGGCACCATCTCGAACTAGGATGGGGTGGGAAGCCGCATTGGACGTAGTGCTGTTCGGCGCTTCATTGTTGGTTTATCTGCAGTCAAGGGAGCGACCGGCATGATCGACGGGCGGCTAAAAACATTTGCCTTCGAAGAGACCCGCAGCAATGTCTGGCATTTGGATTATGCAAGAAAGGGACTCCTAATGAAGAGCTTCGCCCTCCTGGCTGCTATCGCACTTGTAGGATGTGCAAATGCGACGGCCCCTTCGAATCCGATGAGCCCCGAAGCGATTGTGCAGCAAAGCGCCGCAATTGCGCAGCGCGAACGCCAGTGCATGGAACACGCAACCAGCCAGACCAACGACGAACTCGCCCGAATAGAGAGCTCCCACGATACCTTCGCGCATGACCACATTCAGGCCGCGAAAGACGACGGAAAGCGCGAGCTCCTGTGGTGCAAGGTGGAAGCGGATCAGGAACAGAAACAACTCTCTTCGCGCGAACTCGCGGAATATCAAACTCAAGGCGAGGAGGAGCGTCAGCGCAGTTCGCTCATGATGATCATGACGACCTCGCGACTACATTGATGTCATCCGCAATGCGCGAACAACAATCAGAAATTAGAGGATCCTTCAATGATTCGTAAATTCAATCGCATCTCAGTCAGGCAAACCGATCGAGTCGCTCTCGGTTTGAAATCCGCCGTAGGGATCGGCTTAGCTGTCTGCCTTTTCATGTTGACGTCGTGCAGTCACGGAGATGACGCGTCCGCCAAGGGAAGTCTGACCGATACAGCTTTAGTCGATCAGAACGGTCAGAAGGTTTCACTGGCGTCATTGAAAGGAAAGCCGTTGGTCGTGGATTTCATTTACACCTCGTGTCCGGGGCCGTGCCTGATGGAGACCGCGAAGCTGACCAACGTTGCACTTCGCCTTGGCAATGATCTCGGTTCGAAAGCCAGCATCGTGTCGATCACCGTCGATCCGGAACATGACGGACCGAAAGAATTGCTTGCCTACGCTCAACAGCAAGGTGCGGATGAGAAAGGTTGGTATTTCCTTACCGGCTCACCCGCTGACGTCGACCGCGCGCTGGCCGGTTTCAAGATCGCGCGCGAAAAGGGACCCGACGGTTCAGTGGGTCATCTAGTCGATATGATTCTGATTGGGCCGGATGGCAAAGAGGTTCGCGAGTACAATGGCGCAGCGGTGAAGGCACAGACCATTGTCGATGACATTAAGGAAAGTCTAAAGCACAGCTAGGGAAGCGCTGACGAAAAGCCCATCAAATCAGCTCGGGTTGCGCGTTGCATCCGCATGGCCCGGCCCCCATGGAATGCGCGGTCGCCGTTCGGCGGCCGACCTCGAGCGCGCGACCGGACTAAACTTTCCGAAGCCAGAAGAATTGAAACGCATCAAGTGGATGAAAAATGAAAGTTGAAAACGCAGTCTATCCTAACAGCGCTCGGGTCGCCGCGCTGATGAGCGATTCGTCACCCGGTGCAATCGTAATGCTGAATCTGCTCAAGTTTCGCGCGAAGGCCGTGTATACGGATGGGCGCAAGACCGACCTGACCGGCGCACAAGCTTACAACCTCTACGCCGAAGCGATGCGCACCATCGTGGAGCGCGAGGGCGGCAAATTCCTTTTCGCGGGCAATATCAAATCGGTAGTCATCGGCGAAGTCGAGGAAGTGTGGGACATCGCAGCGCTGGTGGAATATCCGTCCTCAGCCGCGTTTGCGAAGATCGCCACCTCTCCGGAAGTCGGCGAGATCGGGGTGCATCGCGTCGCCGGACTTAAGGGTCAGCTGCTGATCCGGGTGTCACAACGATAGTTCCAAATCCTCACGGCAGGCGCAAAATCGCGCCCTGCTCCTCGAGGCACTTTTGAATCAGCTTCACCTCCAGCGCCGCGGGATCGATCCCCGCGCGCACCGACAATGCGGCCGCAACACCGGCGGCCTCACCAGTGGCCATGCACGGCGGGATCTCCTTGGTCGCATGATGCACGCGATGGTCCACCGAGATGCATCGGCCCGCGACCATCAGATTCGTGAAATTCGCCGCGAGCAGCGAGCCGTAAGGGATGTAGTAGAGCGATTCGTACTTGGTCCAATTGCCGGTGATTGCGATCACGTCGTCGCACGGATGATCGACCTCGTCGTGCCCGAGCACATGACGGCCGACCAGGCGGCGGCTTTCGGTAATCCCGAGCTGATCCGCGATGTGACAAATGTGCGCGCGTGCGAAGCCGGGAATCTCCGCGCGCATGCTGTCCACCTGCTCCATCACGCGCCGACGGCAGGCCAGCTCGGCGTAACTGAGATCGTCGGGATCGGTCGCATCGATTTTGCGTGCGACGCGCTCGGTCGCGCCCCACGGCAGCAGCACGCGCCCGTCGCCGAGGGTGCGAAAGAACCAACGGCCTTTCTCGATCGCGGCCTCGGCATTTTCGACGCCGCCCATCGTGAACCACAACCACGGCAGCACCGCTTCTTTTTCAAATGGCGCGCCGGCCGAGGTGAAGATGTCGCCGTCGCCACTGGCGTCGATAACGGTTTTGGCGAGGATCGCGAAGCGTCCGGCCTTGCTCTGGAAGGTCACGCCGGCAATGCGGTCGCCCTCGACGATCGCGTCGTTCGCATAGCAATGAAACAGCAGCCGCGCTTTGGCTTCCTCCGCCATCGTGTTGAGCGCGAACTTGAATTCCTCGGCATCGTACGCGACCGAGTAGCGCACGCGATGAGGTCCGTGACCCCATACCAGTCCCCATTGCTGATCGCGTGCAATCAGTTTCTCATCGGCACTGCCCCATTCGCCCTCGGAGGGAAAATGCGCGGCGCCGCGCGCCTGCAATCGATCGGTGATTTCCTGGCACAAACCGCCGATGACCTGGCGGCCGCGGCCATCGTCGAGAGTGAGCAACAACGCGATGAGACCGCCGGTCGCGAGGCCGCCCAAGTATCCGAGCCGCTCGACGAGGATTACGTCGGCGCCACTTCGCGCGGCGGCGACTGCGGCCGAGACTCCAGCAGTACCGCCGCCGATGACGAGGACTTCGGTCTCCGCCTTGACCGGCGTTTGCCGCGCGGCCTCGGTGATGAATCCTGTCGGCGTCGCCATCTTCGAATGCCTCCCCGGGTTAATTGCGCACGCGGGGACGATCTTCGCATGCGATGATTTACACCACCAGCGCAACAATCGAGGGGCGAAGCGGGCGCGGGCAGCGCCACGGCGCAGCCGTCCCGAGGCGGAGCTATTGCGGAGCCGAGGGGATCCTAAGAATCAGGAAATCAAATCAGATCGGGTTGCGCGTTGCATCCGCATGGTCCGCTGCTGTCCGGCTGCCATGGAATGCGCGGCCGGCGCTCGGCGAGGTCTTCATGACGCCAGAACAACTCACCGCATCGGGTGCAGGAGGCGATATAATGACCGACCTGCGTGGATACCCATTGCTTGGGACCGATATGACGCTGGAGGGTGCGATTTTCACACTGGGGGCATTTTTCTTTCATGGTGCGCTTCCCGTCCGTTCAGCTTGAATAAGCTGTAGAGATCGCGAGCGTTACAAATTATGAATCACCGACGAACTAAAGGTACCAGATGAACATAATCAGTACCAGTGGACTCCGATGGTCATTTTAGTCAGAAGCTCGCGATACAGTACCGTTGGTACCGCTAGGCGGGCAGCTACGCTGGGTGTATGGGTGAACGGGGACTTTTTGCGAATCGGGGAGAGCCAAAAGCCAATGGGGACCGTTAAAGACCGGGCCTTGCGCACGCGTTTGGAGCGCATCATCGAGGAGGCTGAATCCTTATTCGTCGAAGAAGGCTTCCTTCACTTCGGCACCATCGAACTGGCGCGCCGGCTCCGATGCTCGAAACGGACGCTGTACTCCATCGCGCCGACCCGGGAGAAGTTTTTCGAGGTAATCCTGGAGCGTCATCTCTCGCGCATGAATCGCGAGATGATCGCGGCGGCCAAGGCGGCGCCCAATTGCATTGCGGCGTTGTGCGCACCGGTGGAAACTGTGATTACCCTATTTGGCAACGAGAGCGATCGCTTCAATCACGACCTCAAAACCTTTCCGCCCGGCCTGCGGGTACTTAAACGCACCGAGAAGCAGCGGCTGCGTCTGACCGAAGAGAGTATCGCACAAGGGGTACGGATTGGCGCTTTTCGCAAGGTCGATCCGCATCTGGTCGCCGCCGCGTTGAATGCCGCAGCGATGCGCGTCACCGATCCACAGTTTCTTTCGGAATCCACCATGACGTGGGCGCAGGCTTTGCGCGAAGTGTTTCGGCTATTCTTTCAAGGACTGTTGCATAGCCGCGACGCTGAAGAGCTACGCGAACGCCATGGACGCAGCGCCAACGTGCGGCGCCTGGAGCCGCGACGCGCCGAACATCTGCCCCTGAAATCCGGTCGCTCGCGCTAGAGGTTTGAGAAACCGATTCTCGGTCTGCGGCCCGTCTCAGTTCAGCATCGATCGTTGTGAGATAGTTATAGAATTTTAAGCAGTCCATGTAGATTGATTAAAAGCGTAGATTAGCTTGCGCTCGCTATTGTATCCAGCCATACTGGGATGCGCTCGAAAAGCATCCATATGGCAGTCTTAACAAATCATAGAGTAAAATTACGACATCACCGCGCGTTCGTGAGCATGGCTTTCCTGCTCGTGCTCGGCCTCTTCATCATAGTCGCAACCTCGCCGGCCGCAGCGCTGAATCCGATCCAGTTAGAGAATGAAGATCAAGGGACGGCCGAGTGGATTCCTACCGTCGGTGACCCAGCTCACCAGCTCGAGGGCTATGCCTCCCTGACCTCGGTGAACGCCGGTCAATCGATCAGCTTTTTCATCGACTCGAAGGACACGCAATTTTCGCTCGCCATCTACCGCCTCGGTTATTACCAGGGCCGCGGTGGCCGCTTGATGACCTCCGTAGAGACCCTCGAGGGACGCCGACAACCGCTCGCGAGCGCCGATCCGGTAAGCGGCCTCGTCGAATGCAGATGGAGCAATCCCTATATCCTCAATGTGCCTTCCAACTGGACCAGTGGCTATTACGTGGCGAAGCTGACCGCGGCTTCCTCCGGCGTGCAGCGACTGATCCCATTCATCGTGCGCAATGACGACCGCTTCTCCGATCTGATGGTCCAGAGTTCCGTCGCCAGCGCCGAGGCCTACAACTCGTGGGGCGGGAAATCTCTTTACGCGTTCAACAGCAGTGACGGCGCCGCCGCGGCCAAGGTTTCCTTCAATCGCCCGTTTGACGATTCCGATGGCGCCGGACAAGTTCTCACTCGCGAACTTAACCTCGCAGCCTTTCTTGAGAAGGAGGGCTATGACGTCGTGTACTCGACCGACCTCGATACGCATGAGCGACCGGCGCAGTTGCTCCTCCATCACGGATTCGTTGCGGCCGGTCCCGACGCTCAATGGTCGGATGAAATGCGCCACAATGTAGGCCTCGCGCGCGCTCGCGGCATCAGTCTCGCATTCTTGTCGGCCCGCGATGGTGATTGGCCGGTGCGCTTCGAGCCGAGTGCGGTGAACGGCGCTCCAGATCGGACGATCGCTTCCGCCAACATCTACTCCTACTCCTCGCAACCCGACGACGATCCGGTTGACGGTGACATCGTAATCGCGGATGCGACGAACTGGCTCTTCGCCAACACCAGCCTCTTCAATGGGAGCGTGCTCGGCGGTCTGTTGGGCATAGCGACTGGTCAATCATCTAACGATGCTTCGATGTCAGCAGGTAGCATCGAGTTGGCGCATTCTCCGTATGTGATGACAGACGGCGCTACCCAATTTTCCAACATGACTGTCTCCAATGCGGCGAGTGGAGCGACCATCTTCACCGCCGGTACTGATCAATGGTCATTCGGTTTGAGCGACCTAAGTCCGCGCAGTCCGATCCCGTCGCGAGTCAATTCGGCGGCGCAGCAGATCACGCGCAACCTCTTGGCGCGCTTTATCAACGGTAATGGCGGCGGCGCGCAGAACGCAGCCTCGCTAATCAGTTCATCAAGTTCACCCAGTTCATCGGGCAGCACCCAGACGGCGAACCCGGCCGATACCCAATTGGCGATGCAGGTGGCTACCAAACGCGCAACCATCACGGGCGTCGATGAATTGCGCAAGCCAATCACGACTGCTTCGACCTCCAAGGTCAAAACGGCGGTCGCAGTTGCCGCGTTCGGAGCAAAATGTGACTCGAGTTCCGATGATAGCGCGGCTCTGCAGTCGGCCATCAGCGCGTCGGGCAACGGGATTTTGCAATTGCCCGAAGGAAACGTCACCTGCGTGTCGAATCAACCGCTGCAGATAACCGCGCCCATCGCTATCGATCTCAACGGCTCCACCTTGCGCTTCAGCGGCGCAGGCGGCGGCGCGTGCGCGCAAGGAAGCGGCGGCCAGCTTCAGATTCGCCAAGGCGGCGCCGGCGCGGTCACAATCAAGAATGGGAGCCTCACTACCAGTTCGACCAGCGCGGGATGCGTTATCAATGTTGGCCAGGCGGGAGTCTTCACGCATCCGGTCATGATCGACAACGTCGCGATTTCGGGCGCGCCCGGCAATACCGGCACCATCGGCATCTATCTCAACAACACCGGCGAGTTCAGTCTCACCCGCAGCTCGCTCTACTTTAATCTGCAACAAGATGTAGTCGGGCGAAACGCGGTCAACGTCGCGACCATCGCGGGCAATACTTTTGGACCGCTGCTTAACCCCGCCAACTACCAGGTGGACATTCAAAATCCACAAAGCGTGCTGCTGCAAAATAATACGCACGAGCTCGGACCCAATGGGGTCAACTTCAGCGGCGCTGGATATGGGAATCAGATCCAATCGATTTGGGCGGGTGATACCGCCGCCACCGGCGCATGGATTCATATCGGCGCGGGAGTGTCCTCGACTAAAATCAGCGGCTTCATGGCGGGCGCCAATCTCGCCGGCAGCATCGGCGTTCAAGTCGATGCGGGCGCATCGACCGGGGAAATCTCCGGCCTCACGCTGCAGGCATTCGACACGGGATTGAGCCTCGCCGGCCAGGGCTGGTCGGTGGGTGGAAACTCGGTCACCGGCATGTCGTATGGGATTCGAGCGATGGCTACCAATCTGCGGATTTATTCCAACCAGATAATTGATGGGACCGCGGGCGGATTCGGGATCAGCCTCGAGCAGCCGTATGAGGATGCGATCAACAACAACTATCAAATCGGCGGTGGCGCGGTTTCAATGCGATGCGCGGCCCCCGGCCTCGTGATTCAGGAACAACTCGCCAACATCCCGCCCTACTGCCTCGCCGGCAATATCGTCACCGCGGTCGATGGCCGCTGGATCAGTATGGGCGGCGGCACCATCGGCAACCTCGGCGCGCCGACCGCGCCTGCGATGTCGCTCTCCGAGGGCAACGCGATCGGAGCAATCGCACCAGCCTCGGGGGCGTTCTCGACGCTTAAGGTGAGCAGCTCGATACAGGTCGGATATCCGCTCATCGATCCAAGCGGAGGCCGAGCCGCAAAGCTGGGCCGGATCGGAACCGCCGGTCCGAAGGGCGCGGCGCAAAATACCTGGCTCGAGATGAAGGATAGCGCCGGAAAATCATTTTGGCTCCCCGTCTGGCGATAGATTTTTTTGGTTCGCACGTCGTCCAAAGATCACACCTATGTGGGATGCAACCGTGTGCCGCGACCGCTATACTAATAGGTGGATTTTAGTGGCGCGTTCGCTGACTCGCGATCCCAAATCGCCGATTAACGTGCCCACGCCTGCTCGAGGCGGTAGAAGTTTCCTGGAGCACCTGATGAAAGTTCTTTTGGTTCATCCCAGCCCTCTCATGTACAGCGAGATCTATCTGCGTCTCGAACCGCTCGGGATGGAGCGTGTGGCCGAGGCGATCAGGGCCGCTGGTCATGAGGTGCGGATTCTCGATCTGCAGATTTTTTCGCAGCGCGATTTTGCGCGCGAGGTGAAAGACTTCCGGCCCAATGCGATCGGCTTCTCCGGAAACTATCTCGCCAACATTCCCGAAATCATCGACTTGGCGAAAGTTGCCAAGGAGATCGATCGGGAAGCCTTCGTCTTCGTCGGCGGGCATAGCGTTTCGTTCGTGGCCGATGAAGTCCTCGAACATGGCGAAGGCGCGATCGATTGCGTCCTGCGCGGTGAGGGCGAGCTGGGCGTCCAGAAATTGCTCGAGGCGATCGGCGACCGCCAAATCGCAAAAGTTCCCGGCGCGACGACACTCGACGGGAGCGGGCCGGCGCCGTTGATGCTCGATGACCTCGATCGATATTTTCCGGCGCGCGATCTCGCACGTCAGCGCAGAAAATACTTCATCGGGATGCTGGATCCCTGCGCCTCGATCGAGTTTACTCGCGGATGCCCGTGGGACTGCTCGTTCTGCAGCGCATGGACGTTTTACGGACGCAGCTACCGCAAATCCTCGGCGGAGGCGGTCGCAGAGGACATGGCCTCGATTCGCGAGCCTAACGTCTTTATCGTCGACGACGTCGCCTTCATTCATCCCGAGCATGGCTTCGCGATCGGCCGCGAGCTCGAAAAGCGTCACATCAAAAAACGGTACTACCTCGAGACTCGCGCCGACGTGCTCTGCCGCGGCAAAGAAGTTTTCGCGTACTGGCGCCGTCTCGGTCTGCAGTACATGTTTCTTGGGCTGGAGGCGATCGATGAGGACGGCCTGAAACTTCATCGCAAACGCTCGTCACTGGGAATCAATCTGAAGGCGCTCGAGGTGGCGCGCGAGCTAGGTGTGATCGTAGCGATCAATCTCATCGCCGATCCGGGATGGGACGAGCGCCGCTTCGAGGTCATTCGCGAATGGGCCACCAGCATTCCCGAGATTGTGCATCTGACTGTAGCGACGCCGTATCCGGGCACTGAGCTATGGCTTACCGAATCGCGCAAGGTGACCACTCTCGATTATAGGCTCTATGACATTCAGCATGCGGTGCTGCCGACCCGAATGCCGCTGCGGAAGTTTTACGATGAGTTAGTCAAGACTCAGAACGTGCTCAATCGTAAGCACCTAGGGACTGCCGCGCTGGGCAAGGTCTCGATGCATGCGGGTAAGCTACTGCTCAAGGGCCAAACTAACTTCATCAAGATGCTATGGAAGTTCAACAAGGTCTACAATCCGGAGCGTCAATGCTCGGATCACCAGCGCTCGGTTCAATATGAGATGACGCCGCCGGCTCTTAATGGTGGCCGACGTCCTGACGCTCAACAACTATATATCCATCGCGTGAATAGTGAGCCTACACTTCGCCAAGCTAACTAAGGTAATCCGCCGACAGTGCGCGTACCTCTTTTTGATGGCGGCAAATGTCGGCCCTAAGGCGCCGAAGCAAAAGCCTGGTTGAGCTATTCGTAGTAGTAGGCGATGTAAAGGATGCGCAGGAATCCGTTGATCTATGGAGGTTTATACCTAAAGCCTTCAAGACCTACTTCAACATTCGAGATCCGCAAACCATTCAGGATCGCGCTATTTCAGAACTCCCACTTCAGAAGGTCTACAGCAACTGGCCGGTAAGGACTGCCCCTGACGTTCACGCGAAAGCGGTTGTCGAGCTATTCAACAGCGGCGCCACCATTGTGAATGTCCACTCCGGCCAACCAGGCCAAAGACGGGTTATCGAGTTCTATCGAAAGGAAGTATTGCCGCGCGTTCGCAAGCAATTGAAACAAAGCTAACCAATCCACTAACCGCAAGATCACGTTTTCGACATCGCGAGTTCTCCATTTCGTCGACGCCCGTTAATTCTCCCGTCACATCCCCATGCGATGCTGCGCGCGCAGATCATTTCGGTCTGCGATGTTTTTCTCAAATGGAGAGGGGATCAAAAGAAATGCGAGTGAATAGAAAGTTGACGTGCGCAATGCTAGCGCTGACGCTGACGATCTCGATTCCGGGAGGCGCCTTCCCGCAGGAGGATATACCCGATGCCGCGGCGAAGGGTCCGGCCACGGCCACGCCGATCGAGCACCTGGTGGTGATCTTCCAGGAGAACATCTCGTTCGATCACTATTTTGCAACGTATCCGAATGCCACCAATCCCACCGGGGAGCCTACGTTCACTGCGCGGGTAGACACGCCGGCGGTCAACGGACTGTCGGGCCTCTTACTCACTAACAATCCGAACCTGAACACGGCCAATAATACGATGACCAGCGACGGCGCGACCAACCCGTTCCGCCTCGATCGTTCCCAGGCCTCGACTAACGATCAGGATCATGACTACACGCCCGAGCAGATGGCGTTCGATCACGGACTGATGGATCTGTTTCCCGCCAGTGTGGGAGTCCCCGGGACGCCGCCTAGCCCTCCGCCTCCGATTGTTTCGACTACCGGGCTGACTATGGGCTACTACGATGGCAACACTGTCACGGCGCTATGGAACTACGCCCAGCACTTCGCTATGAACGACAATTCCTTCGATACCAACTTCGGACCTTCAACCGTGGGAGCGATAAATTTGATCTCAGGTCAGACCAATGGGGTGACCATCGATAACAATCCCGGCGGCGCGACCATCAGTGATGGCAACGGTGGCCTCACGGATATCGGCGATGCCGACCCGGTCGGCGATGTGTGCTCCACCACTTCGGGTGAGACTTTACAGTTCAGCGGCAAGAATATCGGAGACCTTTTGAACGCCGCCGGTATCACCTGGGGATTTTTCGAAGGTGGCTTCGATCTGAGCCTGGTCAATTCAAACATGACCACCGGGTGCCATCGCACCACTACTTCAACCATCACCGACGTGACGAAAGCCGACTACATCCCGCATCATCAGCCGTTTCAATACTACGTCAGTACCGCCAACCCGACCCACGCACGTCCTACTTCGGTAGCTTCAATTGGCACCACCGACGCCGCGAAGCATCAGTATGACAGTGCTGACTTCTTCACCGCATTGAAGGCTAACAACTTTCCGTCGGTGGTGTTTCTGAAGGCGCCCGGCTTTCAGGACGGTCACGCGGGCTACTCCGATCCGCTGGATGAGCAGACCTTTATCGCCGATACGATCAATACCCTCGAAGAGAGCAAGTATTGGGACACCACTGCCGTCGTGATCGCTTATGATGACTCCGATGGATGGTACGACCATCAGATGTCACCGATCGTTAACCAGTCGGCCACCTCGGCCGATGCGCTCTCGGGTACGGGTGCGTGCGGTACCGGAGGTGAGGCGCTGCCGGGCGTCAATCCCGCCACCACCCATGCGCAGGGTCGATGCGGTTTCGGGCCCCGCTTACCGTTCATGGTGATATCTCCTTTTTCAAAGCCTAACTTCGTCGATCACACATTGACCAACCAGGCTTCGATCATCCGCTTCATCGAAGACAACTGGCTCGCCGGAGCGCGTATCGGCCAAGGATCGTTCGACGCTACTTCGAATTCAATCACCGGAATGCTGGACTTCAAAGAGCGTCAGAGCAAGCTCTACGTCGATCCCGGTACCGGAGATGTTTTGAAAAAGGCGCCCAAGGAATAATTATCGGCTTGAACATTCGCTGGAACGGCCGGGAGATGCTTCGCGTCTTCCGGCCGTTAGTATAGTTTGTCGATCAAGTGCGAATTCGACTGACTCGACGACGTTTCATCCGCGCCACCGGCTTGGTAGGTCTCGGCCTACTCGCGAATACTATCCCCGAGGTACTTGATGCCGCATTGGCGCCAGACACACCTCTAGTCAAGGTACGCCCCGCACTCGATCCGAATTCGCTCGCGCGATATGTCGACACGCTTCCTATCCCGTCCTTCGCGCGACCCGTTGGAGTTCGGCCCGATCCGCGTGACCCTTCGAAGCGAGTGCCCTTCTATAGGATCGTGATGCGCGAGATCCAATGGAATTTGCATCGCGATTTGAGACCTACGCGCCAGTGGGGCTTCGATGCGACGGTTCCTGGCCCTACCTTCATGACCCGCAGCGGTAAGCCCTTGATGGTCGAGTGGGTCAACGCGCTTCCCCAAAAACACTTCCTACCGATCGACCATCATCTTCATGGGGCGGAGGTTGGCGAGCCCGAAGTGCGGACGGTGGTACACCTTCATGGCGCAAAGGTTCCACCCGAGAGCGATGGGTATCCGGAAGACTGGTACACGCCGGGTAAGTCTAAGGTCGCCTTCTACCCGAACAATCAGGACGCGGCGATGCTCTGGTATCACGATCACGCGATGGGAATTAACCGGCTTAACATTTTCGCCGGCCTCATGGGCGCGTATATTATTCGGGACGGCGTCGAAGAGGCGCTCAATCTTCCGCAAGGTAAGTATGAGATCCCGTTGGTGATTTACGATCGCATGCTCGATCGCGACGGCCAGCTCTATTATCCGGTTTCTGCGGACCCGAAGGCGCCGTGGATTCCCGAATTCTTCGGCGACATCATGATGGTTAATGGCAAGGCTTGGCCCTATCTCGAAGTCGAACCGCGGAAGTATCGGTTGCGGCTGCTGAACGCGGCGAATGGACGTTTCTTTCGCCTGTCATTTTCCGATGGCTACCCGTTTCATCAGATAGGTACTGACCTCGGATTGCTACCCGCGCCCGTCGAACTAAAGAGCGTATTCCTCGCTCCCGCCGAGCGCGCCGACCTGATCGTGGATTTCAGCGGACGCGCAGGCCAGCGAATAAATCTGCTGAGCGAGTCCTTCGAGGTGATGCAGTTTCGGGTGCTGCCAAACGGGCCCAAGGACATCAGCGCTCTGCCGGCGAAACTCCGTCCAGTACCTAAGACTCAGGAGTCAGAAGCGATCCAACATCGCATGCTAAGTCTTAGCGAGTTGGACAATCCTGTGGCCGAGCCGATGACGATGCTGCTAGGTGGCGCGCGGTGGAGCGACCCTATTAGTGAGAAGCCAGTGATCGATACCGTGGAAGTATGGAACCTGATCAACGTCACTGACGATGCGCATCCGATCCATCTTCACCTGGTGCGGTTTCAGATTCTCGATCGACAACGCTTCGACAAGTTCGACTACCAGATGAAACAGAAGCTGCGACTCATCGGCGAGCGAACTCCTCCTGAAGCTAACGAGGCCGGATGGAAAGATACGGTTCGCGCGAATCCGGGCGTGGTCACGCGAATCATCGTGCGCTTCGAGGGCTACGCCGGCCGCTACGTGTGGCACTGTCATCTGTTGGAGCACGAGGACAACGAGATGATGCGCCCCTACGAGATCCTTCCGGCTCGAACATAGCTGCTAGCGTGCAAGCGTCCGCTCCGAGCGCCTTGTAGCAGCATCGGCGACAGGGTAGTTTTAATGACGCTCGTACTCTATATATTCGTGGGGCGCGTCATCAAGCGGTTCGAGTTCGACGACGTGATTTCAAAAGCAGGGGGACACCATGAGGGTTTCGAAAGAAAAGGCTGCCGAGCATCGCCAGGAAATACTGAATTCGGCAGCTCGCTTGTTTCGGGAACAGGGTATAGCCGCCACCGGCGTGGATTCGATCACGGAGGATGCGGGCCTGACTCATGGCGCGGTTTACAGCCAGTTCGGTTCCAAAGAGGCTATAACTGTAGAATCGATTCGCCTTGCCATGAAGGACTCGAAACGTTCATGGCAGCGGATGGCGGCGCGTCGCGGCGAGAGGACTATACTTACGGCAATCGTCGAGACTTACCTATCCAGAAGACATCGTGACGCGCCGGGGCAGGGTTGTCTTGTCGCGGCTCTTGCCGGCGACATTTCAAGACAACCTAAGAACGTTCGTGATGCCTTCACGGTGGAGTTCAAGGAATCATTGGACTACTTGACTGAGCTAGCCGCTAGTGACGATGCCTCGGTCGGCTTGGAGAACACCGTCGCAACTTTCGCCTCGATGGCCGGTGCTATGATGCTCGCGCGTGCCATAAGCGATGAACCGCTGTCGGAACTCATTTTGAAAGCCACCGCAAAATGGATCACGCGTTGCGCAAAAGCCAAACGAGTACCTGGAGACTTAAAGCGTGCCGACTGACGAGGTCCTACCAGTGAGAATCATGGGCCGGGACTACTTCGACTGATTAATCAACTCCTCGACGTCACGCAAGCGATCCTTTCCGAAGAAGATTTCGTTGCCGACAAAGAAAGTGGGCGAGCCAAAGGTTCCGCGCTCCACCGACCGTTGAGTATTGTTGATCAGCTCCTCTTTGATCTCGCGAGTCTCGATCAACTCGAAAAATTGATCCGCGTCAAACCCTGCCTCTATAAGGGCCTTCCTGAAGATCTCAGGTTCGTCCATCTTCTTCGGCTCCGCCCACATGTGCCGATACATTTCGTCAACGTAACGCTCGAACACAC
>Ga0209420_1000315_pt1 | contig 27390 bp, 27 predicted proteins | sample BlaSpr_A8_OM1_O1_FD_187972 | JGI IMG/M metagenome (GOLD analysis project Ga0209420, IMG submission 187972) | Forest soil microbial communities from Thunder Bay, Ontario, Canada - Black Spruce, Ontario site 2_A8_OM1_O1 (SPAdes) (version 2) | ecosystem: Environmental > Terrestrial > Soil > Boreal...
GACTCGACTCGAACTAGGATCCGGTGTGCGACGCTCCGTCATGCGGAGATGCCTAAAGGGTCTCGGCGGGTTCCCAACGTCTACCGACGGGTTCATTCTCGGCCCGTCACACGGCACAGTGGGTCGGCTTGATTTATTGAGAATGTCATGTGGGGACGGCCGCCTGGGCCGTCCAGTCGAGCGCAGCGAGGCGCTCCGCTCCCTGCTACACTGATTCAAGTGCAGATTCCGCACTTCTGCATCTAACTAAACTGTGTATCCACAATTAGTGCATTTCGGGCGGTTTTTTCTGCCGACTTATGGCTTCCTGGTTTCTCTGGGAGTGCTGGTCGGCCTATGGGTCAGCGTGCGCAATTCCGAGCGCCTGGGAATTGACGGCGAAAAGGCCTGGAACCTGGGAATTCTGACGGTGCTGTGCGGCATTTTAGGCGCGAAAGTGCTTTACATCATCAATGATTGGAGCGTGTACGCGGCGCATCCGGGCGACATTTTCAGCATTGCCACGCTGCAGGCTGGAGGAGTTTTTTCCGGCGGGTTGATTGCAGCGTTTCTGGCGGCATGGTGGTACGTGCGCAAGCATCACCTGCCCGCGCTCGCAACCTGCGACGCGTTCGCGCCGGGACTGGCGTTGGGGCACGCGATCGGCCGCGTCGGTTGCTTTGCCGCGGGCTGCTGCTACGGAAAAGAGACGCATCATTTCTGGGGGGTGGTGTTTCGCAATCCGCTGGCGAATCAGATTACCGGCACTCCGCTGAACGTGCCACTCGAGCCGACGCAGTTATTCGAATCGGCGGTGGAGCTGGCGAACTTCATCTTCCTGATGTGGCTGCTGAAGCGCAGGAAATTCGATGGCCAGGTCTTCGGCGCGTTCATGTTCATCTACGGAGTGGCGCGGTTCTTTCTGGAGTTTATTCGAGACGATCCGGGGCGCGGGTCGGTTTTCGGCGGGGCAATGACCGGGACGCAGTTGGTTGCGATTGGGCTGGTTCTGGCTGGTGGAGTGATCTGGTGGCTGCGGCCGGGCGCGAAGAAACTGACGGTACAGCCGGTAGGGGCGGTGCGGTAGGCGAAGCGCGTACGGAAGGGCCTCGTCCGTAGGACGCCTGATAATAGCCCGGCGTTTCAACGCCGGGGCAACGTGGGCTTTGTGGGAGTCCGTCCCGTAGGGACGTTCGATTCTCCCCTCTTCCTCGACCCTTATTGAAAATTGCGCCTCCACTGTTCCTCTTCTCAACTACTCCGGGAAACGAATTCAGGCATCCCTGCGGGATGCGCTTTCGCATTTCCGATCTCACCCGGCGTTGAAACGCCGGGCTATTATCGGGCGTCCTACGGACGCAGAATCGCGCGGAGTAGGGTCCTAAGAACGCCTTCTTCGTACGGCAGGGTCTGATATTCTTCGCACCAAATGCCAGAAACTTTTCCCATTTTCATTTCTGTTGCCGTTGATGAGTCCAGCAAGCGACTGGACCAGTTCCTCGCGGCGCGTCTCGAAACCGTGAGCCGCGCCCGGGTGCAGGAGATGATCGCCGACCGCAAAGTACTGGTGAACGACGCTCCCGCGAAGGCTTCACTGAAGCTGCGCGGAGGGGAGCGTATTAGCGTCCTGGGCGAGGCGCAGCGGGCGCCGCTCAAGGCCGTCGCCGAAGAGATCCCGCTCGACATTGTTTATGAAGACGATGACCTCGCCGTGATCAACAAGTCTGCGGGAATGATGGTGCATGCCGGCGCGGGAGCGAGCGACGATGCGCGCAATTCTGGAACGATGGTGAATGCTCTGCTGCATCATCTCGGAAGCTTGTCGGGCGTGGGTGGGGCGTTGCGGCCGGGGATTGTGCATCGTCTGGATAAAGAGACCAGCGGATTGATTGTGGTGGCAAAAAACGACGACGCGCATCGCAAGCTGAGCGCGCAGTTCGCGGCGCGGGAGGTGAAGAAGAAATATGTTGCGCTGGTGCACGGCTGGGTTAAGAAAGATTCCGGGACGCTGGCTCAGAGCATCAGCCGCGACCGGGTGCGGCGCACGCGGATGACGACGCGGCTCGAGGGCGGACGCGCGGCGGTTACGCACTATCGCGTGGTGCGGCGGCTGGATACGAGGTTTGGGAAGTTCACGTTGCTCGATGTGAAGATCGACACCGGGCGGACGCATCAAATTCGGGTGCACGTGGCGGCGATGGCGCATCCCGTGGTGGGGGACACGATGTATGGGGCGCCGCGGCAGGCGCGGGGAAAGAATGCGGTGATCGGGTTGCAGCGGAATTTTCTGCACTCGGCGGAGCTGGAGTTTAAGCATCCGCGAACCGGGGCTGTGATCGCGCTGAAGAGTGAGTTGCCCCGGGAGTTGCAGGAGTTCCTGAAAAGGCTGGAGGAGTAGGGGTTCGGCGCTACGCGCTGAAGCCCCCTTCCGAACCCGGTGCGGATATAATGACAGCTAAATGAGGGGCATGTTCACGATAGACACTTTCACAAATTCACTCATCCGGTGGGCGGCCGTTTTGTTGCTGATCGCGGGCGTGTGCGATCTCGGGGCAACCCAGACTTCATCTCAGCCGTCCCAGCCACCCGCAACGCAAACTCCCGGCACGCTGAAGCCCGGCGATGATAAACGCGCCGCGCAAACTCCCGGAGAGCAGGGCTCGGACAACGGAGACATTCCCCGTATCCGGGTCGGCATCAACGAAGTGAACGTTGTGTTCACAGTGACGGACAAGCACGGGAAGCGGGTGACTGATCTGAAGCAGTCGGACTTCCAGTTCGTGGATGACAACAAGCCGGCGACCGAGATTCGGAGTTTCCACGCGGAGACGAATTTGCCGCTGCAGGTGGCTTTGCTGATTGATGCCAGCAACTCGGTGCGCGACCGCTTCAAATTCGAGCAGGAATCGGCGATCGAATTTCTCAACCAGACCGTGCGCCGCGGCTATGACCACGCCATGGTAGTGGGATTCGACGTGACACCCGAAGTGGCTCAGGATTTTACCGACGACACGGAGAAACTGGACAAGGGCGTGCGCGAACTGCGGCCGGGAGGCGGAACGGCCATGTATGATGCGCTCTATTACTCGTGCCGGGAAAAGCTGATGAAGGAACCGCAGAGCGGGCCGACTCGGCGGGCGATCGTACTGCTTAGCGATGGCGAGGACAACCAAAGCCACGTGACGCGCGAGGAAGCGATCGAGATGGCGCAGCGCGCCGACGCCATCGTGTACACGATCAGCACGAACGTGAGCGGCACCAAGGGTGCAGGCGATAAAGTACTGGAGCGGATTGCGGATGCGACGGGGGGGCGCGCATTTTTCCCTTTTCAGATTCGCGACGTGGCCAACGCCTTTGCCGAGATTCAGGACGAACTACGAAGCCAATATGATGTGTCTTATAAACCGGCGGACTTCAAGGCGGACGGCCACTTTCGTACGATTGAGATTGTAGCGGTCGATCGGAAAAATTTCCGTGTGAGATCGCGGCGGGGATGGTACGCGCCGGCGCAGTAAGTCAGCTTCCAGCTTCTGGCTTCCAACTTGAATTAAGTAACTTCTTTTTCTCACGAGCCATAAGAATGCCGGGATATTCGGGGACGCCTCTTCCGAAAAAATTAGGTATCAAGCCTGGTTTTCGCGTGCGCTTGGCGAATGCTCCGGCGGAGGTGCGTGCCGAATTGCGCGAGGCCTTAGCGGAGTGTGGGATGAAGACGAAGCCGGGCGAGATGCTGGACTTCGTGATGCTGTTTACGAAGTCCCGCGCGGAATTGGCCGAGGAGTTCTCGCGGTTAACGAAGCTGCTGGCACCGGCAGGCATGTTGTGGGTGAGCTGGCCGAAGAAGAGTTCCGGCGTGGCTTCAGACTTGGATGAGAATCTGGTGCGCGGAATCGGTCTGGACGCGGGGCTGGTGGATGTGAAGGTGTGCGCGGTGACAGAAGTGTGGTCCGGGCTGAAGTTTGTGCGGCGGGTGAAGGATCGCAAAGGCTGATCGTTGCCGCCGTCGCTGGTTAGCGTGGGGCTCGAGCGTATCGCTTCAGAAAATCGTCGTGCAGAGTCAGGTGGTGCTCCCGTCCCGTACCAGGTAACCCACATAGAAGAGGACAGCTACGACCAACAGCATGTGAACCAAAACACTGGCGACGTGGAACACCAAGAAGCTGCAGGCCCACAGGATAACCAGCGCCAGGGAAATCTTGCGGAAAGGGTCGAGGTTCATTTTCTGCCTCCGTCTTCTGCGTCAGCTTCGTGCGGCACAGAAAATACCCTTTATTTATAAGTCCGGGGAAGAGCAGTAGCGTATCGGCAAAAAGCTGTAAAGCTATGACTGCTGAGTAGTAGACCGCAGAAGGAACCAGGGGAGCTGGCATCGTGCGCGCTGGATTGATTGGGTTTGGCTTGGCGGGGCAGGCGTTTCACGCGCCCGTTATCCGGGGTGTGCCGGGGATGGAACTGGCTTGCATACTGGAGCGCCGGGGAACGCGCGCTCGGGAAAAATATCCTGAACTGCGGGTGGCGCGGACTTTGGATGAATTGCTGGCGGACAAGGAAATCCAGTTATGCGTGATCGCCACTCCCAATGATTCGCATTTTGAATACGCTCAGGCCTGTCTGATGGCGGGGCGGGATGTGGTGGTGGACAAGCCGTTCGCTCCGACGCTGCGGGAATCCGAGGAGTTGGTGCGGCTGGCGGCGGAGCGTGGGCGGCTCATCACGGTGTATCAAGACCGCCGCTGGGATGGGGATTTCGCAACGATAAAAAAGATTGTGGCGTCGGGCAGGCTGGGAACGGTTGTCGAGTATGAGTGCCGCTTTGACCGGTTTCGCCTGGAGCCGAAGGCGAATGCCTGGCGCGAGCGCGTGGATCAGCCGGGTGCCGGTGTCCTGTTCGATCTAGGCCCGCATGTGATCGATCAGGCGCTGGCGCTGTTCGGTGAGCCGCGGGCGATTACGGCCTCAGCGTTCTGCCAGCGGGAAACTTCGCAAGTGGATGATGCGTTCGATGTTTGCATGGAGTATACAAACTTGGGATCTGGGCTGCGGGCGATGGGGCGGGCGCGCATCATTGCGTATGCTCCGGGGCCGCATTTTCTGATTCATGGGACGAACGGATCGTTTGTGAAGTACGGAATGGATCCGCAGGAGGCGCGGCTGCGCGCAGAAAATTGCCCGGATGGATTGGATTGGGGCGCGGATTGGGGAGTAGAAGCGGAAGAATTGTGGGGCACCCTGAGCCTGGTGGGCGAGCCGAGCGTGAAAGTAAAAACCGAGCGCGGAGATTATCGCGGATTTTATGCGAACGTGCGCGACGCGATCGAGAAGAAAGCCGCGCTCGACGTAACGCCAGAGCAGGCGCTGCGCACGATGCGCGCGGTGATGCTGGCGCACAAGAGCAGCCGCGAGCGGCGGACGGTGGAGTGGGGAGAAGCAGTGGAGTAGAGGAACTCGAGTTGAGGGTGCCGTGTCGATGCGCCACAGCCTAGAAATAGAACAGCGGCGGAGCTGTTAGGCTCCGCCGCTGTTTTTTTATACAGCCGGATAGGTCCGATGCAGCCTAGTGATGTTCGCCGCCGCCGTGCGCTGCTGCGGCGTGGGGAGCGCTGTGAGCGGCTCCGCTATGCGCGGCTGCGGCATGGCCGCCGTTGCCGCGGGCAGCGCGGGCTGGCGCTGCGCCACGTCCGCGATTGGCTGCATAGGCACGTCCCCCAGCGTTTCCGCGGGCGCCCACGTAGTGTCCTCCGTTGTACCTGCCCCCTCCGCCTCCGCTGAAGCGATGCTCACCCCAGCCGTGGCCATAGCCCCAGTTTGCCCATGGGCCGACGCCAAGGAAGATGCCGTTATAGAAATATCCCGGTCCGTAAAAGCCGCTGGGTGCGCAGCCGTACGGCGCATAGTTGTAGTAGCCGTAGGAACAGACGGGCTGTACGCCTATGCCTATACCCACTCTGACCTGCGCGCCTGCCATCGGCACCAAGGCCAAGGGCACGAGCAAGGTTGTTGTACCGGCCAGAAACAGACTGCGCATTGCGAGCCTGTGGGCCCAGGGGGCCACACTCTTGAGTTGCCACATTTTGTTGTCCTCCAGAATTTTCGCTTGCGATGGAAAGGTATGTTTCCAGTATCTGGTTCTCGCGCGGAGATAGCTGGTCAATACAGACCGCTATCCGCAGCAAAAGTCTGGAAGTGGGGAAAGTTAAAGGAAGATAATGACCTCCCATGACTAGAAATGAATGGGATCGAGAACAAAACACAGCCCAAGATTAGGCCGGAGTGGGGGTTCTAACGGTGGAGTAGGGCCGACAGAGGGACCATTCAATTAGAGGGCGCTATTCCGGAGGCCATTCGTACGGAAAAAATTTACCGCCCTCCTCCGGGCTGACTTTCACCCCGAGCAGTTCCGCAGCTCGCGCCATTACCGGGTCGCGGCCAGCGGCCAGATCCGCGGCGCTCGGAAGTACGATCTCATCCGGCGTCACGCCGTTGTTCTCCAGGCTCTTCCCGTCGGTCATAACAAGATCCCACTCGGTCACCGACGCTCCATAGAAGATGACTGTGTCTACACCTATCTTCTCGTTGTAGTGTTCCGCTTCCATGACCTTGCCGGAGGTTCGGTCCCCCACCACCACCCCACGCTTTTCGAGTTGTATGACGCGGGCGAATAACTCCGCAGCGGAGGCTGATCTTGCATCGACGAGCACCACCAGCTTCCCAGAAAATGGATGACGGCCAGCCTTGGCGACTTCGGGCTTGCTCTCTTTCCGCCCGACGCGATCGCCAATTTTCACTTCCTTATCGATCAGGCCCCCTACTAAGTTCTTGAGGGTTTCCACGCTGCCTCCGGGATTGCCGCGCAGGTCCACGATCAAAGCCGGATACTTTCGAACTTTGTCGATCATGCTGTCCACCTCAGTAATCGAGAAGGCGAACTCCGGCACCCTGAGAACGATCAGTTGATCGCCGCGTTCGGCGTAGCGGGCGCGCATAAGATGTTCGTTGTTCTCCTCCTCGCGCACGACATCCCAAATATTGCTCCCACCGCTGGCGGTTAGGTCCGTGACCCGCTTACCTTCGCGAACTCGCGTCAGCACATCCACTTGGCGCTGGTTCCCTGCGAGGTCTTGCAGGCCCAGGCGAAACCCGGGCTGTGGCCGCAACACAGAGAACATATATTGCATCTTCCACAGGTTATCGCGGTCAGGACGATATCCGTCCAGGGTCAGGATTTCGTCGCCAGGCTTCACGCCCTTGGCTTCGGCGTCGCTCTTGGGGCGCACCCGGGTCACGAAGCAATGCTCTCCGACCATCTGATATTCCCATCCGGAGTCGAATCGGTTGGAGTGCTGCGGAGGTAGAAAAAACGTATGCGAGTCGTTGAGGCTGGCCAGCAACACGGCGATCTCTGACATCGCCATGTTCATGGAACTTGTTTTCTCGATCTTCTGTCTTGCCTCAGCGACCTGCGCACCCCAATCAATCCCGTGCATCTTCTGATCGTAGTAATGTTTGTGTACTTCATCTGCCACGACGTTCAGCATGCTTTGGGCGCGATCGCGATCAAGACTGGATATCTGCTGTTGCGGCCATACCTGAGCCATGAGCAGCAAAGTGGTAGCGAACAATTTTGCGGAATTGGCAACTCTTCGGGCCCGCATTGCAGCCTCCTTTAATTTCGGAACCCAGCGCGAACGGGGATAACAAATCACCTTCAACCTGAACCGGACTCGTCCCTGCACTTGCCCTATGTCGGCAGAACTGCGGCCCGGCGCGGATTCTGCATCGGTCTGCCCGGCGGCACCGAGAAAGCAGTGGCGCCACCCATCACTTTCTGCAGCGCGGTCTGGAATCTCTCCATCTCTTCGTGCGTGCCGACGGTGATGCGCGTGCAAGTAGGCATGATGGGCCAGATGCGTCCGATATAAACATTTTGCTTGGCCATGGCGTCGATTACCTGCTTGGCCGGGCGTTTGGTGTCGAGCAGGAAGCAGTTCGATACGGAGGGAATGTAAGAGTAGCCGTTGCGATCGAGCCACTCAAAAGTTTCCTGGCGAACGCTGGCGTTAATGCGCTTGCGTTCGGGGACGAGGCCCGGGTCTTTAAGGCTCGCCGAGGCGGCGACCAGGGCGGTGATGGGCATAAAGTTCCAGCCCGAGTGGTCCATGATTTTGTCGAGCAGCTCGGGACGCGCGACGGCGAATCCGCAGCGCAGGCCCGCCATGCCGTAGGCTTTCGAGAAAGTGCGGAGCACAACCACATCCTTGCCCGCCTTAACGAAGTCGAGCGTCGAGGGAGCATCGCAAAGATGGATGTAGGCTTCGTCAACCATCACGACGGAACCCTTCGGTTTATTTTCGACGAGGTACTCGAGGTCAGAGTGCGGTGTTAGCGTGCCCGTGGGATTGTTGGGATTGCAGATGTAGAACAGTCCCGCATCGGGAGCGGCGGCGATCATGGCCCTGACGTCGTGAGCGTAGGTCTTGGTGAGCGGAACTTTGACCACACGCGCTCCGGTGGCCTCGGCCGCGTACGGCCCAGCTTCATAACCGGGATCGGCTCCAATGTAGCTCTTCTGCGGCGATGTGAAGGCAACAACCCCAAAGCGAAGCGGAGGAGTAGAACCGGCGAAAGCATGGACGCAATCGGGGTTCAAGCGTTCTTGTTGGGCAAAAGTGTGGACGAGTTCGTCGGTGAGATTATCCATATAACGTCCGCCGAGAGGGATGATGGCGGACATGGCGTCGCGCGCGGGTTGGCTGGGCCCCAGCGGATTCTCGTTGGAATCGATCATGACTCCATCTGTCGAGACTGGCCGGTTACGTGCTGCGGCGGCGAGCATCGGCTCGCTGACGATATTGAACGCCGCAGCAGCAGAGGCAACTGCTGAGAGTTGGAGAAAGGTACGGCGGGAAGGTGAAAGGTTTCCAGACGGCATGGCGAACCTCCGGTTCATCCAGCGTCCTACAGGCTAAATGGTTTTTGGCTTGGGCGATAGAGGTAAGTTTCGCGAGACAAGAGCAGCAGAAAAGGCAAAGTCAAAGCAGTGGGCGGGGGCGCCCGCTCTACACCTACTGCGGCAACGGTTCTCGCGGAGTGGCATAGTAGCCCGCGCGGCATTGGACCTTATAGTTCTGTTTGGACTTCACTTCCAGCTTGCGGTAGGTGCCGTCGAGCACCGTGTTGGTAGAGGTATAGCCGAGGTTGTACTGGCTGCGCAGTTCGGCGGCGATCTGGTCGAACGCTTCTTTCAGTTTGTCGAACTTGTTGCCGACGTTAATCACGCGGCCTCCGGTGGCCTCTGTGAGCTTTCGCATTTCGCCCTCGCCGGTGTAGCCGCCCATTCCGAAGGATCCATAGAAGCCGCGATCGGCGCACAGCAGCACGTACACGATGGCGTCGGCTCTCTGAGCGGCTTCGATGGCGTCCTGGATTTTGAGCTGGCTGCCTTCGTCCTCGCCGTCCGTTAGCAAGATCATCGCCTTGCGCCCAACTTCCTTGGCCAGCATGTCGTGGGCGGAAAGATAAACCGCATCGTAAAGCACCGTCCCGCGCTGCGAGCCCGGTGCGGTGGGCACGGGACCGCCTCCTGCTCCGGGGATTGGTCCGGTCGTGAAGCCCGTATTGATCTTGACTTTGTTGAGCGCGGCTTGCAGCCGGTGAACGTCGCGGGTGTAATCCTGGATCAGCGAAGCATCGATGTTGAAGTCGATGACGTAGGCTTCGTCCTTATCGGTAAGAATCTGCCGGAGGAATGCGCCGCCAACCTCTTTCTCCATATCGAGGACTCTAAGCTGGCTGCCCGAGGAATCGATGAGAATGCCGAGGGTCAGCGGCAGGTTCGATTCGGCGGCGAAGTATTTGATAGTCTGGGGCTTGCCGTCTTCGAGAACGTCGAAGTCAGTCTTGGTCAGGTTCGGCATCAACGCGCCGTGTTTGTCCTTGACGTTGAAGAAAAGTCCAACCACGTTCACGTTGACTTTTACCGTTCCCGCCGGCCCCTGGTCGTCCTCGGGAGTTTGCGCGTCGCCGGGCTTCTGGGCGGGCGTTTGAGCCCCAGACTGGGAGCCTTCAGCAGCGGAGGACGCCGGATTCTGGGCTAGGGCAGGGTGAGTGGCCGACAGAGCTGCCAGTAAGAATAGAATAGAAGCAGCGGCCCCGGCCGGCGAGAACCTACGGTAAGCGGATAATTTTTGCATGCTAGCAATCCCTCTAGGGGTATTTGTTAGTCTAACCTTTGGAGTTAGATGCACCAAATCGGAAGGTGTGGGCATCCCGGAGAAACTAGCGTTATTTTAGTGGCGGCAAGTTGGCGCAGTCGCCGAGGCTGCTGTGAGATAAACCCCAAGGCCAGGTCGAGGTCAGGGAACGAACGGATGGTGTTTGTGAGCATAGAAACTGCAGCGCGTACCGAGCAATGGCTAAGAAGCACAAACTGGCTGACCGCGACGCTGGTTTTCGCATGCGTTGCGGGATGGCTGTATCTAAGCGTTCTCCGAATGCAGGGGCAGTCTTCTCCAAGCCAGACGCCAAGCCAGGCGCCTCAGACTCAGCCGGCACCGAATCAGAACAACGACATTCCAGACGCGCCCACCGTGCAACCGCCTTCGGAGACGCCAGCTCCGCCGCCGGTTCCAAGGCCAGAAGAAAACAAGCCCGTGGAAAGGGATCCGTGGACGAATCAGCCGATTGAAAAACCGGCAGCCCCCGACTCCAGCACCGCGCCGGATGACGCAACCTCAGCGCCGCCCTCGATGCCGCCGGTAAAGACCGTCACCGGGGGGGGGTCGGCAAAACCAGGGCCCAGCGCGCAGGAGCAGCTTTATACCCTGGTGGTGACCCCGACCTTTGTACAGATTCCGGTCCGGGTGAAGGACCACGACGGGCGCCTGGTGGATGGACTGCTCTCGACGGATTTCACCGTCAAGGAAAACGGGACGCCGCAGAAGCTGAAATTTTTCACCGCCGATCCCTTCGCTCTTTCCGTAGCCATCGTGCTCGACTTGGGAATGTCGGATGCAGAGGTGCAGAAGGTCGAGCAGACCTACCCGGCGCTGGTGGGGTCATTCGCCCCCTACGACGAAGTAGCGATTTATACCTACAGCAGCACCGTAAGTCAGGTCAGCGATTTTGGCGGAGTAACGCGTAAGTTAGGCGCGATCCTGAATCAGATCAAGACCGAAACCGGACGCAACAATGGAGTGGCGGTGCTGAACGGCCCGCTGGCGAACGGGCCGATTATCAATGGAGTTCCGGTGGGACAGGGGACGGAGAACGTAAATACGCCGCCAAGAGAGTCGAACGTGCTGAATGACGCCATTCTGCAAGCGGCACTCGACCTGCGCAAACGCGACCGCACCCGGCGCAAAATCATTTTCGTAATCAGCGATGGACGGGAATTCGGCAGCCGGGCCGCCTACCGCGATGTGCTCAGGGTGTTGTTGTCGAATGAAATCCAGGTGGAGGCGGTGTCGGTGGGCAACTCGGCGCTTCCAGTCTACGACAAGATCGAGCACTTGCACGTCCCGCTTCAAGGTTATGGCGACATTCTGCCGCGCTATGCGTCGGCCACCGGCGGATCGGAATACCGCGAACTCACCCGAAGCTCAATCGAGAGTATGTACGCCCAGGTCATGAGCGAGGCGCGCAACCAGTACACCCTCGGCTACTCGCCGGTCCGGCCAAAAGTTCCGTCGCCGAAGCCTTACCGGAGTATCGAAGTTATCGTGGACCGACCGGGACTGAAGGTCTATGCCAGAGATGGATACTATCCGGCACCAGCCCCTCCCCCTGCCGCAGTAGCGAAGTAGTCGTAGCGGCGCAGTTTGAAAACTCCGGCGTCCCCACCTCTGTGCAAGAGGGGGTCACCTGAGTAACCTGCGTTACATCTAGCGCATGTGATATAAAAGCCCGAAGCCCCCATAGGGATATTTTTGCGCGCGGAAGCTTGTGCGGCCCCGCGCTTTTGAGGAAAGCCTTGAGTTTCATCAACTTCGCAGCCCGCGAAATCAATTGCAAGATCGTGTACTACGGCGCCGGGTTGGGCGGCAAGACCACGAACCTGCAGGTGATCTACCAGAAGACCGCGGAGCAGCAGAAGGGCAAGATGATCTCCCTCGCCACCGAAACCGAGCGCACCCTGTTCTTCGATTTCCTGCCGCTCGATCTCGGCAACGTGCGCGGCTTCAAGACCCGAATCCATCTCTATACCGTGCCGGGGCAGGTGTTCTACGACGCCAGCCGGAAGCTGATTCTGCGCGGCGTCGATGGCATCGTCTTCGTAGCCGACTCCCAGGAACAGCGCATGGACGCGAACGTCGAAGCGCTCGAGAACCTGATGTCAAACCTGCAAGAGCACGGCTACGACTTCAACAAGATTCCCTACGTCCTTCAGCTCAACAAGCGCGACCTGCCCAACATCCTGTCCCCCGAAGCGCTCAACAAGGAACTGCGCAAGAAGAATGAAGCCGTAGTCGAGGCGGTGGCGTTTCAGGGCGTAGGCGTATTCGAGACCCTGAAGGAAATCGCCCGTCAGGTGCTGACGGAGTTGAAAGCCGGCGGCTAAGACAAGCAGTTCTCAGTTCTCAGTTCCGAGTTCCGAGTTTCCAGTTCGCCGGCTGCCCCATCTTTGCGCGCTTTTTGCGCAAAGGTGGGATTCCACGACTGTCAATCCCTCGGGACTCTGTTCGCTATCGCCAGCCTCACTGCATCGGCTGTCCCGCCGCCAGCACCCCTTTGCCGGTGCCCCACGGATGCATTTCCGGCTTAAGCAAACCAGCTTTGACGATTGGATCGTCCTGCACCAGCTTGGCCGTCTGCTCGGCTCCCACTCGGAAGATGCCGACTCCACGCAGCTCGCCTTGGTCGCCGAACGGGAACGGCCCCGCGACGGCAAGATTTCCTTCATCGATCATGAGTTTTACGAAAGCATGATGCTGTTTCATCACATCCATAAACTCCGGAGCGTTTGGGTTCCACTTGTCACCGCGCTTCATCAGAACCAGCGTGTACTGCTCGAATCCGGCAGGCCCTTCAGGGGCGTGAATCGCGCTCGAGTCGATGAGCCAAGGTCCATGCACCTCGGGAGCAAACCGGCCCGCTTTAACCGCCGGATCGCTATCGGCCCACTCTTGCGCCTGAGCCGCCGACTCGGCCTGCAACACGAATATCCCGCGCATCGCGGTGTCATCCAGAAAAGGCCCGGCCATCACAAGCTTGTGTTCGGAAGCCATTTTACGGATGTTGGCCATATGCTCTTCCTGCAGCTTCTCGCCTGCTTCTTTACTCATTTGCGGAGCGTTGGCGGGACGATTCAACAATACGAAGTAGTACTGCGCGGAGTTTGCGCCCGGCTGGGTTGGCGCTTGCGCGAGAGCAGAGCCGGTTAGAACGATCAGACCAAACAGCACGACGCCGCTGAAAGAAGTTCTTCTCATAAGCTGTACCCGTCCTTTGTGCCGAACAATTCTAGTGCATTCGGGGCGTAGTCGCAGATAAGAATGGTCAGATCGTCGTCCTGTAAGGCAGACCACTGCTGCACCGCGGAGATGATCTGATCCGAGGCAGCAGACGGCGAAAGTTCAGCCGTTTGCCGGAGCAAGGCGGAAAGAGCATCTTGCCCAAATGAATCTCCGTGGGCGTTGGCAGCTTCGATAAGGCCGTCTGTGTAGAGTAGAAGGCGGTCACCCGATTCGAGTGGGTGCGTCGCACTCGTATACCCGGCAAAGTCGAAGGCGGCCAGAATCAAACCATTCTCGAAGATTTCGAGCACGTTCCCCCGGCGCAGCAGAAGCATGGGCGGATGCCCCGCCGCCGAATATCGAAGCTTCCCCGATTTCGAGTCGAGATGGACGTAGGCCGCGGTGACGAACTGGTTCTGGGTATTGCCGCAGAGAACGGCGTTCATTTCCGACAACAATCGCGCGGGATCGGCGGCATTGGCGCGCTGCGACGTAGCCGCTACTTTCACCATGGAGGCGATGAGCGCGGCCGGGACGCCGTGGCCGGAAACATCAGCGATAAGCAGTCCAGCCTGCGTGTCGTCGGCCACAATGAAGTCGTAGAAATCTCCGGCCACGGAGGTCATAGGCACGTAACGCGCGGCGACGCGGAAGTTGGCGGAGCTGGGGAACCCGGCAGGCAGAATCGATAACTGGATCCGCCTGGCGACCTCAAGCTCCTTTTGAATCTCGCTGAGCTGCTCGTCCCGCTGCACAGTCTGGCTCGCGGCCACGTATCCGAGCGCCACCAGAAACGCCACAAATCCAATCGGCTCGATATCGGGCAGGGAAATTCCGAGCAGGTTCCTGAAGTTCTCCCAGAAAATAAAACCGGCAAAAATCAACAGGCCGCGGCGTATCACGACGGCATCCCGGCTAACCGGTCTCCGGCTCATGGATATCAGGACCAGCGTAGTCAGCGCAGCGATAATCAAGACGGCATTGATCTGCTTAAAGGTGTTTTGCGGTCCAACGGTGAGAGTCGCCAAAGCCAGCAAGCCCAACACGATTCCCATCCCAAAAAGCGCGTTCCTCGTCCGGCGGTGCAGGAGCCCGGCGGCGTTGAGGAAAAGGATTGCGGGGATGGGGACGACGTAGTCGATGGCGGAACTGACTCTCGGGTAGAAAGACCAGCCTTGCATCATGAGGAACATGCCCGAATGCATCCACATGCGCAGGCCGTACAGGCCGGCGAGGAGGGCCAGGTAAATCAGAATAGGATCATGCTTGCGGCGGATTCCCGAAAACGCTGCCGCGACCAGTCCCACCGCCATGATCATGGCGCCCAGGAGAAGAGTGGGGACATCGCGGCGAAAGGTCTGCAGGACCTGATCCGCAGTCATCTCGGGCGCGGGCGCATGCATGACAAAGGATGCTAAATCATTTTCGCTCCGTTCATCTTTCAGAAGAAGAAAATCACGTCTCCAACTCAACAATTCGTCTAAAATGGCAGCCGCACTCAGCTCGCAGGTTCTTCCAAATTCATCGAACGAGGCGTCATGGGCAAACTCGGATATTCGCTTCTTGCTTTGTTCTTTTCTTCACTGCTGCTTCCGCAACTTTTATTCTCCCAGGCCAGTTCCCTGCACGGAATCGACGTCACCGATCTGGATCGCCAGGCCGATCCCTGCAACGACTTCTACCAGTTCGCCAACGGCACCTGGCGGGCGAAGAATCCGATCCCAGCTTCGATGGATCGCTGGAGCAAGCGCTGGGCAGCTGGCGAGTCGTCGAAAGACGAGCTGAAAGAAATTCTCGAGACCGCCGTCGCCGACAAGAACGCGGCGCAGGGCAGCAACGAGCGGCTCATCGGCGACTACTACGGGGCCTGCATGGATGAGTCTCGCGTGAATGCCCGCGGCATGGAACCGCTGAAGCCCTGGTTTGGCCGCATCGATGCCGCGAAAGATATGGAAGAACTGCAGCGGGTGATGGCCGACATGCACGACATACTGGTCTCTGATCCCTTCGCACTCGGCAGCCAGACCGATCCCCACAAGCCGACATGGGTGCTGGCCGATATTGGCGCGAGCGGTCTGGGATTGCCCGATCGCGACTATTACCTGAAGCCCGAAGCACGCTTCCAGGAAGCCCGCGAGAAATATGTTGCGCACATCGCGGCCATGTTCAAGCTGGCGGGGTGGGACGACAAAACGTCGGCTGCCGCGGCCCGCACAATAATGGGCATGGAGACCAAGTTGGCGGAAGCATCACTCGACAACGTAGCCCTGCGCGATCCCGCAGCCACCGACCACAACACCACGTTTGCGCAGTTGCAGACCATGGCTCCGCATATCGACTGGGCTGAATATTTCAAGCACAAGCAGCTTCCGCAGGATGTGGACATGAATGTCGACCAGCCCAAGTTCATGCAGGAACTCGATCGTCAGGTGCATGAAGCGCCGCTCGCGGACTGGAAGGTGTATTTGAAATGGCATCTGCTGAACTCGACCGCCAGTTCCCTCTCATCGGCATTCGTCGAAGAAGATTTCGCCTTCAACGGAAAGTATCTCAGCGGCACCACCGAGATGAAGCCGCGCTGGAAGCGCTGTGTGGAGTCGACCGATCAGCTCTTCGGCGAGGCTCTCGGGAAGAAGTATGTGGAAAAATATTTCCCGCCGGAAGCCAAAGCGCGCATGCAGGAGATGGTGAGGAATCTGCTGGCGGCGACGCGCGATGACATCCTCAGCCGGCCCTGGATGAGTGACGACACTAAAGAAAAAGCCATGGCCAAGATTGCCACCTTCAATCCCAAGATCGGATATCCCGACAACTGGAAGGACTACAGCCACGTGCAGGTCCGCCGCGACGCCTTTTTTGAAGACGTCATCGCGGGCAGAAAGTTCGTGGAAGAAGACGACCGCCTCACCATTAGCAAGCCCGTCGATCGCGGCCGCTGGGGCATGACGCCGCCTACCTCCAATGCTTATTACAACCCGCTGCTGAATGAGATTGTGTTTCCCGCGGGCATCCTGCAGCCTCCGGCGTTCGATATGAACGCGGTGGATGCGGTGAACTACGGCGCTATCGGAGTGGTGATCGGCCACGAGATTTCCCACGGCTTCGACGATCAGGGCGCGCAGTTCGACTACCTGGGCCGCCTGCGCAACTGGTGGACCGACGCCGATCTGAAGCAGTTCCAGACCCGCGCCGCTTGCGTGGCCAATCAGTTCGATAACTATTTCATCGAGCCCGAAGTGCATCACAACGGCAAACTGGTGCTGGGCGAAAGCATTGGCGACCTGGGCGGCGCCAAGATTGCATTCCTGGCCTACGAGAAGTCGCTCCAGGGCAAGCCCCGTCCGGCGGATATCGATGGCTTCACCCCGGAGCAACAATTTTATATTGCCTGGGGACAGTTCCGCGGCGATGAGACTCGCATCGAAACCCAGCGCAAGATGATGCAGACCGACCCGCATCCCGTCGCGAAGTATCGCGTCATCGGCCCGCTCTCGAACCTGCCCGAATTTCAGAAAGCGTGGAGTTGCAAGGCCGATTCCGCCATGGTACGGCCCGAAAGCAAGCGCTGTGATGTGTGGTGAGGCCAGAACTCGACGACGTGGTGAGGGAAGAACTCGGCCGCGTGTGATCGGTAGCTCGGGAAGGGCACGACTTGAGTCGTGCCGTTAAAGGCTGACAAATGTGCGGGGCTTTAGCCCCTGAGGGAACAGCGAGATCATGAACGCCCCCGACGAAACCCCTGACTGGAAAACTCACGGCCTGCGCATCATTCGCAGCGGCGAACTCGACAGCAACACGGCGCAAACTCCCGGCATGACGCGCGCCGAAGCCATCTCCCACGCCCGAGTCGGCGCGCAAAAACTCTGGGCGGGAACCGTCGTCGTCCATCCCAACGCCAAGACCGGTCCCCATCATCACGGAGAACTCGAAACCGTCATCTACGTGGTGCGCGGCCGCGCCCGCTTTCGCTGGGGAAACAATCTCGAGTTCGTCGATGAAGCCGGTCCCGGAGACTTCGTCTACGTTCCTCCCTACGTTCCGCATCAGGAACTGAACGCCCGCAAAGACCAGCCGGTCGAAGCCGTAATCGTTCGCAGTGGACAAGAGCCCATCGTCGTTAATCTGGATATTCCTAGTCCGGAAGACACTCCGGATTCTCCGCAAAATGATCCCTTTCACTCCGCCCCGCGAAAACCCTGATCGCCGCACGCCCGCGACTAACCCCAAAGTAACCCCTCCCACCCCCTAGAGAAGAATCAGGAACCTGCCGAAGATGACCGTAGGGAGGCTCCATGAGTTTTGCCGGAAACCGTTCGGGCCACAGCCTCGCCATGCCGTCTGCTGGCTCTGGCGAGCCCGCGCACCCCCGTCCGCTGCTCCTGCTTCTTGTACTCGATCTTCCCGCGGTCGCTCAACAAACAGATCTCGCCCAACTAAGCATCGAGGATCTGATGAACACCCACGTCACCTCCGTATCCAAGAAGGATCAGTCTCTCTCTCGCGGACGGCGGCGGCGATTTTCGTGATCACAGCCGACGACATCCGGCACTCCGGCGCCACGAACATTCCTGATCTGCTGCGCATGGCTCGAGGTGTCGACGTCGCTCAGATCAACGCCAACACCTGGGCTGTCAGTATTCGAGGATTAAATGGACGCTTCAGCAACGAACGCCTGGTGCTGGTCGACGGCCGCAATGTCTACACCCAGACTTCCGGCGGAGTCTTCTGGGACGTGCTCGATCTCCCGCTCGAAGACGTTGCTCGAATCGAAGTAATCCGTCGCCCGGCTGGAACCATCTGGGGAGCCAACGCCGTGACCGGCGTCATCAACATCATTACCAGGAATGCCGCGGAGACCCGGGGCGGCATGGTAGTCGCCCGCGGCGGCGATTTGGATCAGGGATTCGGCACCGCGCAGTATGGCGGCGGCCTCGGCGATGCGACGGACTACCGCGTCTACACCAAATACTTCAATCAGGACCACATGCCCGGACTCACCGGCCCGAGTGGGGCTGACGGCTGGCACGTCCTGCGAGGCGGTTTTCGCGCCGACACCAGCCTCTCCTCAAGAGACAAATTGATGCTTCAAGGCGACGTTTACACGGGAGAGGAAGGCAGCCCCAGCACGTTTCTTCCGCCGGTTACATCGCCGGCCCTGCAGGATAATAATCTTGCGGTTCCCCGGTCCGGCGGTTTTCTTCAGTCGGTGTGGAAGCACGCTTTTTCCCCGAGTTCCCACACTACTCTCGGAATTTCCTTCGATCGTTACCAGCGCGACGATGTACTGCTGGAGCGGCGGCATACACTCGATGTCGCATTCCAGCACCACATCGCCTTTGGCTCACGCCAGGACGTGGTTTGGGAGCGAACTACAGCGTGACCGACTCACACACCCACGGTGGCCTGTCGTTCGCCTTGAATCCGGCTGATGTCAACATGCAGATGTTCAGTTTATTCATTCAGGACGAAATTGCCCTGGTTCCAGATAAACTTTACCTGACGGTCGGTGTCCGGCTCGATCACAACTACTACACCGGGTTCAACATCCTACCGGGCGCACAAGTGTCGCGGACCCCGAACCGGAATCAAATGCTTTGGGCGGCGATCTCCCAGGCCAACCGGACGCCCGCCGGGATTGACACCGGCAGCCGCATAGACTTTGCTGGCTTCCCCGGCCCTGGCGGCACTCCGGTTCTAGCCGCGCTGGTGGGCAATCCTCACTTCGATGATGAAGCGTTGACTGCGTACCAGGCGGGCTCGCGAACCACCATTCTCGATTCTCTCTCCATTGACCTCGCGGCTTATTACGGCGCTTATCATTCACAGCAAACCATCGAACCGGCCGCGTCCTTCTTCGAAACCACTCCCGCTCCTCCTCACCTGGTTTTGCCCGTAACCTACGAAAACCTGATGCACGGCGAAGCTCACGGGTTTGCGGCAGCCGTTAACTGGAACGCAACCGCCCGCTGGACGTTGAGTCCCGGATACGCCTTCGAACAGATTCACATGCACCTCGATCCCACCAGCCAGGACACAACTTCTGTTCTTGAAGCGGAAGGCAGCAGCCCGGTTCACAGTGCCCAGTTCCGGTCGCACCTCGATCTGGCTCATAGAGTCGGGTGGGATGCTTCCGCCTGTTTTGTCGATCACCTCAAGAGCGGGCAGATTCCGTCTTACACCAGGCTCGATACCGGACTGACGTGGCGGTGGACCGAGGGACTTGCAATGAGCATGGTTGGGCAAAATCTGGCCAAAGACCGCCATCTGGAATTCGTGGACGAGAGCGGAAGCACTCGATCCACCCTCATCAAGCGCAGCGCGTATGCAAAATTCACCTGGCAGTTCTGAAGAGGTAAGAAGAACAAGCGGCAGGAAGAATACGGGACAAGAAGAATAAGGGACAAGAAGAACAAATTGGAGCACCGAACCCACCGCGCAACCGAATTCTCGAGGAAGCGCGAATTCGCGCCCCCGCGGCCCTCGCCGCGGATTGCTCTGGCGATTATTCTCGCTCTTCTGTCGTTCCAACCTCTCGCGCTGGGTCAGCAGAGTCCGACGGAGGACCAGGTTAAAGCCGCCTATCTTTTCAATTTCGCAAAAGTAGGCGAGTGGCCGCAAAGCGCTTTGCCCGATGGTCCGTCATCGTTCGTGATCGGAGTGAGTGGCGCGGATGACGATTTTCTTGATGTGTTGAACGCCGTCGTCTCCGGCAAAGTCATCGCAACCCGCCCGGTGGTGATCACACGTGTCAACTCCGAAGAGGACGCCCGTATCATTTTCTTTCGCTCGCCCGAAAAAAAGCGTGCTCTGACCGATGTAGAAGGCCTGGCGCAACCCGGCTTGCTTCTGGTGGGTGAAAATGACTCCTTTCTGCGGCAAGGCGGCATGGTCAATCTGGTTCGGCAACACGGAAGCATCCACTTTGAAATCAACCCCGAAGCGCTGGACGGTTCGCAAATACGTTTCAGCGCGAAAATTCTTGCGCTAGGCAAGGCTGGGCTACGAGTCTGCCAACACCGCGGCCACAAACAACCCTGCGCGAGGCAAACGGCGGGTCGAGCGCACCGTTCTCCCCCACTACCCCGAGATTGCGGAGCCCAGGCGGTTGATTGGAACCGCGCAGGTGTCGGTCCTGGTGAAACGCGATGGAACCGTCAAAGAAGTGAAGGTCCTGGGCCGCCACCCTCTCCTCGCAGAGGCCTTGGTACGCGCCGTCAGGCAGTGGAAGTACCAGCCCGGTCCAAAGGAAACGGTCGAGGTCGTAAAGTTCAGTTTCGTCCCGAAGTGAACGTCGCGGCAGCGCTCCCCCAAAGAAAAAAGGCGCCGGAGGGATCCGGCGCCACGAGGAACTCGCGAGATGCGGTCTAGCGAGTTATCACCCACCAAAACTTATTTGCTTTCCGCGATGGGACTGGCCCCGAAGTCGCGGCGGTTATTGGCCGCGGTCCGCGCCGCGCGTGCCGCCGGCAGAGCAGCAACCGCGGCTCCGTAGCGCTCCAGCAGAACCGGCGCCATCGTGTTTTCCGCTTCCTTCACGAAGATCATCTGATTTTCCGAAGCCATATCGACGCGGACAAAGTCCCCCAGCTTCACCTGGCTGGTCGCAACCAGATTCGCCAGCGGGAAAACCAGATGCCGTTCAATCGCCCGCTTCAGGTGACGCGCCCCGTAACGCGGGTCCGTACCTTCCTTCAGCAAAAACTCTTTCGCGCCGGCCGTGCAATTGAACACGAACTGGTTGTTGCCCGCAGCCATGAGCACGCGCTGCTGTACCATGCCGAGTTCGATATCGAGAATCTGCGCCAGATGCTCGTCCCGCAGCGTCTTGAACACCACCGTCTTGTCGATGCGGTTCATGAACTCCGGCGTGAACTTGCGCCGCGCAGCTTCCACCGCGGTCCGCTGAATCTTGTCATCAAAATTGTTGTCGACTTCCACCACTTTCGGCGCAAATCCCAGCCCGCCATCGATCAGGTTCGTCATCTCGCTGGCGCCCAGGTTCGAGGTCAGGATGATGATGCACTGCGAAAGGTCGACGCGGCGATTATCACCAAGCGTCAGCGTAGCTTTGTCGAGAATCCCAAGCAGCAGTTGCCACAACGAGTCGCTGGCTTTCTCGATCTCGTCAAACAGCAGAATCGAAAGCTTCAGCTTCTCAGTAAACCATTGGTTCAGCGCTTCCTGCGTCAGCAGCGGATGAGTCTCGCGATGCCCTAAGTATCCTGGAGGTGAGCCGATCAGCTTTGCAATCTCATGCGAGTGCTGAAACTCCGCGCAGTCAATTTTGATGCAGGCATGCGCATCGCCGAACAACGCCTCGGCCATGGCTTCCACCACCCGCGTCTTGCCCGAGCCCGTCGGCCCCAGGAAAAGCAGGTTGCCCACGGGACGTCCCGGAGCATTCAGGCCGGCCAGAAACATCTGGTAAATCTCGGCGACCTTTTCGACGGCCTGGCCCTGACCAACGATGCGGCGGCGCAGCGCAGCTTCAAACTCTCCAGCATCAGCGCTGCGGCGGTTCGGATCGAGCACGGTAGCAAGGTTCGGTCTCATAAGGTCGTTGTCTTTCCCTGTCCTAATCCTGTCCTGTCCTAATGCTTTGCCAGCTTCCACCGGACCCACCAGGCCTTCCTCGCGACTCCCCACCGTCCCACAAGTGACAGATTTTGTCATTCGGAACCAGCCGCCTGCCTGACTCAATACCGCGTCCCGGCTGCCTTGGATTAAGCAAGCCTCTGGCCACCGGTAATGGAGGGATTAGGCAAGCGAAAACCCCATAATCTGGCTGGATTTAGCCCGCCGCCGTCGATATTAGACCAGGGGACAGGCGAAAGTTAAGAGGGGGGAAGAGAAATACTTTGCGCAAGGTGGAAACAGCAATACCCCAAAGCTCTACCCTGTGTTTCCCCGTGACCTCTGTGTTTGAGGTTTGAAAGCCCAACCCCAAACGAGGGGGAGATGACCGCAAGTAACTGGCGAGGCCGGTATGTGCGGGATAGCATCCAATCAAGGTCGATTTCCGGAGGAAATTTTGCGTCGCTCGTCGGTTCTAACCATTGCTGCCGTCTCGTGTCTTCTATTCGGAGTGGCCGCCATGCGGCTGAATCCGTGCTTCTCCTCAGCCTTAGCGGCGCAGGCACAAACTGCGCTGCCAGCGGTCTCACCCGCGCAGGGCGCGCAACTTCAACCTTCCTCGCTGCAGCTTTCGCCGGCGTCATCTTCATCATCTTTATCGCAGCAACCCAGGCTCCAGCTCTCATTAGAAACTACGCTGCCGTCCCTTGCCTCCTCAGCGACTGAAATCTATACGGCGAAGCGCGGCGAAAGCATTCCCGCCATCGCCCACCAGTATCTGCACCGCACTGCCTACTTGACTTCCTCGGAACTGGCCGAAGCCATCCGCCAACTGAATGGCAATCGCAGCGGCAACATTCTGAAGAACGGCGAACAAATCACCATTCCCGGAATCCTGCCCGCTCCCATCGTCGAAAAAACCGTTTCCGTTCCCAAAGATTTTGAAGTCCGCGCCATCTACCTCACCGGCATTATGGCCGCCAGCGATCACGGACTCCGCATCATCCGCCACTGGCGCGAAGTAGGCGGCAACGCCGTGGTCTTCGATATCAAAGATTCCGACGGCAGCGTGACCATTCCCTTCGAGCATCCGCTGCTCGGCAAGCACCAGGTCTACATTCACGACCTGCCGAAGTTCGTCCACTTTCTGCACTCCGAGAACATGCACGCCATCGCCCGCGTAGCCATCTTCCGTGACGAGCGCATGGTGGTCGAGCATCCCGAGCTAGCCGTGAAATCAAAGAAAACGGGCCAGCCCTGGCGCGAAAACGGCAAGCTGGTCTGGACTGACTCCTCAAACCCCAAAGTTCAGGATTACAACATCGCCCTCGCCAAGTTCGTAGCCCAATCGGGCGCCGACGAAATTCAGTTCGACTACGTCCGCTTCCCCGCCGAAGGCGACCAAAAAGACGCCAGCTTCGTATTCCAAACCGAGCAAGGAGTTCAGGATTCTGTTTCGCAGCCAGTCGCTGAGAACAAATCATCGGTGTGCTCACAAGCCAATGCAACCCCCAGCCCAGCCCCGGAGGGGCAAAAGAATGCAGCCCACGGCGCAAGCCGTGGGGAAGGCGGTGATGACACCCAACAAGCCCCGAAGGGGCGAAAGACCGCATGTAGCGCGGCTCCTCGCACCCTACAGCGCTCCGACGTCATCGTAGCCTTCCTGAAAAAAGCCTACGCCGAGCTCCATCCCACCGGAGTCCTGCTCTCGCTAGACGTCTTTGGCGTTATGGCCTGGCAGCGCTCCGTCGATCTCTCCCACACCGGACAAGATATCGTCGGCATGGCGAAATACTGCGACGTGCTCTCGCCCATGATCTACCCTTCACACTTCTTTGGCATGGATAACATCGAGCACCCCGGCGACGCCCCCGAACACTTCATCGGCGAATCCATGCAGCGCTTCGAACTGATCACGCAAGGTAGCGGCGTGGTAATCCGCCCCTGGCTGCAAGCCTTCCGCTGGCGCACCAAGACCTATTCCCCCGAATACATCAAAGTGCAAGTCGCCACGGCCAGAGGAAAAGGCGGCATCGGCTTCTTGTTCTGGAACGCCGCCAACGACTACAGCAAGCCCTACGAAGCCATGCCCGAAATGAAGGCCGCCGACCTAAAAGAGGGATCGAAAGAGAAGGCCAAGTTCTTCCGCGGCGACGAACTGCCGGGAGTGACGGAGAAGGCAAGCTTGACGACCGCGCCCGTTCAGACGGGCAGCCACTAACAACCCTTCCCACAGTAAAAGCTCTTTGTCATTCCGAACCGGGCGCAAGCCCGGTGAGGAATCCGCTTTCAGGCACCGCCACGACCCCGGGTGCCCCATAACCTGCCCTGAGCGGAGTCGAAGGGTCTCACGTCCTTTGCGAGACATGGGATTCCACGCCTCCATCTTTCTGGGGAATTTGGGAGCATCGCGATCGGGAAGGGCACGGCTTCAGCCGTGCCGTTAAAGGCCCAGGATGCGGGCTTCAGCCCTTGAGGAACGCGGGTGGGGACAGCCGCCCTCGGCTGCCAGCGGCCCGGCTGTGTCGAGCACTGCATTCACTTTGGCTACGTTGATTTTCTGTTTCTGAGGCATCCAGCGCCCGGTCAATGAGTGTCATGTCATAGCGATTTTGCGACAGCTACCATCCATCGGAGCAGCGGGGCTTGCTTCCCTTTCGTAATTTGAGCTAAGGACCACTTCCGGTCATCATCGCCAAAATGCCTTGCTCCCCGACCACGCGCCGATGGCAGCGGCATCCTGTAGACCTACCGCTTCGCGTGGCCGTGACGAACGGACTCTTAACCACCATGGTCCCTGGCCTGGCCACGGAGTTAAGTGAAGGCGGTATGGAGTTGTATGCCGGAATCTGGGTGAACCCGGGTGATCTACTGGAGGTCGAATTTGGGATTCCGTATCGCTTACGGATGATGGCCGTCGTGCGCCACCGTAACGGATTCTGTTTTGGACTGGAATTCATTGCTCCGCTGCAGACGTAGCCCGGCGGTCGGTTTACGAATAGTTGTCGCCCGAGTCCCGACGATTTTCACGGGCAAAGCCCCGCACGAGATCCAAGCGTCACGAAGTTGGCCAGTAGACCCGTGACCCGCCATCTGGATGTGGGCCAATCGCCAAGCCTCCCAGGGACCGGACACCAGCAGCCAACCCGCCTACTGCCACTCCTCCGACCGCGAGTCCTCCCACGGCCACTAAGCCCAAAGCCAACCCACCGACGCTGACGATCCCGAATCCCAAGCCTCCGACTGCGATCACACCTGCCGCAATCGGCAGGCGATGTTGCGGTGGGCATTATTGCCGTCGGTGCGTCCACACTCCCCTGTGACATCCAACCTTGCATCCCTCACTAAACTGGAACTAGATGAGCCGACGCCGAACAACCCTGCCCGAATACCTCTCCACGCTGTCTCCGGCCGACCAAGCCATAGCCAAGTCCCATCTCCTCAATATTTTCCGTGCAAACCCTTGACTATCAAGATTTTACGCAGGCTGTCTCCAAATCATCGACTCCTACTCCAGCCAAATCAATCATTTACAAACTCGATCTGAGAATTTTTCCAATCCAGATCCGAAAGGTTCAAATCCCGTGTCCCTCAACCCGAACGTCCGCGTCTGCACCCACATCACGGTCAACGGAGTTCCCCTGCGGCTCACCCGCCCTGCGCGGAGAAGTCTTCTGCTATTTCCATCAGCGCATGATCCGCGGCGTGCGTACTCCCTCCAAATCGCGCCTGCACCCCATCGCCCTGATCGAAAACGAAGATGGCATCCAAGCCTCAATCATGGAGATCATCAACGCCCTGGTCCGCAACACCATCGACTTCCGCCGCGCCCGGCCGATCCTGCGCGCCCTCCACATCGCCGTGAAAAATTCCCCACGCGTCCATTTCGATATCTACAAGAGCGATATGATCCACGAAGTCCCCAACTATCCTGCCGCTCCCGCCTCCCAAAAGCCAGCGTCAGCCGCACTCGCCCAGGCGCTGGCGCGCTCGCGCGCATCCCGCGCCCCAAGCCAATCAGCATCGCGCGGCCACGGCCACCCATCGTCGCCGCCCAACCCGAGCCCGCTCGTCCCAAGCCCCCCGCGCGCGTCAAGCCCGCGCCCCCGGCCCGCAACATCGCGCGCCACCGCTCAGGATGAGAAAATGCGCTTGCATTCTTCCAAATAGTCATAATATTATGACCATACTATGAAACAAATTCCCGCTGGCGAATTCAAGGCGCAATGCCTCGCGATTATGGATCGGGTATCGAAGAGCGGAGAACCCGTCATCGTCACCAAACACGGCAAGCCCGTGGTAAAACTGGTCCCGGCCGAAAATCGAGCCGACGATATCTTTGACTACATGGCGGGAAAGGCGAAGGTAGTCGGCGACATCGTTGGACCCGTCACTCCGCCTGAAGACTGGGAGAACAAATGAAGGAAAGCAAGTGATCCTGCTGGACACTCACGTCCTTTTCTGGATGGCGAACGATTCGAAGCGGCTGTCGCGCCGCGCACGCGAAGCCATTCGCGAGGCCAGGCACGAGCAGCGGCGGAATCACGCGGGGATCGCCGTTGCAACAATCACAGTCTGGGAACTGGCGTGGCTGGCGCAGAACGGTCGAATCACGGTCGCCGTGAGCGTGGAGTCGTTTGTTCGTGAACTGGTGGCGCGGGCAATGCTCAGGCCGGTCACGCCGGAGATTGCGGCCTTGTCCGTGCGCTTGCCCGATGAATTCCCCAAAGATCCCGCGGACCGCTTGATCGCCGCGACCGCGATGGTCGAGGGCATCCCACTGGTGACGGCGGACGCGCGTATCCGGCAATCGAAGGTGGTGGAGACTGTGTGGTAAGGCTCAGCTATAATGATCTGTAACGCTGGTTGGGTTCACGCCTCGTTCCCCTGCAAGTGCCAGAGGAAAGATTCAGCCCTCGTTACAAGACTTCACTAACCTCCAGCCCGAAGGAGTATGTATGGCGATCGAGAAGTCAGAGAAAATCTGGCACAATGGCAAGCTCATCCCTTGGGATGACGCGACGATTCACGTGATGTCGCACGTGGTCCACTACGGCTCCTCGGTATTCGAGGGGATCCGCTGCTACGCGCCGCCCTCAGGGCCCGCGATCTTTCGCGCCACCGAACATATTCAGCGCCTGCTCGATTCCGCCAAGGTCTACCGCATCGATGTCGATTACACCCGCGAGCAGCTGATAAAAGCCATGCTCGAGACCGTGGGCAGCAACGGCGCGTGGCCCTGCTACGTGCGGCCCATCATTCTCCGCGGCTACGGCGAGGCCGGCGTGAATCCGTTCAATTCACCCACCGAGGTCTACATCATTAATTATCCGTGGGGAAAATATCTGGGCGGCGAGAGCGAAGGTTGCGACGTCTGCGTTTCCTC
>Ga0209420_1000316_pt1 | contig 27382 bp, 24 predicted proteins | sample BlaSpr_A8_OM1_O1_FD_187972 | JGI IMG/M metagenome (GOLD analysis project Ga0209420, IMG submission 187972) | Forest soil microbial communities from Thunder Bay, Ontario, Canada - Black Spruce, Ontario site 2_A8_OM1_O1 (SPAdes) (version 2) | ecosystem: Environmental > Terrestrial > Soil > Boreal...
TGGGCTCGGCTCTTCCGTACACTCGGATTCGAAATGAAAGGACGTAACGGGATAGCTGGCGCTCGGAGTGCAGCCAGGGGTGTCATTCGGATCGCAGCCTGGGTTTGTCGGGGCTGCTGGTGGTAGGCCATTCACCGGCGGATTAAACTGCGGCAGCCCGTTGAAGGTCTGACCGTTCGTGCCATATAAAGTGGGATTGGCCGCCCAGTATCCGAGCATTGCGCCAAAGTAAGAATCTAAAGACCGGTTCTCCTGGGCGAAGAGAATGATGTGATTCAAGGCACCGTACATATTACCGGGGCCGAAGGTCGCGGTCACGGAGGACGCTGCGGTCACGGTAATGCTGCAAGTTCCCACTCCTGTACACGCGCCGGACCAACCGGTAAAAGTATTATTGGTGGTGGGAACTTCGCTCAGCGTGACTTGGGTATTCTGCGCAAAACTCGCAGAGCATGTTGTGGGACAGTTGATTCCGGCCGGGGTGCTGGTGACGGTTCCCGTGCCTGCCCCATGCTCCGTCACGGTGACTGCGTAACTGGGGCCCGTAACTGGGGCGCTGAAGGTCGCCATGACGGACTCGGCTGCGGTAACGGTGAGGCTGCATGTTGCCGCTCCCGTACACGCGCCGGACCAACCGGCAAAGGTATCGCCGGCTCCGGGAGTTTCGTTCAGCGTGACCGGGGTATTCGGGGCAAAACTCGCAGAGCAGGTAGTCGGACAGTTGATTCCGGCCGGGGTGCTGGTGACCGTTCCCGTGCCTGTCCCCTGCTCCGTCACGGTCACTGCATAACCGGCAGTAGCATTAAACACAGCAGTCACGCTTGCTGCGGCGGTTATCGTCAGGCTGCAGCTACCGGTGCCGGAACAGCTTCCGCTCCAGCCTCCGAAAGAATAGTTCGTGCCCGGCGTGGCAGTGAGAGTGACTGGGGTATTCGCCGCGAAGCTGGCGGTGCAAGCGGTCGGACAGTTAATTCCTGAAGGGGTGCTGGTTACGGTCCCAGCCCCAGCGGCTGGGGCGGTCACGGTCAGCGGAAACGACGAAGGCGGTGGCTGCGTCCCGCTCCCTCCTCCGCAACTAACAAAGACCAAAGCGGATAGGGCACACAACGACCCCGACCAGAACCTACGCGGAGACTCCATGGCAGACTGCTCCCCCTAAAAACTGCGCACCTTTGGATGAACCTACGTTCACAGGAGTTGGTTGTGAACTTGTCATGGAAGGAGGGGAGGCGCGTGCCGCGAATGGCGGCCAAGCACTCGCAGAGCGCCATGTAAGGCGCAAATCAGGGTTGCGGGTAAGGCTCGACCACACCTCCGACCTTGATCGAAGGCAGGCCCGTGCTCGCCGAGATGTACGGTACCCCGTTTGCCATCACGGCATCGGGAAACTCCCAGCCTGTTGCTAACGTGCCTTGCCCAGAAACGGACCCGACGCTCAAGAATCCGCCCGCTGACACGGGAGCTTGGATGTGGCTGCTGTCCAAAGAGTCGAGAACCATTTGTCCGACGGATCCCACCCCGATTTCGACCAGGATTGGCATCGGGGAGCTTGAGGCGGCCTCCTGCAACTTAAATCCGTTGAAGGTCAGGTTTTCAATCGTCGAATCGCTTTCGAGGACCACGGCGGCGCCCTGCATGTCTGGATTGAGGTAGATTTGACAATTCTCGAAGGAGAGACTCGATCCAACGTACGTTACATTGCCATAGAGTGGGGACGGTCGCAGAAAGCCGCAGATGTGGTTTGTTTGGGGCGAGACCCAGACCACGCTTGATACAGACGGGACGAAGGTAACATTTTTCAGCACGATGGTCCCGAAGTTTTCCGCGACTCCGAGTACAGTGGGCGCTATCAGGCTGCAATCTGAGATCGTCAGAGAGGCAACAGAATTCGGACTGCTGCCACTGCTCAGGCCAATCAGAAATGCAGCCTCCGCAAGCGTGCCGATGCAATTGCTGACACTCACCGTGTCGATGCTGAATTTGTTAGGCCCCAAGACCGTGTAAAGGCGCATCAGTGACCAGCTATTAAATGTGCAGCCGGTGACTGCGACTCGCGAAATGTTACCCGAGTAACCTTCCGGGGCGTTCAGCGCGATCGAGTCGTCGCCAGTGGTGAAATCGCAGTTTGAAATAGTAATGTCGTTCGCCGGTCCGTCGAAATGGAGCCCGTCCGTATTGTACCCTTGGCTTTTCATCACGCATCCGGATATGGCGACATTGCCGACGTTAGAAAACCGTATGTGGTACGTCGACGTCCTTACGACAACCACTTTGTCGATAACAATGTTGTCTAAGTTCTTGAGATCGATGCCGAAGTACCAAGTAACCGGGCCGCCCTGCCGCACTCCGCTCGTCGAATTTCCATCAAAACCATTCCCTTGGTTGCCGTTAAGCGTGAAGTTGCTGAGTGAAACGTTCATTCCTCGCGCCGGAGCGGGTCCGGCATCGTCAGCAACAACCGTAGCGGGGCCATTTTTGATACCGTCGTTGTTGGTACCCGTCTTTAGGAAAAACCCCGTACCGCAACCCAGTCCGGCGATACCCCAATACCCGCCGGCCGGCAAAAACAGGCCCGAAATTAAAGCGCTTCCATCGATGATTAGGGTGATCGGATTCGTCGCGGAGGCGCCAGCCATTGCCGCATTAATGCGCGGGCCATCGTCCGTGGCTGCTCTGCCCGTGTACTTGTTGTTCCCGTATCTTAGATCGCAATCGAGAGCGCATCCGATCTCCGATGCCCGTATGTAGGTCATTCCAGGAACGGGGACGGGCGGCGGAGCGGGGCCCAGACAAGGGATATCGAAACTGGAATTGCAGCCCAGAAGGGAGCATTCAAAGGCCGAACCTGCGGCGAACATAGCCGCTTTCAAGAAGGTGCGTCTGTCCACCCGACTTGTGCTTCTCTTGCGATCTCTTCCCAAATCTTCCCAAAGGCCTTTCAGGTTCGCTTCGAACCTCTCCATATGTTCTTTACAGGCAGGGTCGTGTGGCGATCACGGATTCTTAGCGGTCAGAATAGCCCATTATTGGATAAGTCCGCAAGCGAAGGCCCAGACCGCCCAGAGCGCGGCACATCAGCTACCTCCATACGCCCATGCGCTATGTACGGGACCGCTTCGACGACAATTCGGGCGCGACCGAAAACCCGAAGACTGACATCTCGTGGTCTCAACGCTCGTCCTTTGCGGCGCACGCAGCAATAGCGTGATCTACCCGCTCGTAGCGATGGCGGCTGGATGCCCAGTCATTGCCCTGGGAAAGGGTGGCATTCTCGACTCAACGGGGCAGCACGAGACTCCTGTACTCACAGGAGAAGCGTAGAAGCCTTGAAAACTGCTATTTGCGATCTTGAGAGCCTGAGGTTCGATTCCGTCGAGGTCCGAGAACGATCGAATACTCTTAGCGAGGGCGTGTTCAGAAGTGCGTTCAATATAGTCCTTACTAGAGCCATAGCCTCGACGTGATTCTCGATTTACTCTGGGCTCCGGCGGCTTTCGCAATTCTCTAATTTTCAAGTAGTTGCTTAAATCGCTATATTTTGAAATAGTTCCTAATGATGAGACTTTGATTCTAGCTGATGAATGAATGCCGAATCAGCAATGCCGATGACGGGTACAGTTCAGCAACAATTCGAGAACGCCCGGCCATTACTGACGATCGCGATCCCCACATATAAACGGGCTCCATTCTTGAAAGAGCTACTCACCGCCCTCCTCGGGCAGCTTGAGCGCGAACCTCGTGTTGAACTCATCATCTCCGACAACGCATCTCCCGACGAGACGCCCCACGTAGTAGCGAGTTTTGTGAATCTCGGCTTGCGAGTCCGCTATCTGCGTAATGATATCAACATCGGCCCCGATGCTAACTTCAAGCAATGCTTTGAAGAGGCACGCGGGAAATATGTTTGGATTGTCGGGGACGACGATATTGTTGTTCCAGGCGGCTTGGCTAAGATACTGGCCTTCTTGACGACTGGAGATTATGCACTTAGCTATTTAACACCGTATTGGTTTCGGCATGATTACCTGGCGGAAAGAACATCGGACAGACTAGGAAGAGTCGCGAGAATCTCAGATGAATTGCAGTTCGCAGGTGAAGCCGGTGCGATGATTGGGTTCCTTAGTTCCATGATCGTGAACAAGGATATTTATTGCACGATTCCGCATCGGCCTTTAAGCGGTTACGATGGCACCAATCTGATGCAATTAGGTTGGGTCTGCCCTCTTCTCGCGAGCAAATCAAAATATCTAATCGTATGGGAGAGACTGGTCGCCGGCCGAGTAGACAACACCAGCGGCTGGGGTATTTGCCAAGTCTTTGGAGTCAATTTTAAGCGAATCGTAGAGACAGCATTAAAGGACAGGGAAGACTTAGCCGGTGCGCTTGTGGCGAGTACACTGAAGTATTGGTTGCCAGGCACCATTATGCAGGTGAGGCTAGGGAAAGGTACGGGGGTCGCAGAAAATATGCGCTCGATACTAGAGCCAGTTTACAAGACAAATTGGCGTTATTGGGTATATGTTTATCCGTTAGTAACCATGCCTTTGTATTTAGCTAGTTTGTGGCATTCGATGATTCTATTTTCAAAACGGTTCGGGTCCCTCTTATCAGCGATCATAGCGCTCTCCAGAACTTTATTGAGCGAACTGCTCAAGACAACTATTAGCGCCTAACAGCCCGGGGTGTAAGTCCGGATGCGTAAGCAAAAGAGTTTGAAGGATCCACAGGTAGGATTCGTAGAATGCGCGTATGGCGATGGGGACGCGCAAGCAGCGGGAAAAGCAAGAAGACATTTGGATTGCTCATAGGCAGTTGCCTTCGGCGCCAGGACATCCTTTCTATCAGCGGCTCAATGAATTGCTGGAGGCGGAGAAGTTCGATGAGTTTGTGGAGAGACGGTGTGCGAAGTTCTATGCAGCTAAGTATGGCCGGCCGTCGCTGACCCCGGGGATCTACTTCCGGTCGCTGCTACTGGGTTACTTTGAGGGCATTGACAGTGAACGCGGGATAGCGTGGCAGTTAGCGGATTCTTTGGGGCTGCGGCGCTTTGTAGGGATTGGGTTGGATGAAGACACGCCGGATCACACGACGATTTCGCGCACCCGGCGTTTGATCGACGTGGAAACGCATCGCGAAGTTTTCGGCTGGGTGCTGGGAGTGCTGGCCGATCGTGGGTTGGTGAAGGGGAAGCGAATCGCCATCGATGCGACCACGCTGGAGGCGAATGCGGCGATGCGCTCGATTGTGCGCCGCGACACGGGGGAAAGCTACGAGGAGTTCTTGCGTGGTCTGGCGAAGGCTTCGGGCATAGAGACGCCGAACCGGGAAGACTTGGCACGATTGGACCGCAAGCGGAAGAAGCGGATGCCGAATAAGGATTGGGAGAGCCCGGCGGACGGGGATGCGCGGATTACGAAGATGAAGGACGGGCGCACGCACTTGGCGCACAAGGCGGAGCACGCGGTCGATCTGGATACGGGTGCGGTGGTGGCGGTGACGCTGCAGGGAGCCGACCTGGGCGACACGGTGACGCTGGACGTGACGCTGAGCGAGGCGGGGATGGCGGTGGCGGAGTTAGTGAAACGCGAAGCCGCGGAGCAGAGACCGGAGGGTAAGCCCAAGGTCAACGTCGAGGGAATCGAAGAGATGGTAGGGGACAAGGGTTACCACAGCGGCGCGGTCTTGGAGCGGGTGAAGAGTTACGAAGTGCGTACCTACATTCCGGAAAAAAAACAAGCGGGACAGCGCCACTGGGAGGGCAAGACCGAAGAGCAACAGGCGGTATACCAGAACCGACAGCGGGTGCGCGGCGGCTACGGCAAAAGCTTACTGCGGCGGCGAGGCGAACTGGTGGAACGCAGCTTTGCACACTGCTACGAGACGGGCGGCATGAGGCGCACGCATCTACGCGGACACGAGAATATTCTGAAGCGGCAACTGGTCCATGTGGGGGCGTTCAACTTGAGCCTGATCCTGCGGCAATTGCTGGGTGCGGGCACGCCGCGGCAGTGGAAAGACCTCGAGGGGACGCCATTCTTGCTGTTTATTTACTACTTACTCGTCGGGAAAATCGAAATCGGCTCTCCGGAAGAGGAATTTCAATATCTTGTACGAAATCGGCCACAGAATCACGAAGCTCGACTCGCAGCTCGGCGCCGCTGGTCGTGCCGGAAATTAGTTACTTCCACCCCGGGCTGCTAACACTTATTGCCGTTTTAGACGAGTCTTGATGCTTAGCAATGTCGTAATTGAACCGTACTAGTCCAACAACTCTGAAAGACCCAGGTCTTTCTCATCCGGATTCTCAACCGACTGGATAAGGCCGCAGGATTCCCAATGCTTTATTGGGGTGTTTCGGGCGACGGTACGGATCGGTTAACTGGAAATCTTTAGTTCGGGTTATTGGCGCTCAATGCATGGGGCGATTATCTAGACATTGTCGGGGGATAGATCGCTCCGAAGAGAGTGTTGAGTTAATATGCGTTGCCGAATCGGGGGCTGCGTCCGAGCAGGCCCCGGATGAGGGTCGTTAAAGCATCAAATCGTTTCTCGCCCAAAAGATAGCATAAAACAAAATACAAATGGTAAAGGGGGAATCTGGCGAAGCCCATATGCCCATATGCGCGATACAACTCGTAGTAGTCCCGGATGGGTAGAGTCAGTTGATCCCTAATATAGGGGAAGAAATAGTTCGCGTAATCGTGCATTACATCTTCCACGACATCAATTCCCTTCGTCTGTTTCAAATTATGCAGAATTGATAGCGCTCCGGCGATCATGTTGAGACGAGCCTGCGGAGTGTAACTTCCGGGAACGTACTTCCCCTTTTCTTTTGCGCTGTTTCCAAACTCAGGTGGGTTTTGCCGGCAAAGTACAAGCAATTTTGGGGTGCAAACTGCGGTCTTGTGGATCAGCACATTCGCCGTAAGATGCATCTGGTAGTACAAAGTTCCGTCAAACTCCTCAGTTGCGGCTAGATTCGCACTGTCGCGGTGAACGATGTACCCGGAAATAACACCGGAACGGCGGAAGGCAAAGCGAATGGCGGGGATACCCGCTGGAAATTCCTTTTCTTCCCTAAACCACCGAATCTCCTGATTAACCTTATCCGGCGTTTCGTCAAACCAGCCATAGCTCTTCAGCACGAGTCCAACGTTGGGATAGCGACGGAGTATGCCGGCAGCGTTTTGGAGCGCGCCTTGGCACATGAGATCATCATTTCCCATGAAGAAACAAAATTCGCCCGATGCTCTCCGCACCAGGTTTCGTATGTTGGCGTCATACCCTAGGTTTTCTTCATTTTCAAAGTAGCGCAACACTTCCGGGTAACGTGACTGATATCCTTGGACAATCGCTGCGATGTGCTGGCGCTCTCGCGATAAGTCTTCGCAAATGACGACCTCAAAGTCTTGGAAGTCTTGTGCAAAAATCGAGTCTAGAAGAGCGGTGAGATGATGCGCCCGATTGTAAGCGGGAATGCAGACGGAAAAGAGCTTGCGAGTTTGGGTCACGCTTTATCCCACGAACCTGACTTGGAATTAAATATCTTGATGGGTTTCGCCGGCGCTCCAGCGACGATGGTATCGGATGGAACCATGCCATGAACTACAGAATTTGCACCGACAATCGCGCCGCGACCGATCGTCGCTGGACCTATGATAACTGAATTATCGCCAATCCACACATTCTCGCCGATAACCACAGGGCCCCCGCCACCTAACAAACGGTGGGCGGGCGCTTCCCCTGGGCTGCTCTGCTGTTCTCCCTTGTAAATCCCATGATTGTGGTCGGAAACATATATCTTGCTGCCGAAAAGACAATGGCTGCCGATTGCGATGCTCGTTATCGACGAAATGTGCACTCCATCAGAAAAACAAACGCAATCGCCGATCGCTATTTTCGGCTGGAATTGCTGCGCCCGATACGAAGTCACGGCCTCGAGCCAGAGATTGCGTTCTGCGTAAATGTTGCTGCCAAATGAGATGTGGCGCCCGCCGATGACCCGGCAACCCGGTCCAAGGCGCAAGCCGGGAGCCTTAAGCTGGAAGGCCATGACCGAGCTGCTCACCCTGCTCCAAGAACGACCAGCAATTAGCGACAACGCGATCCCGACAGGATTTGTCCTAAAGAGTCTCGATATGGCGCCCGGAATGTTCTTCATTCAGAGGCGGGTTCGCTTTGGATCTCCGCAAATCGTAGCATATGAGAGGGACGTGTGCCTATTTGTCAGCTCCGGTTCTCCCAAAGGCGACGAGAAAGACGAACAGAAAACATAGACCATTTACCGGAAATACCATAAGTTGCAGTTTCCGTACCGGTCTGAAAAGATGGCGCGATGCATCAATACTTCTCCAAACATCTTCGCACTGTTGAAATGGTGTTTCCCCATGAGAATCGCGCAGCGCGGGTCGGGCCCTTCTCTCGAAGCCGCCTTCGTAATGAGGTGTCGGTGACGATTTGTTCCATCGCCAAAGATATCTGTTCCACTGAACTGGGATCCACCAGCAGGGCAGCGTCTCCAGCTACTTCCGGCATTGCGGTTCTGTCTGCGGTCACGACAGGTGTACCGCAAGCCATTGCTTCCAGTATAGGGAAACCAAATCCCTCGTAAAGGGATGGGAAAATCAAAGCTTCGGCGCCTCGATAGAGGGACGGCAACTTGGCTTCCGGGACGTCCCCTACAAAATCGATGCGTGAGCGCAGTTGATGCTGTTCTATACAGCCAACAAGGTCAGCGACCGGCTCACCGGTGAACACGAGGTGTATTTGGGGATTCAAATTGGCCCTGGCAAACGCCTCGACAATCCGGAATTCGTTCTTGTGCCGCTTGCGGTTGCTTACGCTTAAAAAATAGGAAAAAGGCAGTCCGTAGGAATCCCCGTAAGGCTGGTACTCAGGGCCAACCGCACAACCAACATTCAGGACCTTTTCCGGCGACACTCCGGACCAGTCTATGATCTGTCTCTTCGTAAACTCGGAAACGGTGAGAATCCTGGCTGCCCGGTGACAAGCTCGTTTCATAACTGTTGCGTAGTACAATCGCAGAAGCGGGCTGCTAATCTCAGGGCAATAAACGTGACTCAGATCATGGATTGTGAAGACGAATGGAGAGCGACAAAAAAGGGGCGTGTTGTAGCCTGGCGAGAAAAACAAGTCGTCATGCCTCAATTCGCTCAGCGCTCGCGATAGAAACCAGCTATCAAGTGGCGCGGCAGGATTTGAAGACAGCGAGATTGGACGATAGTCCAGTCCGGCGAGCACATGCCGCGCAAAACGACCGATGCCATGGCGCCCAATCCATCGCTGATCGGCGTAAATCATGCCAGTTTGGCGGCGCTCCGGCCGCAGCGGAACGCGGCGTGGGTGTCCGGTCGGGATATTTTCATCCGCCAGTCCTTCATTCCTAGTGGACTACCGCCAGCGCTGCGGCGGTTATGGCCAACTGCGAAGAAATCTGCGACCACTGTTGCAGGCCGCGGACGAAGGCTCCGGTCGGGAGCTTGTAAGGCACAACGATCTGATCGCCTGGGTACAAGCGAATGCGGGTAAACTTCGTTCCAGTGAAAGGCCCGTTCACATTGTTGGCGGCAACCACTACTCCATTCGCACGCAACACAAAAGCGTGGTGCATATCGGATTGAGGCTTACCCTTGCCTGCGATCTCAAGATACGATCCGGCTGTGTTAGGAGTCGTGAAAATGAAAGATCCCGGGTTGTATACGTCTCCCACCACTGAGACGGTGGATGGAATATGAGGAATAGTGAGACGATCGCTGTCTTCCATTACCATGTTTGGGAAAGCGTTCACGTCTTTGTCTTTCGGTGTTACGTCGAGTGCGACGCGCCCGCTCGCGTGAGTATTGCGGAGTTGGGTGATGATCGCTTCCTGAGCCGAGAGTATCTGATTCAAATCCCCCGGGTTCGCGGAAGCTGCCGCTGACACCGCCTGCTGTCGGATTTGCACCTCCATTGTGTTCGCCAGTTCGTCAAGACTCTTTTGCTGGTCAATCCTTGCCGACTCGCGAGTCAGTAGCGATCCATAGATATACGCGTTGGGAGTCAGCCCGCCCGCCCGTTGTAAAACGGAGCGAAGCGTTTCGTTGGTTTCGAGCTTATAGACACCGGGACGCATCACCTCGCCCTCGACGATCACGTACTGCGAGCGGTCCGACTGCGGCACGCTAATGTCGCGCTGAGAAAAGATTGTGACAATATCTCCAGGCTGCAATTCGAGGTTGCTTTCCTCGTCCCCTTCGAGGATTGCCTTTCTGGGATTCAACCAAATAAGCTTTGAAGTCAGATCTTGGGGATTGACACGCTGAACGGTGGCGTAGTCCCAGTTGATTTCAGGAGCATACCGCCGGACATCTTCGGCGACATCCCGAACCGTGTTTGGGTTTGTGTTACCCGCCGACGCCTGAGAACCCTGTCGCGTAGCCAACGAGACATCGTTCGTTTCCGACGATGGACTAGCGGACTTCTGCTGATTCTCCGTCGAGTTAAGGGCATCTGCCGGACTTGATCCCATTCTCTCGCCCGGTGTACCCGAAGGATTTGCACTCGTAGCCCCGTTCCCGCCGGGGGACGCGCCCTCATTCTGTTGTTGATTGAGAACAGAACGATTGCGCTCCGGACTAATCGGATACTCGGTCGCGCGACCGTTGACGATTGAGGCGCGATTCCGCCAGTACCCGCGAGTGAGCAGCGCTTGAGCGTTAGGAATTAGATCACGAATCCGCATTCCCGGCTTCCAGGGATAACGGCCGGGGTTGGCGACACTGCCACGCAAAGTTACCGTGTCCTCGAAACGGGGAACCATGGAGAACACGCGAACGATGTCGCCATCTTTCAGCGGCAAAGGGCGGGATTGCTCATCGTAGGGAAACTCCAAGGTTTTTCGTGCCTGGTGGTCCACAAACCGATCGATCGTAACCTTGCTGGCATCGGCTACGGTGCTGAGGTCGCCAGCTACTTCAATCAGGTCGTTCAGGGTGGAACTGTCCTTCATTTCGTAAATTGCCGGCGTATTCACGGAACCGGAAATAGCCACCAAAGGACCAACGTGAGGAATGTAAAGAACATCGCCGGGCTGCAGACGCACATCTTTTGACTTGTCGCCCTTAACCAACAGATCGTAGAAGTCGAAATCCGTGATGATTGCGCCATCGCGCCGGACTTGGATGTGCCGTAGTGATCCCTGGGGGGTGGGACCGCCAGAAGCAAAAATGGCGTTGACCAGAGTGCTTAGGGAACTGATGGTGTATGTCCCCGGATAGCGGGCATTGCCAACCACCAGCACTTGTATAGAACGGATCCGACCGATGTTGACAGTGAGATTGAAGTTTTTAAACACTTTCGAAATCTCGCTTTTTAGATGCTCTTCCAGTTCTCCATAATGAATACCAGCGACTGATATCTGTCCCACTTGCGGAATATAGATCTGGCCAGCGCGGTCCACGGTTACTCGCAGGTCACCCGCAAGCTGGCCCCACACCCTGATTTGAAGTCCATCGCCTGGGCCGATGACGTAGTCGCTGGGAACCTCCATCAGGTCCATAGGAGCAAATGTGCTTGGAGGTTGGTCGAATAATGACTGCCCGAATAAGGGCAACGGGCGTCCGACGGAATCGGCGACCATCTGTTCAAATTCGGTTTCCGGCCAGACTGCCGATTTTGGCCGTTGAACCTGCGAGGGGTTCGGCGGAGCCGGGGCCGGAGGTTGGTTGCTTTCAAAAGGACTGCGCAACTGCGGTACCGTTACCGACGATGGTATATTCCCGCGCCCCTGAGTGCCACCAGATGTTTGGGCTTGCGCGACGCACTCCGGACTGTCAGCTTGCGACGGATCCGTGCAATCCACCGCTATGCTGGGAGACGTCGAGCTCTGTGGCGACGTTTCATTGGGGATTTGCGAAAAACACCCCCCGGCAGCAATAACCAAGAACAGCCCAAGCAGACGCAATTCTCTTATCATGGATTCAGGACACTGCGCGGCGCCTTAGAAACAACGCCCCGTTCAAGATTGTAATTCTACCAACAGTAGACGATGTTTGCGGTTTTGTTGGCTATTGGTGTGGTGCTTTTGTCACGACGGGAATGCCGGTTCCTGCAGAGTTTGCCAAAGTCTTCGGCATTTGCGGAATTGATTGTTCACACCGAATTCGACTACGTTGGATATTTGCATTGCGCGATGGCACCGGCTGCGAACTCATAGCCTCTCAAACTCCAGGATCTGATGCTGGGTGAACTCCGCCATGTCCTCCCCTTGATTCCAAGCGCGATACCAGGCCATCGTCCACTCCAGCGCCTCTTCGATTCTGAACTTTGGTTCCATCCCACTTCCGCGCGGGCCTTGCTGGCGTCAAGCCTGAGAACATGATTCTCATGCACGCCGGGAACAATATCGCGAATCGAGGACGCGCCGTTACCCCACATGTCCACGAGTTTGGTCGCTATGCGCTCGACCGGCCAAGTGTCCTCATCGCTCGGTCCGAAGTTGTAGGCGGAGGCGAACTTCGCATCCTGCGCGAGGAGCTCCCCGGCCAGCATCAGGTATCCGTGCAGAGACTCGAGCACGTGTTGCCAGGGACGGATGGCATTGAGGCGCCGGATCAGAACCGGTTGCCAGGAAAGGAATCCGCGGACCAGATCCGGAATGAGCCGGTCCTCGGTCCAGTCACCGCCGCCAATAACATTGTCGGCGCGCGCGGTAGCCAGAGCCACATGATGTTCATGCAGTCGGTCGATAGGAAAAAATCAACTGCGGTATGCCGCGCTGACAATTTCGGCGCAGGCTTTGCTGGAAACGTAAGCGTCGTAACCGCCGAGCCGGTCGGTCTCACGATAAGGCCAGATCCATTCCTGATTCTGGTAACACTTATCAGTCGTGACGCACACAACGGCGCGCACGCTCGCTGTCTTGCGGATAGCCTCTAGCACATACACGGTGCCCATGACGTTCGTGGCGTATGTACCTATCGGGTCGGCATACGAGCGCCGAACGATCGGTTCTGCCGCCAGATGAAAGACGACTTCCGGCGCAAACTCGGTCATTGCGGCTTCGAGGCTGGCATAATCGCGCACCTCGCCGCGAACGTCATCAACGACCGCGCCCACGGACGCGAGATTGAACATGTTGGGTTCGGTGCAAGGGTCGAGGGCGTAGCCTCGAACCCTTCGCGCCTAATCGATTTAGCCAGAGCGCCAGCCAACTGCCCTTGAAACCGGTTTGGCCGGTTAGAAATACAGACGTTCCTGCCAGGCTTTCGCCACCTCTTTCAGAGTGCTCTCCTCTCCCGCCAGATCTGCTTTGGCCCCGCTTATTAACACAGAGTAACAATTGCCAGAATCAACCGTGCCGGAATGCATGCACCTGCCTCATAATAAGCGATCCGCACAGCAATCCAGCACTGCGCGAACAGCTTGAATGATATGATTTTGAAGACTCTCTCCCGAACCTATGACGGATACCGCGGCCCAGCTACGCAGGCAGATTCTGGACCTGACTGCTCAATATTGGTTGGAATCGTCCCCTCAGGGAGATTTTATCCCGGGAGTTTCGCCAGTGCCCGTGTCCGGCAAGGTGATCGACGCTTCCGACGTGAGCGCGGTGGTCGATTCAGCTCTAGACGCCTGGTTTACGACGGGCCGGTTCGCGGACACTTTCGAACGGAACCTGGCACGGTTTGTTGGCGTTCGTTCCGCATCGCTCGTCAACTCGGGCTCATCGGCCAATCTCGTTGCCCTCAGCACCCTGACTTCGCCAAAACTTGGTGACCGACGGCTGAACCCCGGCGATGAGGTTATTACGTTGGCCGCAGGGTTTCCGACTACAGTAAACCCGATTTTTCAGAATCGTCTCGTGCCAGTTTTCGTAGACGTCACGGTTCCGGAGTATGAGATCGATGTGCGCCAACTCGAGGCCGCCCGTAGCGACCGGACCAGGGCCGTGTTCCTCGCCCATACTCTGGGAAACGTCTTCGATCTCGATGCCGTCTGCGCCTTCACGCGCAAGCATAATCTCTGGCTGATCGAAGACTGCTGCGATGCGCTCGGTTCGACGTATAAGGGGCGGAACGTCGGAACCTTTGGCGATATCGCTACTTTGAGTTTCTATCCTGCGCACCACATCACCACCGGAGAAGGCGGAGCCGTACTTACCGATAAGCCAGCGTTACAGGTGCTGATTGAGTCCTTTCGCGACTGGGGTCGCGATTGCTGGTGCGATCCAGGAAAGGACAACACCTGTGGCAAGCGCTTTGAATGGCAATTGGGTTCGTTGCCGTGCGGCTACGACCACAAATACATCTACTCGCATATCGGATATAACTTGAAAGCGACGGATATGCAGGCCGCTCTGGGCGCGTCACAGCTCACTAAGCTGCCTGAATTCATCGCGCGGCGGAAGGCGAACTTTCATCATCTCAAGAGCGCGTTGGCCGGGCTTGAAGAGTACCTGATATTGCCAGAAGCGACAGCGCACTCCGACCCGTCATGGTTTGGCTTTCCGATTGGCGTTCGGGAGGATGCACCATTTCGGCGCGAAGATCTGACTCACGCGTTGGATGCGAACAAAATAGGGACGCGCCTTCTCTTCGGTGGCAATCTCCTGCGGCAGCCTGCCTACCAGGACTGCACCTATCGCGTGGCCGGAGAGCTGCGCAATACAGACTTTGTGATGAACAATGTATTTTGGGTTGGCGCATATCCGGGACTAACGCCGCCAATGCTCGACTTCGTGGCCAAGACAATTACGGGATTCATCGCGCAGGCCAAGTCTCGACGAGGAGACAAACAGCCCACACTCGCCCAGCTTGGCTGAGAGATAAAGAACGTGACTGGACCGGATGTCTCACGGACGTTCATTTAGACGCTAGTTACCGTAGCGCGCTCAGGAGTGTGCCAGAGTCGCCGGTACTTCCGGAATTTGTACGTTGCCCAGACGAGGCTGATAAGATTGCCGATGCAGCAACTGGCCGCGATTCCCGTCGCTCCGTAGTACCATCCAAAGAACAAGGTGAATGCCGTGACGGTAATCGCGCCAACCACCGAATTGATGAAAAACACCTCCTGTTTATGTGCACGAAGGTAAAGAGCCTCTGAAAAGACAATGACATTCACTATCATGTAAAGCAGCAGGAGGCCGAGGGAAACGGGGTCAAGCAGACGCTGGGCAAACCGCAAATGTTGGAAATTCAAGTAAATACATCCCAGCCATGCAGTCAGAGCCCCTGCCAGTGACACGGCGAAGGCTTGCCGGACGGCCTGAAAGAATGTGTGATCCAATTGTTTATACTGTTTGCGGGCGATCAGGGTTCCGAAGGGCGCGGATTTTGTGCTTACCCAGGAAACAGCAATGTTCTGAATCGCATTTACCAGGCTGAGAGACATTCCCATCTGGCCCGCCGCAACGGGACCGCGAAATGCAAACAAGACCGGATTGAAAAGAAAAAATATGAAGTAGCCACAGAACCAGCTTACGGCAATTCTCCACTGGAATGGCCAGACTTCCTCAGTCCAACGGATTCGATCGCTTCCGGTGTGATATCTCAGCAATCCGAGCAACAGTTTATGCCTGCGAGCCAGCCACACTAGTGCAGTAGAGGCCATTCCGAACAGCACCATCGAAGGCGCGAATAGGCCATGATGACTGGCCAGCGCGCACCACGCCAGCAGGCTTCCGCTGACGGACTGAATGAATCGAAGCCGCGCAACTTCCGGAACATATCCGCAGCCTTCCAGAAAAGATAGAAACGGGTCAATTTGAAAGTTGAGTGCCGCCATAAGTGTGGCGAAACACCAGGGAATACGCCAAAAAACAGTTGGTCCCGCATGCTGGTGCGTAGAAAAAAAATGAAAGCCGACAGGAAGCAATGTCGCGGCCATGAGCACCGCCGCCACCGAATACCAACGAACCGATTTCTGGATTACTGATGCCAGCCTGGCATGGGCAATCGGGTCTCCGGTGATTTCATAATCGGTTGAGATGGAGAGCCGGGCCCGCTCGTGACTCGCCAACTGCAGAATGACATAGGAAAAGCCCAGCTCAAAAATCATCTGCATGGCTACCAGGCTGCCAAATGTGTAGTAGTATCCCTGCTCGCCCGGGCTCAGGAATCGTGCGATCAGGAGAAGGGTTACAAGACCCGCGGCACTGCCCCAGAATCTGGCAAGCACGGTAAATCCCACGGCTCGGTCAAGCCCGAGCACGGTTCGTAGCCAGTAGCGAATACGGGCAGGAAAAGACGCATTCAAACGGAGCGGCGCCACTTCGGGGAGTCCCTTGGACATTCAGCGGACTCCCGCAACGGGGGCGGTCGCCCGGCCAAAAACGTGGCTGGTCAGAACGTGGCTGGTCAGTAGGTACAGGGCGGAAGGGAAGGCTCGCAGGTTAGCGGCGAGGACGACACTCTCTGGCACAATCTGCAAGGTGCTCTCGCCGGAGGACTCATTGTAGGCTTTGATTGGGTCCCCCTCCGGACAGTTGCATTCCGTTGTCAACTCTCATTCTATAGAACTTTGCAAGTTGTAGAATTGTACAAGGCCTCGATCAACTGAGTTGTTATCCGCGCGACCGCGGGCGTTCGCGGGCTGTCGGCTCGTTCCGTTCTCCAACATTTCTTCCTGCTTGGAGCGACCAGAGGTGATTGCATAGCCAGACGAGATCCGGTGTGGGGTACACCAGGCTAAACCGGGCTAAACCGCGAGCCGCCCGAGCGCACGTATATGCACAGACTTTGCCCAACCAACATCCACCGGCGTGCTCTCTATAGCAACAACCGTAAAGCCTGCAGCTTCGAGGAGGGCAGCAACAGCCGGCACGCAGTACGAGTTGATGTGTTCGTGGATTGCGATATCAAAGCGAGCAACGCCACTATGCAACTCAGCGCGTTGCTGATCTGATATCTCTTGGGGTGTCTCGATGTAGAGGTAACCCCCGGGTTCGACGTGTGCCCTGAGATTGCGAACCAGGTTCAACGGATGCGTTACGTGCTCGGTAATATGTGCAAGCAGGACAATGGAATAAGTGCCCAGCTCCGATTCCGACTTGATCCGAGTAACCCCAGGAACTGGATCCATATTTGAGATCTCGTAGACAAATTTTGATCCGGGAATATCCGGTATGAATTTTCCGTCAGCCCCTCCGTAGTCAAGTATGGTGTGCGCCTCAGATGTTTGCAGTCCCTTGCGAAGAAATGTGCTGAGAGCCGATCGTCGGGTACCCAGCTCCCTCTGATCTTGGCCAATGGCCGCAGCAATCTGGGCATATTCGGGTTCGTAATGAATTCGTTCTCGGTTGTATGCGGTCGATCGATAATCGCGATACAAGCGCATGACGTCCTCATCATGAAACGGTATCTTCGTTTGGATGAAGAAACAGTGCGTGCAGAGTTGCATCTCCACAAATGCAAACGCAGTGGTTACACGTGAAAAGAACGACATGGAAAGAGTCACAAGATCGCGAATCTTTTGTTTCACCGCATTCGGCGATCGGGGTACGCGAAGCTCCATTCCGAACACTCGCTTCAGAAAGAAGGGCTGGATCATGCCAATCGGTCCAAGATCGTGCAGTTCGCTCCTGCCACAGTTCCTGCATTCGCTCACCCAATTTCCTCCAGAGTACCGGGAACTTGTCGTTACCTCTATGGCCATTAGAGTCGTCTGAATCGCACCGGGAGAGCGCTATTTGTGCAAAGAGGCTGACCCACGCGATCAATTCCTTCTCCGGCTCCGGCAGTAGCCCGTCCCAGCGTCTTCGCGTTGCTAAAGGAAGAACACCTGCCTGGAAGGATCAATTTCTTTCACCTGCTGGCAGATCGCATTCCTTCCCACTGACACGGTAATGAGTACGGGCCAACGGTAGCGGCGAATGCCCTCGGCGGGAATTCCCGTTATCCATCTTCGGTCGCCGATGATAATTACCTGCGGGTGCTGGTCCAGTACGACCATGTTCGTCAGGTTGGAGAGAGGTCCCCCGTTTTCGCTGCATCGGTGGAAGTTATCGCCAGCGCCCCAAACCAGTACACCCTCGAACGTCTTCAACCGCTCGGTGAGCGCCTTAGCCCTGAGCCTTTCTTGTGAAATATAGAGCATCCCTGTTTGCTGGATGCTCGGAGACCAGATCGTGACCGCCTCTTGACCCTTTTTGAATAACATTCCTAGTGCTGGATATTCACCGCCATCGCGATAGGAAAACTTGTATTCAAAATGTCTAACATAACCGAACCCATGCGCCGCCAGGAGCCGAACCAACGACTGGGGAGTAAAGTGGTTGACATGAATCCGATCGAAATAGTACAGGAACTCCCGACGCTCATGGGTTGCATACTGGAGAGCATTGGGAACTTCAACATAGAGAAGCCCGTTTTCAGCTAAAAGAGAATTCCAGGAGTGAAGCAGATCGAAATTGAGCAAATGCTCTACCACATGCGAGGCAATAATCAGGTCGTAGGGAGCATCGCTGGGCTCTTGATCGGAAATGGTCAGGTTTTTCAGGCCCAACTTCTGCGCTTTAAGCGATCCTATCTGCGCACCCGGGCTGGGATCGAACCCCTGAAAGATCGATGACGGGAATTCCCTTGCAAGCTCTACCAGGAGCCAACCTTCCCCGCATCCGAAATCCAGCACTCTTTTGGATTGACAGAAGAACCCGTCAAGCAGACTCGCGAGCTGGTCCCGTTGCAGCTTCGAAATGGGCGAATGAAGATCGGCGCCTGCCAGTTCCCCATGGTAGGAATCGTTTGCCAGAGATTTGTAGTACTCGTCGTAGCGGTTCTGATCACCGCATGCCACGAAAAGGAAATTGTCCGATGGGCAATGTCGGATCGTCACTTCGGTCGGCAGGTTCATCTTCACTTTGAAGTGAAGTTGCAGAACCGCAGCCGATTCCGATCCGCAGATCGGACATCGATCGTTTCGCATCCGCTCCCAATTCCAAGGCAAGACCGGGGTCCATGTTCTGGAACAGGCCATAAACCAACGGTAAAACTCGACAGACCCAGCATCAAAAGGTTCGGCAATTGTACTTCAAATGGCTGTTTATCGGCCATGGATGACGATGCCTCAGATGCCCGTACCCTCATAAGGCTCGGCAAGCTTGACGAATCGGAAGCCAAGAATAGGAACGCCCAGCGAACTCGTGCGGCTGGCCTAGTGTTCGGTGCAGGCAAAACCATTTCAGGCGTTCCCAAAAAGCCCTATCATGGTGACCGGGAGCTGCAGCAAGATCTTCGGCATTCGAAAACCGCAGAGAGAATAGCATTTGCCGGAATGCCGCCCGGTCCTTCAGGCCGAACTCGCATGGCCTCTCTCATTCGAGCAACGGGGTCTACGATCTTAGGTGCGAGAAGCTCCTGGCGAGGCGAGAGGGAATCGATCTTCCGAAGGCTTCGAAACCAATGAGCCATCCCGTTTTTGGTAGGACTGCACACGTGGCACCCGCAAACTCATCTGGCAGCACGTTGACGTTGCGGGGTACCGGCCCCTTTGCCTGTCCAGAACCCGGCGAATCGACTGCGTCCGCTACTGCACTCCGTAGTAAGGCCACTCGCGAGAGCAGACGGTCTATAGTCCACGATTTGCCCCGGTGCACTCTAAGACTTGTTCGGGCAGAGGCTTCGCCAGAATACGCGGAGGCGAGAACGTTGGCTAACCCCAAGCGCAAGGGCGCGTTTTTCTCTTTTTTAAACGGCTGTCCATCCCCCATCGATGACAATGGCCTGCCCGGTCATAAAACTTGACGCATCGGAAGCTAAGAACAGCAGTGCTCCTGCCAGTTCGTGCGGTTTGCCAATTCTTCCCATGCAGGTGAATCCTCGTAGTCGCTCCAGGAACGGGCTGTCCTGCTGAACTGCATTGGCTGCGCCCATGTCCTCGGTATTTGAAAACGGACCGGGAAGAATTGCATTTGCTCGAATGCCGTGAAGCCCCCAAAACGACGCTACATATCGTGTGAAACTGAGTAGTCCCGCTTTTGCGGCGGAGTATCCGGGTGGATTAACGAATTCCGTGCCTTCATAGAGTTGAGGTCTCGGAGCGACCAACGCATACATCGTCGAAACGTTGATGATGCTGCCCGCCCGTTGTTGCTTCATCTGGGCTCCGAGTTTTTGCGTAGTTAGAGCGGCCCAGTAAACACCTCCGGTCAGATTACGCATCCAGGTGTCCAGAGTCGCTTCATCCAGGGAACCTTCCGGTACGTTGAAGCCAGTGCCGGGTCCCAATTCATGAGCGTTGTTCACCAACACGTCAATGGAACGCTCTTGGTCAACGATTCGGTCCAGAGTTTGACTCAGCGCCCGCGTATTATACATATCCACGCGGTGAGCCGAGACGCGGTCGGCGCCAAATTCTCCCGACCATTCCTCGGCTTCATGCTGCAGTCGTTCGGAACGACCGAGCGCGACCACCCGGGCGCCGTTGGCAAGCAGGGCGCGAACGAAGGTGCGGCCCAAGAAACCCGAAGCTCCGGTGAGCACAACCGTTTTCCCCGCAACCGAAAATAGCTCAGAATTCTTCAATTGAGCTGAAGCTAGAGACAACTACGACCTCCATCGATCACAAGATTCGCGCCGGTCATGTAGGAAGACGCATCGGAGCAGAGAAAAAGGATCGCTCCCTCGTATTCATCCTGATTGGCCATGCGCTCCATGGGGATGAGCTGTTTCAATCGGGTCAGGAAAGCTTCCGATTGGCCGTTGAAAACTCCTCCTGGTGAAATCGCATTTACGCGGATATTTGCGCTACTCCAATAGGTTGCCAGATAACGCGTAAGCCCGAGCAGAGCAGTCTTAACCACGGAGTAGGTGACCGGCTTGACGGGTTGCTGATCATCAGGAAGGCCTTCTACGCGATAGAGTCGCTGGTCCGGCGCAATCAACGCGAGGTCTGACGCCACGTTCAAAATGACTCCCGATTTGCGCTTCGCCATTTCTCCGCCGAAGAGGCGAGAGCAGAGGAACGCCCCGGTCAGACCGACACGGAGATCGGCCTCCCAAACGTCGAGCGGGAAATTTTCCAGCCTTGACCATGTGGTCTTGCCGTCTTCCACTTTCGGATTATTGGCAGCGTTGTTGATGAGGATGTCGATGCGGCCAAATTTTTCAAGAATCCGTGCTCGAGCGCTCTCCAGAGAAGACTCGCTGGTAATATCGCTTGCCATACCCAGCGCTTCCGCACCATACTCGGTTGCCAGCTGGCTTGCCCGGGCCAGAGGATTTGCGGCTGGGAGATCGAGCAATACGACGCGCGCCCCTGCGGCTGCAAGAATCGCTCCATGATGGTAGCCCAGTAGACCCGCTCCCCCGGTAATGATCGCTACCCGGTTCCGCAGATCGAACAGGGTTGCAATTCGATTGCTTCTTGCGTCGGTCATAGAACCGTGCTCCATTCGCCTCAGACTCTCCGTGTCTGGCCGCCATCCATGATGTAGCATCCCCCGGTGGCAAATCCTGAGATGGGGGAAACCAGGTACGCGGCAAACTTGGCGATTTCCTCGGGAGTGCCAAAACGCTTCTGCGGTACTTCGGTCGAGATATAACGCTCAACTTCCTCCCGGCGCTCTCTGCGATGGTAGTCCCAGGAACCTCCATCAAATAACACGTTGCCGGGTGCAAGGCAGTTTACTCGAATTCCGTCGGCGGCTACAGTTCGCGACAGGTTCTTGCTGTAATTGACCAGCGCAGCCTTGGCAGCACTGTACGGCAGCGGAGCCGGGGTGGCCTCTACTGCAACGATGGACGCGATAAACAGAATGCTGCCGCCTCGGGGTTGAAGATAGGGAATGACGGCTTGTGCGAGCCGCACGCTGCCAAAGAAATTCAGACTAAACAGCCGCTCCCATTCAACATTCTCTTGTTGCCAGCCTGGCTTGCCCCTGCCGCTACCAACGTTGGCTATGAGTATGTCCGGCCCCCCCCACCTCCGATTAACAGCGGCCAATGCAGCATCAATAACCGATGAATCCGTCAAGTCTCCTGGAATGCCAAAAACGTTATTCCCGAACTCTGCACTCAAATGTTGGGTTGTCTTACCCAGGGCGGCGCTGTCGCGTCCGGTGACGCAGACGCGGCATCCCTCGCCCAACAATGTGGATGCAATAGCCATGCCGATCCCACTTGAGGAACCGGCAACGAACGCAACTTGATCGGTGAGTTGAAGGTCCATTCTCTACATCACATAGCGGCGGACGAAGGCAACCTGCTGTTTGATCCAGTTCACCTCGTCGCCGTCTGCGTCGCGCGCGACCTGCAGCGTGAATCCACCGCGATAGCCGATCCTGCGAATGCAGGCGAACACGTCATCGAAATCAGCGCTGCCTTGACCCAACGGCTTGCTCGCGACTTTTCCATTGGGGAGGCGCAGACGATCTTTGATATGGATACTGCCAATGCGATCGCCATAGGCAGCAAACTCTTCGCTCGCGACATAGCCCAATCCTGAGCTGTTTCCCGTATCGTAGTTTATTTTGATGCTGGGATGGGGAATGCGCGCAAGAAAAGATGCGAAGTCTGCAGGCCCAAAATCCGTCTCCAGATGTATTTCGACGCCAACTTCTTCAGACAGTGGGAGAGCGCGTTCGAGAATCTGAATCACGATGTTCTTCTCGTCCTCGGCTCGAATCGATGAGGCATCCACAAAGGGGAGCACCAGGCGCGAAGCACCGATCTTTTTCCCCCAGCGAAGCAAGTCATGCACCACGCGCTCTCGTTGGGCACGTTGTACTTCGGAGCAGTTCACGAGCGGATAATCCATGAACCAGTCCCCGCAGATCGCGGGTGTCTCAATACCGTTCTCCTCTTTAAGCGCGTTCAACTCCGCGACGCCCCGTTCCGTGACAATCGGGTTGACGGACGCGCCATAGTCGTCGTAAATCCATTCCATATAGCTGACCCCTGCTTCGCGGGCCCGAATGATCTCCTGACGCCAGGAATTTCGCGGAAAAGACTGTAAGCGGCCACCTTCGGGCGGGCTCAGACGCCCTTGCATGATTCCAAGCACGGCAGGCACGGTCCCTCCTATTCGGGCAGAGGCTCTACGATCATGTTTGACAGAAACTCTGCCCGGGGAAGAAACGGGAATAAATCCTCCAGAGGTTTCGAAACGAATGAGCCATCCGCTTTTTGATACGACTGCAGACGTGGCGCGCGCACCTCATCTGGCAGCACATTGACGTCGCACACTACCGGCCCTTTCATCTGCAAAACCCGCCGAATGTCAGCCCGAAGATTCTCCTGATTTTTAATCACAGTGGAACTCAAGCCAAATGCCGCACCCACTTGACTCAGATCGGGGACGGTGAGGCCGTTGCTTCTGTCGGAACCCAACTTGGCTTCCCCAAAATAGGCCTTTTGCGATGCTCGAATCGAAGCATAACCATCGTTATTCAGAACAAAGAATTTGATCGGCAACTGCAGGCGACGGATGGTCTCCAATTCCTGGATGTTGAACATGAATCCACCGTCGCCATCCACCGCGATGACTTCACGGCCTGGATTCGCGGTCGCTACGGCGATCGCCATGGGGATGGCGAAGCCCATGGCACCTAGCCCTGCCGTATGAAAAAGGCGCTGGGAATGCAATGTAGGAAAGGCAAGCAGATAAATCTCGATGGCGGATCCGGAGTTTCCAACCACCAGTCTATTTTCCGGTTTGACTTCGGTGCCGATCACCTCGGCAAGGTGAAATACCGAAACGAGTCCTTCTGGCTTTCGATGCTCGTCTGTGACCACTGGATACCGATTCTTCCAATCGGCGCAACGGGCATCCCAGGTAGAATGGTCCCTGAGCCGAATCGAGTCTGTTTGACCCAGAAGCTCCATCAGGAATCTCTTCGCGTCGGCATGAATCGGCTGCTGCAGGTGGGGATGGAGCTTGCTCAGTTCCGCCTGGTCAATATCCACAACTGCCTTATGTGCTTCGCGAGCCAAGTTCTGAGGTGCGTATCCAGTGATCGCGAAATCCAGCCGTACTCCGATAGCAAGAAGCAGATCGGAGTTTTGCAGGGCAAAGTTCGCGCCGCGCGCCGCGACCGAACCAGGTCGGCCAACATACAGGGGATCACTGCTCGGAACCAAATCGGCTGCGCACCAAGTCGCCACCGTCGGGATTCCAAGCCGCGTCCGGACTTGTTCAAATTCCTTCTCTGCGTGCGCCAGGCGTATACCGTTACCCGCGAAAAGCAAGGGGCGTTCAGCGCGGTTCAGCTTTTCAAGCAGGCGCCTGACTTCGTTCTTCAGCGACCCATCGGCGGAAGGCTCCTCCAGCTCCGCGGGATCAAAGCAGCGCAGAGCAGATGGCTCTCCAATCGGCGAAGCCTGGACATCGAGCGGGATATCGATCCACACCGGACCGGGGCGGCCGTGGAAGGCAAGATAGACAGCCATTTCCAAATGGTAGCGAATGTCGTTGGGATCGAGAACCGTGACCGCGTACTTCGTAATCGGCTTCACGATCGAGACTATGTCTACTTCCTGCACGCCAAGTTGACGCATGCCCAGCGGCCGACCGTCGCTGTCAAACATGCGATCCGGCCTCTTAACCTGCCCAGAGAGAAACAGCGTCGGCGTCGAATCCAACCATGCCCCCGCAACTCCGGTAACGGCGTTGGTGCCACCCGGCCCGGTTGTAACCATACAAACCCCCAGATGATTGGTGGCTTTGGCATACCCCTCGGCGCAAATCGCACTGGCCTGCTCATGTGAATTGCAGACGGGTTCGATCGCAGCTTCACAGGCGAGAGAGTGATTCAGGTGCATTGCGCCTCCACCGGTCACCAGGAAGACGTGCTTCACCCCTTGCTCCGCCACAAAGCGGACTACGTAGTCGGAAAGTTTCATCGGTCCAATCTTAAATGGGATTCGGGAAAGATCATGGAACGCCGAAAGCTTCATTCCCTGGTGAAGACTTCCTGACCGGTGAGACCTCGCGCGGCCAGCAGCGCGTCCATCAACTCGCGCACCGCCCCATTACCCCCGGGAGCTCTGGCAATAAAGTTTGCGCGCGCCAATACCACCGAGGCTGCGGTCGCAGGAGCAGCAGATAGACCCGCAATTGCCATTGCCGGCAGATCGTTAACGTCATCGCCCATGAAGCAGATTTCTGTGAGCTTCACTCCAGCGGCAGCGGCGAATTCGCGGAGCGCCGCAGCCTTATCGCGGCATCCCTTGACCACATGTCGTATGAGCATTTTCTCCGCGTAGCGATCCACTAACGGGCTGTTTTCGCCTGAGATTAGGGCCAAGATCAGTCCGGCGCGACGCGCCAGCGACACTCCCATGATGTCGGCGAAGCAAAAGCGCTTCCACTCTTCGCCACCCGGTCCCCACCAAAGCCCGCCGTCACTGAGTACGCCGTCGACATCGATGGCCACTGCCCGAATCGTTTCCAGCGCAACCGCTGCGGAATTTTCCTGGACCATGCAGTTAGACCATGGCGCCCACGCGGCGGAGTTTCTTGATGATCGGGAACTCGCGCTCATAGACGCGTTTGATCCCATCGCCTTTTGCCTGCTCCCAGAGCCGGATGTCGCGTACGAGCCGCGAGATGCCGTTTGGCTCCAGGGAGGCGGCATGATCAGAACCCCACATGGCGCGATCCATCGTGATGTGGCGCTCCACAGAACAGGCGCCCAGTGCAGTGGCGCAGACGCTGGTCGGAATTCCGGTCTCATGTCCCGAGTAGCCAATGGGCACGCCGTATCGTGCGGCCATCGTCGGTATCGCGCGCAGATTCAATTCGTTGTAGGTTGCGGGGTACGTACTCGTGGCGTGCATTAGAACGAGAAGTTCTTTGCCCAGAACCTCAACTGCGTGGTCAATCTCAGCGTAGGTACTCATTCCCGTGGAGAGAATAATCGGCTTTCCTGTCGCACGGATGTGCCGAAGCAGCCGATCGTCCGTCAGCGATGCGGAAGCAACTTTGTAAACCGGAACCTCAAAACGCTCCAGGAAATCCACCGACGCCTCGTCCCAGGGAGAGGCGAACCAGAGCATCTTGACCGACTTGCAGAAAGCGCTGATCTCTTCGTACTCTTCCTCCTCGAATTCGAGGCCGTACTTCAGGTCTCCATTGGTAGGGCCAAAGGGATTCTCGCGGGGCTTGGCCAACTCTTCCGCCGTATAAACGACATCAACAGTCCGCTTCTGGAACTTAACCGCGTCGCAGCCGGCAGCCAAGGCCACGCTGATGAGTCGCTTGGCAAGATCAACATCTCCGTTGTGGTTAATACCGATTTCCGCAACGATGAAGCAGGGTTGATCGCCTCCGATCAGCCGATTGCCAATCCGGATCGTACTCATGGGAAAACTCCTCGGATACTGCGCCTGACAGGTCGCGCCACTTGGCGCCCCGCTGTTGAATATTACATCTGTCGCCGCCTGAATGGCCAGACCTCTGAGGTATTGATGCATCAAGTTAACGCATTCGCTTAGCCGACGACACCCTTCGTCAATTCGGGCTGCTGCTCGCAGACGGATCGTTCCACTCAATCCCAGATCAGGTGTCCGCAGAGGATATGGGCCTCCTGGATGCGAGCCGTATCTTTCGAAGGGATACGAAGAGCAACATCAGCCACGGCGGCTATTTCCCCGCCGCCCTGTCCTGTGAAAGCAACTGTGAATGCACCGATCTGCCGCGCCCTTTCGAGGGCAGCAACGACATTCTTGCTGGAGCCAGAAGTTGAAATGCCTACCAGCACGTCGCCCCTGCTGCAGAGTGCCTCCACTTGACGCTGGAAGACTCTTTCGTACCCGTAGTCGTTCGCGATCGCGGTCAAGATTGACGTGTCGGTCGTTGGCGCGACTGAGGGAAAGGCGCAGCGCTCCCGCCGGAATCGGCCCATCAACTCGGCAGCAAGGTGCTGACAGTCCGCGGCGCTGCCCCCGTTTCCACAGCAGAATACCTTTTTGCCGGCGAGAATGGCACTGGTCATTTCCCCGGCTATCCGCTGCAGCAGGGATTGCATGTCGCGCAACGAATCGATAATCGCGAGATGATCCTCAATGGCTTGAAAAAAACGAAGATGGATCGAAAGCAAGCGACATGTCTTCTCCTAGCTTAGTACTCAACAACGTAAATAAAGTGACGTATATTATTATGGAATATGACGCCGAACGCATGTAGGCTTTTCCTCAGGAGGGGACTGCATTGTCGCGTTCAAGCCAATTCCGCATTGTGCTTACATCCAAAGAGCAAGAGAAACTGGAAATACGAACCCGAAGATATACGTCACCGTATCGAGACGTTATTCGAGCTAAGATCATTCTTTTCGCGGCCCAGGGATTGTCCAACGATGTCATTGCGACGCGCTTGGACACGCCCCGGCAGATCGTGAGCAAGTGGCGCAAACGATTTGCCTTGATGCGTCTGCCCGGCCTGGAGGAGC
>Ga0209420_1000317_pt1 | contig 27332 bp, 26 predicted proteins | sample BlaSpr_A8_OM1_O1_FD_187972 | JGI IMG/M metagenome (GOLD analysis project Ga0209420, IMG submission 187972) | Forest soil microbial communities from Thunder Bay, Ontario, Canada - Black Spruce, Ontario site 2_A8_OM1_O1 (SPAdes) (version 2) | ecosystem: Environmental > Terrestrial > Soil > Boreal...
GGAAGGTTCTCACTGAGATGCCAGGGACGATTTCTTCGCCGCCTTTGAGCAGCGTCATCTGACCGCTCTGGACTAGCGGGTCGTAGTTTTCGGGGATGTAGCTGATGGCGTCGCGTTCGCTGGGACGGCGGGCGTATTGCCACTCGCCTTCCGGCGCGTAATATTTCGCGCGCGGAAACGTTGGAACGATGTTGCCGTCTTTGTCGCGGACCGTGTTCCATCCGCAGTGGTCGAAATGGAGGTGGGTATTGATGACGATATCGATGTCTGCGGGAGCGAGCCCGGCAGCGTTGAGATTTCTGAGCAACTCGGCGGGCTGACCGTAGAACTTGATCATGCGCCCGGAAAGCTTGTTGCCCATGCCGGTTTCTACCAGGATATTTTTCTTTCCAGTGCGGATGAATAGTGAGTTGAGGCCGGCTTGGACATAATTTCTTTCGTCGGCGGTCACTTTGCGCGACCACATGACTCTGGGAACGACGCCGAAGAATGCGCCACCATCGAGTGGATAAGTGCCGTCGGAAAAAACGCTGAGTTCGAATTCGCCAACAGTAAGGCTGGGCATGAATCTAGTGTGCCACAGACCTAATCGGCATTTCTCCTGCGAAACTGCGGTACTCTCGTCGATATGGAGCGCCCCGCCAGTGTCACCGTGATCGCGGCTCTGTTTTTTCTGGTCGCGGGATATCTGGCCACGATCGGCGTTATCGAACTGATAGCGCCTGGCATGTTTTCAACGGCGCTGGGATCGGGGATCACGTATGGGCGAGAGCTGACGGGACCACAGACGGCCATATCGGTGGGCGCAGGATGGGCATTAGTTGGCTGGGGCCTTTACCGGCTGCGAAATTGGGCACGGTGGTGTGCGATTCTCCTCGTGGTGATCGGGGTCGCAGGATCGGTGCCGGCAGTTTCTGCGGCCGCGAGGGATCTGACCTGGCGCTTCTGGTTTTATGGCGCTCAGATCATGGTCCGAGTTGTGATCGCGTGGTACCTGACGGCATCGCCCGAGGTGATCGAGGCTTTCGCGCGAAAGTAGGACGAGCCTCTAAGAAACGCGTGTCGTCCCTCGCTGCGCTCGGGATGACATTCCAATTTGGTTTTAGCGCTTCGCTTTTGCCGGCTCTTTTTCTCCCACGCGCTTGCTGACTTCGAATTTCATCTTGCCGGCTTTCTTTTCGGCATCGACTACGACGTGGTCGCCGTGCAGGATCTCTCCATCCAAAATCTTCATAGCGAGCGGATCCTGAACCAGCTTCTGGATGGCGCGCTTCAGCGGACGGGCGCCAAAGTTCGGGTCGTAGCCTTGGGTGAAGAGCCTGTCCTTGGCAGCGTCGGAGAGCTCGATCGAAATCTTGCGATCGGCGAGCAGGCGGCGCACGTCTTCGAGGCGCAGCTCGATGATCCTGACCAACTGTTCCCTACCGAGCGGGGCGAAGACGATGATGTCGTCGACACGGTTCAGAAATTCGGGCCGGAAGTGGCCGTGCAGCGCGTTCATCACCTGTTCGCTAGCCTTCTCAAACTCTTCCCGGGTTTGCACGTGGTCGGCCTGCAGATAACTAGACCCGATATTCGAGGTCATGATCAGAATCGTGTTCTTGAAGTCCACGACGCGGCCCTTGCCGTCGGTGAGGCGGCCGTCGTCCATCACCTGCAGCAGGACGTTGAAGACATCGGGATGTGCTTTCTCGATTTCATCGAACAGGACCACGGCGTAAGGCCGGCGGCGGACTTGCTCGGTGAGCTGGCCGCCTTCGTCATAGCCGACGTAGCCCGGAGGGGCGCCGATCAAGCGGGCGACCGAATGCTTCTCCATGTATTCGGACATGTCGATGCGCAGCAGGGCGCGCTCGTCATCGAAGAGAAATTCAGCGAGGGCGCGAGCGAGTTCCGTTTTGCCGACTCCGGTCGGACCGAGAAAAATAAACGAGCCGATGGGACGCTTGGGATCGCTGAGTCCGGCGCGGGAGCGGCGGATAGCGTTGGCCACGCGTTCGAGAGCCTGGTCCTGGCCGATGACGCGGTGGCGCAGCCGGTCCTCCATGGTGACCAGCTTTTTCACTTCGCCTTCGAGCATTTTGGAGACCGGGATGCCGGTCCATTTGGAAACGATGCGGGCGATGTCTTCTTCGTCCACTTCTTCTTTCAACATGCGCGGCGCGCCGGTGCCTTTGCCGTCGATTTTGGCTGACAATTGGTTCAACTCTTCTTCGGCCTGCCGCAGCAATCCGTAGCGGATTTCGGCGACGCGCTGCAGGTTGCCCTTACGCTCTTCGGCCTGCTCTTCGATCTTGAGCTTCTCGATTTTCTCCTTCAGCTCGCGAGAGCGGGCGATCAGATCCTTTTCCTTTTTCCAGTTGGCTTTGAGGGCGGTGGATTTCTCGCGAATGCCGGCGAGTTCTTTCTCGATAACCGATAGACGCTCGCGGGAATTCGAGTCGTCTTCTTTCTTCAGCGCCTGCTTCTCGATCTCGAGTTGGGTGGCGCGGCGTTCGAGCTGATCGATGTCGGTGGGAAGCGAATCGATCTGGATGCGAATCGAGGCGGCGGCTTCGTCGACGAGGTCGATGGCCTTGTCGGGCAGGAAGCGGTCGGAAATATAACGGTGCGAAAGAGTAGCGGCAGCAACGATCGCTGAGTCTTTGATCCGAACGCCGTGATGAACCTCGTATTTTTCCTTCAGCCCGCGAAGAATGGCGATGGTGTCTTCGACATTGGGCTCGCCGACAAAAACTATCTGGAAGCGGCGCTCGAGCGCGGCATCTTTCTCGATGTACTTGCGGTATTCGTTGAGCGTGGTGGCGCCGATGGCACGTAGTTCGCCGCGGGCCAGCGCGGGCTTGAGCATATTGGAGGCGTCGATAGCGCCTTCGGCGGCTCCCGCCCCGACCAGGGTATGCAGCTCGTCGATGAAAAGAATGACCTGGCCCTGCGAGTCTTCGATTTCTTTCAAGACGGCTTTGAGGCGGTCTTCAAATTCGCCGCGATATTTCGCTCCTGCCAGCATGGCGCCGAGGTCAAGTGCTACCACGCGCTTGTTCTTGAGAACTTCGGGCACGTCGCCTGAGATGATGCGCTGGGCGAGCCCTTCGACGATGGCGGTCTTACCCACGCCGGGTTCGCCGATTAACACGGGATTATTTTTCGTGCGGCGGGAGAGAACCTGGACCACACGGCGGATTTCTTCGTCCCGGCCGATGACCGGGTCGAGCTTGCCGCGGCGGCCCTGCTCGGTTAGGTCGCGTGCGTAGCGCTCGAGTGCCTGGTACTTAGCTTCGGGATTCTGGTCGGTCACTTTCTGCGAACCGCGGATGGCAGTTAGTGCTTTCAGAATTGCATCGTGCGTGGCACCGTCCCGGGCGAGAATCTGCTGGGCCGCGTCCTGCTTGAGATGCGTGATGGCGAGGAGCAGGTGTTCGGTGGAAACGTATTCGTCCTTGAAGTTGGAAGCCTCTTTGAAGGCTTGCTCGAGCAGCTTGTTGGTGGCGTTCGAGAGCGTGGCCTGCGCCGCTTCTCCGGAGACTTTGGGAAGTTTTGCGATCTCGCGATAGAGGTCGCTGAGAACCGCTTGCGGGCCGATACCGATTTTTTCGAGCACGGGCGCGACGATGCCTTCTTTGTCTTCGAGCAAGGCCGCGAGCAGGTGGACGGGTAGAAGCTCGGGGTTGCCGTGCTCCGAGGCGAGGTCATTGGCACGCTGAACGGCTTCTTGGGCTTTTACGGTGAATTTGTCCCAACGGATAGGCATGGGGAAACTCCTGTTTCTGATTTTGCACTGCCGATTACGACAGCCGGCGGGACCCCTTCGGCTTTGCTCAGGGCAGGCTGCCGGCGCTACAACAAGACGGCGTTACAACAAAAACGGGAGGCAGCCAGTTTCTGCCGCCTCCCGTCGATTGTAAACCGCCGGGCTTCGCCCTGCGACCGGGTCTGAGACCCCGGTGCACGCAACACAAGCCTTACGCGGCTTTGCTGGGGCCTTTCGCCTCGAGGGTCTTCTCGTTCTCCACTTTGGCGCCGCCCACATTGACTTTTATCTGCTTGGGCTTGGCTTCCGCCTTTTTGGGCAGAGTGACCTTCAACACACCCTTGTCGTAGGTTGCCGAGACTTTCTCGGAATCCACGGTGGTGGGCAGGGTGAAGGTGCGGGTGAAGCCGCCGTACTCGCGCTCCACACGGCGGTAGTTCTCTTCCTTCTCTTCTTTCTCGATCTTGCGCTCGCCGTGCACGGTGAGGGTATTGTTCTCGAGGCGGACGTCAATCTCCTTCTCGTCGATGCCCGGAACTTCGATCTTCAGCGTGACGTTGTGCTCGTCTTCGTAGACGTCGACGGCAGGGGCAAAGCTCGAGGTCGTGAGGGATTCATCCCGCCCACCTTCGCGATAGGACTCGCGGAAAGCGCGGTTGATGCGGTGTTGCAGGGTCGAAAGCTCACGGAAAGGCTCCCAACGGGTAAGTACTGTCATGGTGATAATCTCCTTCGTATGCTGATTTCTAGGAATTCGGCAGTGCCGTTCACAGGCTTAGATGTGAATTAATTAAAAACGAATCATAAAATATGAGTGTGTTATTATCAACTATATAAGCTTTATTGTTATCAATTACTTACAATGGCTATCACGCACTTTAGGTATGATGTTTCAGGGACACTCAGGAGGATAGGGTGGTCTTTCGCCTGTCCGCGAACCTCGGCCAGGCGCAGGGAGCGGTGAGCGTCGCCCGCCGCGTCGGCCAGCATTCCGATGAAATCGGCCTGACTGACGTGATAGGAGCAAGAGCAGGTGACGAGGACCCCGCCGGGGCGGAGCATCTTCAGGGCGCGGAGGTTGAGTTCTTTGTAGCCGCGGAGGGCGGCGGCGAGATCGCGTTTGCTCTTGGCGAAGGCGGGAGGATCGAGCACGATGGTGTCATAGCGCTGACCGGATGCAGAGTAGTCCTTGAGCAGATCGAAAGCGTTGGCTTCGATCCACTCGATCTCCGGCTGGTTCGGGTCGCGGCGATTGAGAGCGGCGTTCTGGTCGGCGACTTCGAGCGCGGGCCGGGAGCTGTCAACCCCGGTGACGCGCGCGCAGCGGGAAGCAAGATGAAGGGCGAAGCCTCCCTGATAGCAGAAGACGTCGAGGGCTTCGCCGCGGGCATATTGGGCAGCGGCGGCGTAGTTCTCGCGCTGATCGAGGAAGGCTCCGGTTTTTTGACCTTCGAGCGCGTCGAAGTGGAACTGGATGCCGTTCATGGTGAAGATCGTCGAAGCTTTCTCGCCCTGCACCAGACCAGAGGCGCGGGGCGGCAACTCTTCGAGCTGCCGGACGCGCGGGTCTGCTCGCTCAACGATTGAAGCCGGATGAAGCCTGCCGGTGAGCTCTGAAGTCAGCGTCCGGCGCACGGTCTCGGTGTCCATGGCCTGACTGAGGATCTGTATCGAAAGAATGTCGTTGTAGCGATCGACAATGAGGCCGGGGAGGAAGTCGGCCTCGCTAAAGACAACGCGGTAGGCATTGGTGTCGTGGACGATGGGCTCTCGATAGGTGATGGCATCGGCGATGCGCTGGCGAAGCAGCGCGGGCAGGTCGACGACAGGCTCGTGTGAGATCAGACGGATGGCGATTTGTGAAGAACTCGAATAGAGCGCGTCGCCGAGGGGCTGGCCACGATGATCCCGTACGCTCACCAGGGAGCCAGGGGGAACGCCCTCAGCAGAAACCACATCGGAGCGATACACCCAGACATGTCCGTCTTTCAGGCGGGATGCGCCCCGCGGAGAAATCTTGACGATAGGGACGTTTGGCCGGCCGGTCGTCTTGGGCATGCAGCAATCTTAAACGCTGGGGCCTAGCTGGCGGCTTGTTCGGTGGGAATGGTGGCGGCCTTGCCGGAAGTGCGGGTACGCATTTCGTACTGTGCGGCCTCCAGATCAACGTGCAGCGAATCGAGGGCCGTCATGGGCATCTCGGTGCCCCAGGTTTCCATTTCACGTTCAGTCCAGCTTCCATTGAGGCGGATGGCGCCGGTGATGTCTTCCGGGAAGGCGTGACGAAAATCGCCTTCGCGGACGAGGATGTCGCCAATGAGCCGGCCGGTGTGCATGTCGAAGACGCGGCGCGTAGCCTGGCCCGCGGCATTGTTGAAGCAAAGGAAAACCTCGCCAGCTTCGCCGAATTCCTGGCGGTAGTACCACGCCTGAGGAGCATCGATCTTGGGGTGGTGGCGGCGCGAGCGCTTGTGTTCGGGCTCGAGCGCCAACATTTCGTTGGCGGGATTGAAGTAGAGGATGCGCTGGCAGGAATCACAAACCACGGTTTGCTGGCCGGTGCGGACGTCGTTATAGGTCTGCGGCCGCAGCATGACCTGGCAGGCCATGCACTTGTGATCGAGCACCTCGGAGATCCCGCTGCCGCGAAACTTGGAAACGCGCTCGTAGTGCCGCAGGAGATCCTCATTGACGCCGGCCCGCATCTGATCGCGCTTGCCGCGCCACTCGGCAAGCTGCTTCTCATCTTCGGCAGTGCGCTGGCGGGCTTCAACCTTCTCTTTTTCGATCTCGGCAGCTTCCGCTTTCAGCTCCGCCTGGGCGGCCTTTACTTGCTTGTCGCGCGCGTCCGCGTTCACCATCAATTCAAGGATCTTGTCCTCAGTGGCGGCAATTTCCTTCTCCGCAAACTGGATTTCGTGCAACAGCGCTTTGTATTGCTCGTTGGTTTTTACCTCGAGAGACTGGTCGCGGTACTTGGAAATCTTGCCGCGAAGGTCTGCGATTGCGGTGTCGTATTTGCGGCGAGCCGTTTCGTCGGCTTTGACGGCAGCCTGAGCCTTTTCCAGTTCGGCCTTGGTATCGGCCAGCTTGTGCTCGATGGCAGCGACGCGTTTGGGGAGTTCGGCGATTTCATCCTGCAGGCGGCGGATTGCCTTGTCCGCTTCTTGCAGGCGCAACAGGTTTTCTATTTCTAGAAGCATCCCGAGGTGACTCAGCCTCAATTCTAACACGCGGAAACGACGCTTCCTTCCAGATCCCGGGCTGGAGGCGCCCCCACGGGTAGGTTCCCCGGTGTAAACTCTTTCGTTCGTTCCTTGCGCTCCAGCTTTCAACTTCTTGCCCCCGGGGTTTCATCGTGAAGAAGCAGGTTTCATTCGCCGCTTTTGCCTTCATCCTTCTCGCCGGCTCACTGTCGCCGCTTTGGGCGCAATCGCCCTCGTCCCTGAAACCGCTTACCATTGAGGCGATGTTCGCGCCGGGAGGTCTGACCGGGCGCGGTCCGGAAAACATGGAATGGAGTCCCGACGGGACAAAGTTCTCGTACGTGCGGCGCGACGACGAGGGGGAACACGGCGAGCTGTGGTATGTGGACATAGCCACCGGTAAGAAGAAAGTCCTGGTCGGCGCGGCCAAGCTGGCTGCACTAGCGCCCGATGCTACCAAGGTAAAGGACGAGCGCGAACGCGAGCGCCTGACGCGCTATCACGTGGCGGCCTACCTTTGGGCTCCGGACTCGAATCACCTGATTTTCGATTTGCAGGGACAGCTCTGGCTTTTTGATCTGGCGACCGGCACCGCCGTGCAGTTCACTTCGGCGCCCGACCCCAGTATCGACCCCAAGTTCTCCCCCGACGGCAACCATGTTTCTTACGTGCGCAAGCACAACCTCTATGTCCGGCCCGCGAGCGGTGAGGGCGAAAAGCAGCTCACCAAGGATGCCGGGGAGAACTTGTTCAACGGTGACATCGACTGGGTTTACGCCGAAGAACTGGCGGTGCGCAGCAATTATTTCTGGTCGCCCGACAGCAAACAGATCGTCTTCCTGCACATGGACGAGACCAAGGTGCCGAGCTATCCCCTCGTCAACCTGAGTCCGACGCACCCGACGGTGGGCAATGAAAAATATCCCGAAGTGGGAGATGCAAACCCGGTGGTGAAGCTCGGGGTGGCGGATGCCGACAAGGACAAGATTCGATGGATTTCGTTGACCAATGAGGACGATGCGTACATCCCTCGCTTTGGCTGGGTCCGCAACGGCGTGATGTGGGCGGAAGTCCTCAACCGCACCCAGGACAAATTGGATCTGTATTTCGTGGATGCGAAATCGGGGAGGTCGCGGCTCGTGTTGACCGAAACCACTCCCGGCGCATGGATCGATTTCGATCATGCGGAGGTTCGTTTCCTGAACTCCAGCGGCGGATTCCTGTGGCCGAGCGGGCGCGACGGAAACATGCATCTCTACCTGTACAGCTTTGACAGACAGGATCCGCTGGCTGCCGACGCAAAGCTGGAGCGGCAACTCACGCAGGGCGGCTACGAAGTGTTGGGGATCGAGGGAGCGGATGAATCCAACGGCTCCGTATTCTTCTCCGCTAACAAAGGCGATCCGAGGCAGCGGCATATTTTCTCGGTCAAGCTGGATGGAACCGGTTTGCAGCAGCTTACGCGTGACGAGGGCCTTTACTCGGCGCAGTTTTCAGACGATGGAAAACACTACGAGCAAACATTTTCGGGCCCTTCGACAGCGCCACGGATGTCCCTGTGCTCGGTGGGCGGCACATGCGCTCCAGTGTGGCAGGCGCGCGATGAATTCGCAGAATATGGATTGCGAGCGCCCAAGTTCCTGGTGTTCAAAGCGGACGGCGGCACCGCACTTTACGGACGTTTGCTGCTTCCTCCGGATGCGCCGGCCAGCGGCAAGGTTCCGTTGATCGTACATATTTACGGAGGGCCTGGGGCACAGACCGTCCTGAAGCAACCGGAGGATCCGTTCGATGAGATCCTGTCGCGCAAGGGCTTTGCAATTTTTTCGGTCGACAATCGCGGAACTCCAGGCCGCGACCGGAAGTTCCAGACTGCGATTCGCCACGAGTTCGGGGTGATTGAGTTGAAGGATCAACTGACCGCGCTCGATCAGCTTTTCGCAGAGTACCCGCAGCTCGATAAAGATCGCACCGCAATCTGGGGATGGTCGAACGGCGGTTCGATGACGCTTTACGCGATGACGCACTCCGACCGATTCCGCGCGGGAGTCTCGGTGGCGCCCGTGACCGATTGGGTGAACTACGACTCCATCTATACCGAGCGCTACATGGGTCTGCTGAAGGACGAGGCGAAGAGCTACGCTGAATCCGACATGACAAAAGCGGCCGCCAATCTGCATGGAGCGCTGCTGTTGGCTCATGGAACGGGCGACGACAACGTGCACTTCCAGAACAGCGTTCAGATGATTGACGCTCTAATCACGGCGGGCAAACAATTCCGGCTGATGATTTATCCCAACAAGACCCACGGCATCTCCGGCAGCGATGCGCGTGAGCACCTGTTTCACATGATTGAGGACCACTTCGAGCGGGAGCTCAAGTAGGGAAGCTCTACTTGCGCTTATCGGGTTTGCGGGACGAACTAACTCTGGTCGTGCTTTCTCGCGTCGAAGTCTCTTTGCTCGAGCTCTCTTTCGACGAGTCCAGCGAGGAGCTGTCTTTTGACGAGCTGTCCTTTGATGACCCCTCCGACTTGGACCTTTCATCTTTCTTCGAGTCCTTTCCGCCGTCAGAACTGGGAGCGGAGGACTTTTTCGCGTAGTCAGTCACGTACCAGCCCGATCCCTTGAACTGCACCGCGGGGGCGGAAATCATTTGCTCAACCCGGCCGCCGCACTCCGGACACTTCTTGACCATTTTGTCGGAAAATTTCTGGATTTTCTCGAAGCGGTGACCGCACTTCTCGCATTCATATTCGTAAAGAGGCATGGTTTCTGAGACGTTTGTGAGGAAAAATCAACTTCCAACTGATTCTAGGGGCCGAGGTTCGATTGCGTCAATTCAGGCAGTGGATGAGGGCGCGAGCGAGCCTGACTGCCAGTACCAGAGTTTTCTCTTTCATCGTCCTGTTTTTCTGTCTAAGATCCGAGAAAGAAACGATCCGAGGAAGAAACAAGGGGGCGCTCCATGAAGGTTCTGGTGGTCGAGGCGGAAGACGCGGTCTTGAAAGCTACCGGCGTTATGCTGAACAAACTCGGTTACGAAGTTGGACTAGCGCCAAACTGCAAAGAAGCGCTCCGCATTTACAGCGACCAGGGACCTCACGACGTTGTTCTCATCGCTTTGAAATTCCTGCGCAGCTCCGGCGCCGGCGGCGCCAAACTGATTGATGCCCTGAGTGAGAAGAATCCCAAACAAAAGTTCGCGTTTATCACGGCATCGCCCGTTCTGAAAAAGCCGTTCTCTCTCCAGGAGTTAGATGATTTCATGGGTGCGTTTCGGCGGCCGGCGAGAAGCCGCTTTGGATGAGGTACGGCTCCGCGGGATTCCCGATCCTACATGCGAAAGGCTATTTCGGAAATTGTTCCGAGAGGCGCTTGGGCGCGGTATTGCGCCAGGCCGCAGAGACAGCGCTCTGCAGCGTTTTCTTGCCGACTGCCTTGAGGTGCACACTGGTGGCGCCGCGGCGTCCCCATGCACCCTTGGCTGGCACGAAAACCCCGGGATAATCTTTCGAGAAATAGTGTTGCTGCTCCGGAGTGAGCTTGACCATCCCCCAGCCTTTGGCGGGATACCCGAGGGTGGCAAAAATCTTTCCCTGGACGCGAAAATCGGGATGGTCCATATGAGCATGTTCCGCGGTCTCAGGAAGAGCCAGTGCCAGGCGGCGAAAATCGTTGGCGGTCACGAAAGAGTCTCCCCGAATGGAACGTGCGTACGATAGCACAACGGCTTGCGGGGCCACGAAGTTACGGCTGCCGCAGTGGTAGACTCCGGCCATGAACGATGCTGGCAGCAAACTGGATGAGTCCCAGACTGACGGGCCTGAAGCCACCCGGTCGCGGGCTTCTGGGTCTGCACTTGCCCCGGGGCCAGCTCTTTATCTTGTTGCTACGCCGATCGGCAATCTGGAAGACATTACGCTGCGCGCCCTGCGCGTGCTCAAAGAAGTGGACCAAATTGCCTGCGAAGATACTCGCCAGACGCAGAAGCTGCTCAACCACTACGGCATCACGACCCGAACCATCAGCTACCACGAGCATAACGAGATGACGCGCGCGGCGGAACTGGTGAAGGAGATGCAGGCAGGCGCAAGCGTGGCGCTAGTGACGGATGCGGGCATGCCAGGGATTTCGGATCCGGGATACCGGCTGATTTCGCTAGCCATCCGGCATCATTTGCCGGTAGTACCGGTTCCCGGAGCGTCCGCCTTTCTGGCGGCGCTGGTGGCGAGCGGATTGCCCACGGATTCGTTCCGCTTCAGTGGATTTCTTCCGGCCAAGCGCGGCGAACGGCGGGCCGCGCTCGAGGCGATCAGGACCTCACCCCGTACGCAGGTTTTCTACGAAGCTCCGCACCGCATTATCGAGGCGCTTTCCGATGTCGTCGAGGTTCTAGGAAGCGCCCGGCATGTGGTAATCGCGCGCGAAGTGACTAAGCTGCACGAGGAATTTCTGCGCGGCCGCGCGGGCGGTATTCTCGAAGCGTTGAAGGCGCGTGATGCAGTGAGGGGTGAGATCACACTGCTGATTGGGAAGACCGAAGAAGGAGAAGCTCGCGTAGGGACGGACGCATTCGTCCGTACTTCAGTCAGGCAGCGAGTAGAGCAGATCATGGCAGAAGAAAAGGTCGATGAAAAAGCCGCGCTGAAGAAGGTGGCAAAGGAGCGTGGGATTTCGAAGAGCGAAGCGTATCGGGAACTGCAGAGGAGTAAGTAAACGCAGTACCTATTTCCCCGCCAGCTCACGCTTAACCGCCTCGCTGACCATCTTCCCATCCACGCGCATTCCCGCGCCGGAGAAGCGGGCCATGACGTTCTTCATTACCGTGCCCATCTCTTTCATGGTGGGCGATCCCATTTCAGCGATGATGGCCTTCACTCCGGCGACTACTTCGGCCTCGCCTGCCGCTTTGGGCAGATAGGTTTCGATCAGGACGATCTCGGCGGCTTCTTTGTCGGCCATCTCCTGGCGTCCGCCTTTGGTGAACTGCTCGACCGATTCCTTCCGCTGCTTGATCAGCGTGGTAAGGACGGCCTGCGACTCTTTGTCATCGAGCGGTGCCATTTTCTCGATCTCACGGTTCTTCAGGGCCGTCTTCACCATGCGCAGGGTGGATAGGCGCTGCTCCTCACGCGCTTTCATGGCAGCGGTAATGTCTTTTTGGATCTGTTCGACGAGGCTCATGAAGGGATTATAGACGGTCGGCAATCCCGGGTCGCGGTGTGAGAAGCATCACCGCACAGTGCAACGCGCTTCCGGTAGACTAATAGATCACCTTCGAGAAGGACTCTTTTCTATGCTACTCAAGAACCGTCTTTTTACTCCGGGGCCGACTCCGCTGCTGCCGGCGGCGCAAACGGCTATGGCTTCTTTTACGGCGCATCACCGCACCGCCGACTTCCGTGCGCTGTTCCAGCGTGTGCTTGCCGATATGAGGGAGTTCATCGGCACGCAGAATGACGTACTCGTTCTGGCTTGCTCGGGTACGGGCGTAATGGAGGCGTCGGTGTCGAATCTGACATCTCCAGCCGACAAAGTATTGGTGCTGACCGCTGGAAAGTTCGGCGAGCGCTGGACAGGGTTGGCCAAGGCATTCGGCTGCCAGGTGGATGTCCTCAGCGCTCCTTACGGTGAGACGTTCTCGCTCGATGACATTCGTGCGCAGCTCACTTCCGACGTGCGCGCCGTGTTTATGCAGGCTACGGAGAGTTCGACCGGCGCACGGCATGACATTGAAGGGATCGCAAAAATCGTGCGGGCTCAGGGTGAGGGAACGTTACTTGTCGTAGATGCGATCACCGGCCTGGGTACGACCCATCTCGACGCCGATGGCTGGGGCGTGGACGTAATCATCGGCGGTTCTCAGAAAGCGCTGATGATGCCTCCCGGCCTGGCGTATTGCGCGGTGAGCGAGCGGGCGTGGCGGCGGATGGATAAGACGACTTCTCCGCGCTTCTACTTCGATTTGCGCAAGGAACGCAAGGCCGCAGCCAAAGGCGAATCCGCCTACACGCCGCCAACCTCGCTGTTTGCGGCGCTGGGAGCGGCATTGGAGTTTATCCGGGGAATGGGGAAGGGTGACTTGGTCAGGGGACGCGAAGCGCTGGTCGACAATGCCGAACTCTGCGCGGAGATGACGCGCGCAGGCGTGCAGGCATTGGGGTTGAAGCTTTTCGCGACTTCACCCGCAGCGGCGCTCACCGCCATCCGCTCGCCTGAGGGGATTGATTCCGGAAAGATCATCAAGGAATTCCGCGAGTCTTTCGATGCTGTGGTGGCGAATGGCCAAGGCGAGATGAAAGGTCAGCTTTTCCGCATTGCTCACATCGGCTATTACGATTACCTGGACACGATCGGCATTCTGGGAGCGCTGGAGCACGTGCTGGCTCGCTGCACCGGAATAGCGGTGGAGTATGGAGCGGCGGTGCGCGCAGCGCAGGAAGCTTATGCTCGCGGCCTGTCGGGCAAGCGTCAACTGGTCGGAGTCTAAGGAGCGCGAACGTTCGCGGCGAAGGACAAACCCTAGTTCAAAAGGATAAATTCTCTCTTGAAAATTGTCATTGCCGAGAAAATCTCAGCCGCCGCGGTCGAGCAACTGAAAGAACCGGGCTGGACCATCCTTACTTCAGACCAACTGGACGGTAAGCTTTCTGAACATCTTGAATCGGCGGACGCGCTGATCGTGCGCTCGGCGGTGCAGGCGGATGCGGCGCTGCTTTCCCATGCCAAGAAGCTGCGCGTAGTCGGCCGGGCGGGCGTGGGCGTGGACAACATTGATCTCGACGCGGCCACGCGGCAGGGCATCGCCGTGATGAACACGCCCGGGGCGAATGCCGTGGCCGTAGCGGAACAGACGCTGGGGATGATGCTGGCCATGGCGCGCCATCTCTGCCGCGCCGACGCGCTTATGCATGCCGGGCGATGGGAAAAGAAGTCGCTGCAAGGCACGGAGCTGCGAGGCAAGACGCTAGGAATCGCCGGACTCGGTCGCATCGGCGTGGAAGTCGCGCGGCGGGCACGCGCCTTTGGGATGGAAATCGTCGGGCATGATCCGTTTGTTTCGGTCAGCGTGGCCAAGGAGCAGGGCATCCGGCTGGTCAGCCTGGACGAGCTTTACGCGGCCGCGGATTACATCACGCTGCACGTAGGCCTCACCCCGCAGACTGCTGGAATGATCAACGAGGCCGCGATCAAGAAGATGAAGAAGGGCGTCCGCCTGGTGAATTGCGCCCGCGGAGAATTGGTGCAGGAAGCTGATCTGGTACAGGCTCTGAAGCAAGGCCATGTGGCCGGCGCCGCCCTTGACGTTTTCAATGAGGAGCCGTTAAAGAATTCGCCACTCCAGACGATGGAGAGCGTTATTCTTACACCGCACATCGGTGGGCAGACACATGAGGCGCAGGAAGCCGTGGGGGTGCAGATAGCCCAGCAGGTGCGGGAATACCTGAAGCATGGCGTCATTCAGAATGCGGTCAACGTGCCTTCAGTTTCCGCCGAAGAGTACGCCGAGATGCAGCCATACATCGTTCTCGCCGAACGCATGGGAGCGTTCTTAGCGCAGATTTCCGAAGGCTCGATTGAAGAAATCTCGCTCCGCTACAGCGGCCACATTGCGGAGTGGAAGACAGAACTCATTCGCAATGGAGCGATCAAGGGTATCCTGAACCAGGCGTTGGAGGAGAAAGCCAATCTGGTGAATGCTGCGTCCCTGGCGGATTCGCGGGGACTTCGCGTGCACGAGGCGCACAAAGCAAAAGTATCGACTGGTGGCGCGGGAAGCGTTCTTTCTATCTTTTTGAAGAGCTCGAAGGAAGAGCACATGGTGAAGGGCGCCGTTCTGCGTGGCACTCTGCCCCGGTTGCTGCACATCGACGACATTGATGTCGAAGCTCCTCTGGAGCGCGACCTGATTTTCTTACGTAACCGCGACGTGCCGGGCGTGATCGGCAAGGTCGGCACGATCCTCGGCGAAGGCGACATCAACATCGCGGACTTTTCGCTGGGGCGGCGCAGCGCCGAAGCTTCGCCGGAGCCGCGTGAGGCCATCGCGGTGGTTCACGTCGATGGAGCCGTTCCGGATGATGTGCTCAGGAAGCTGGAGGAGATTCCGGCAGTGCAGCAGGCGAAGGCAGTGCGGCTGTTTTAAATCAAGAGCAAGAAAACATCAGGAGTTCGCCTCGTCCCGCCGCAGCTTCTTGCTCTCCGCCAGCAGGGCCATCGAATGCATCAGATTCTGCAAAGTGACGATGCCCACGAGTCGCTGATCCTCGACCACAGGAATAATGCTGAGATTGCGTGACGTGAGCTTGCGGAAGGCGGTAGCTAGCGACTCCTGCCTTACCGAGACTTCGAAGATCTTGTTCATCACCGCCTGGACGTAGCCGTTGCCTTCCACCCGCAGCGCCTCCAGGATGCGCTGCCGGGAAATCACACCGACCATGTCGCTGCCGCGCACAACCGGGAAGTCATCCTGCAGGGAGTGCACGGCTTTATCCAGCGCGTCTTCGAGCGTGTCCGCTGGGGAGAGAGTGGCGAAGTCGGTCAGCATGACTTCTTCCAGGCGGACATTGTCGAGCACCGACTGGAAGATGACCGCGCGTTCCTCAAGTTGCGCCGCGGAAAAGATAATCACGCCCACCATGGTGAGCCATGCATTGCTGAACAAGCCCGCGACCATCAGAATCATGGCGATAGCGTGGCTGATCGAGACCGCGCGTCGCGTGGCAGCAGCGGGGTCAATGCTGCGCGCGAAATAGGCGCGTAGAACCCGGCCTCCATCCAGCGGATAAGCCGGCAAGAGATTCAAACCAGCCAGATAAAGGTTGGCCCACACCAGGCTGCGCGGCAGGTTGCTAGGTTGCAAGAAAGGCCACTCCCATAGCTTTGCGCCAGGAACAGTCGCCAAAATTATGCCGGCGGCAAGCACTGCGAATACAAGATTCACTAGCGGCCCAGTGAGAGCGATACGAACATCCCGCTGCCAGACCGCCGCGCCGGACTGCGGCGGTTCCACATGCGATTCATCGAAAACGGTTACGCCGCTGAGCGGCAGAAGAATCACTGCCTTGGGAATCAACCCAGCCCGCCTGGCCACGAGCATGTGCGCGACTTCGTGAGCCCCGACGCAAGCCAGTACGATTCCAACCAGCGCCAGGTCTCGCGGACCGTTGGCTGAGCCGTGACTGTTGTATTCCGTCCAGAAAACGAACACAGGAAGGATCAGGAACGTCAGGTGAAGCCGAATCTCGACTCCGAACAGGCGTCCGACGTGAATAGAGAAACTTCGCATGAGGTCTGGCTACTACAAGTATTTTACATGGTCGGATATATTGGCTCCGGGAATCGAGCTGCGGATAATTAAATGAGCAGGTAATCGAAGCTCCAGGTAGTCGGTCGAAGGTACAGAGCCATGCGCGTGATCGCGGGAAAATTCCGGGGGCGTCCTCTGCGGTCGTTGCGTGGCACGGACATTCGTCCTACCTCCGATCGGTTGCGCGAAACACTTTTCAATGTGCTTACCGCGGGCAATCCCGGTGCACTTGAAGGCAGCGTGTGGCTGGATCTGTTTGCCGGTACGGGCGCGGTGGGGATTGAAGCGATCAGCCGCGGCGCCAAGCAAGCCTATTTCGTTGAGACCTCCGCTCCAGCAGCGAAGTTGATCGAGCTGAATCTGCAAAGCCTGGCAATCGCGGGCGGCTACAAAATCTTGCGCGATGATCTTTCCGGAGTTTTCTGGCGCTTGCAGCGCCAGCATGTCGTGGCCGACGTCGTGTTTCTCGATCCGCCTTATCGCATGCAGCATGCCTACGAAGAGACCCTTACTGCGCTCGCCGATTCCTCGCTGGTGTGGGCAATGTCATTGGTCGTGGCGGAACACGAAAAGAAGTTTGATCCCGGCGATGAATTCGGATCGCTGCGGAGAACCCGCAAGCTGGTGCAAGGAAACGCCGCTCTCAGCTTTTACCGCATCGGAGGACGTCCCGACCTGAGCGCTTGAACCCGGCCCGAGCCTGACTCAGGCAGCACAAGTCAGGCGACGCAAGATTACATGATCAGGTCGCCGCCGGCGCGCACGATCGGGTGCTGCATCTCCTGAAGATCGTTCTTCACCATGTTAAGGCCGTAAACGCAGCCCTCGAACTCCCGCGAGAGGTGAGCGAAAAGCGGCGCCACCTTGGCGTATTCGAAGTCCTCAAACTTTGACACGATGTAGTAGCTTTCTTTCCCCGCCTTCATCCATTCTACAAAATTTTCCAGGCGATGGCGGCGCAGCCGGAAGTGGTTGATGCTCTCAGGAAACATCCCGGCGAAGAACAGCGCATAGTCTCCAATATGCTTGCGCACCTGGCGTTCCCGGTCAAACGATGGCGCGGGACCGTAGACTGGGTCGGCCTCGATCAGCATTTCGCCCAAGTCGGTCAGCGGACGGTCGGCGATGTCATGAATCTTGAACAACTGATCGGTCTCGCAGAACTCCGTCAGCAGATGCGAGACGTAGGCAACGACCTCCGGGTCCCGAATACCGATCTCCTGGGCATAGTGCCGTCCCACCAATTCCTGGAAAAGCTGCCGTAGCGGATGAGATTCCGGAATCATGCCTCTTTGGGCTCCTGAAAGCCGTGTTGCGCACGGGCTTTCCTATGATCGTTAGTAACTAGTTATCCCAGTTTCGGAACAAACGCAAGTGACTTTTGTTTATCCCCCCTATCACTTTTCGTAATCATTAGGTGGTTGTAGACCCCTGCAGAGTTGCCGCGAGCTTCTGTTGGCACTCGCACGGGCCGGCTGCTAAATCACAATCCGTCTGCAACGGTCCCGCATATCGGTCGAAGTCGAAGTGGAAGCTTATGTCTCAGCAAAGTGAGAGTAGAATTCCTCCATTCCAAAGCCTCTTCGGCAACCGGGAGACGCCAAGTGAAGAACTATGCGTGGATACTGCTTCTTGCGGCCGTGATTCCAGCGGCCACGCAACAGAAAGACAATGCTACGTCCGAGGCCTGGACGGTCATTCGGGCCGGGTCTCTAATCGACGGCAAGTCAGCCGCGCCGCGGCACGACCAGGTAATTATCATTCACGGCAATCGCATCGAGAGTGTTGGAGATGCGGCCGCTGCCAAGATTCCCGCGGGCGCGACCGTAATCGATTTGTCGAAAGCCACGCTGCTGCCCGGCCTCATCGATTCTCACACCCACATCTTCCTGCAGGGTGAAGATCCAGCGCAGGGCGGATACGATGCCAACATCCTGAACGCTCCGCTCGCGTTGCGCGCGGCGCGGGCCACGGTCTCCGCGCGCAGGGCGCTGGAACAGGGCTTCACGACCCTGCGCGATGTTGAAACCGAAGGCGCCGGTTATGGCGATGTCGGCATTAAAGAAGCGATCGAACAAGGTTATATTCCGGGGCCGCGCCTCTTCGTCGCGACCCGCGCTATCTCAACCACAGGTGGTTATCCCCTGGAAGGCTATGCTCCAGAACTCGACATGCCCAAAGGTGTGCAGATTGTCGACGGCCCAGTCGAGGCCCGGAAGGCGGCGCGGGAGCAACTCGATCATGGCGCCGACTGGATCAAGGTCTATATGACGCATCGTTCGTGGGTGGGCAAGAATGGCGAATTGGTCTCGCAGCCCACGCTGACGCTCGAAGAGTTGCGGGCGGTCGTGGACGAAACTCACGGCTGGGGCAAGAAGGTCGCGTGTCACGTGTATGGCGGTATCGGCCTGCGCCGGGCGCTCGACGGCGGATGCGACTCCATCGAACATGGCCTTGATCTGGATGACGCTGCGATCTCCCAGATGCTGAAGCAAGGCACCTGGTATGTGCCGACCATCAGCGTGTATTACGGCGACTGGGCCCCGGCGGATACGCCCGCCGGACAGCGCGATCGGCTGCGCGCTTCGGTGCATGAGCAGTCGTTCAAGAAGGCGCTCAAAGGCGGGGTGAAGATTGTCTTCGGCACCGACATGGGCGGGATTCCTTGGACCGAGCCCATCGCACAGGAGTTCCCGCGGATGGTGGACTTGGGCATGCAGCCGATGGACGCCATTCAGAGCGCAACTTCGCGCGCCGCCGTTATGCTTGACATGGAAGGGAAAATCGGGGTAGTTGCGCCGGGAGCGTTCGCCGACATCATTGCGGTCAACGGCGATCCCTTGCGCGACATCAAAGTGCTCGAAAACGTTCAATTCGTGATGAAAGACGGCAAGGTCTTCAAAAGCGAGAAACCGTGACCTGCGGAACTCTCCGGTTTTTCAGGCGATGAATTAAAGATTGCTCACATCGTTTCAATTCACTTGACAACGGCTTCGCTGCGAGCATAATTCATCAATCCGGTTTCTGATTGGGATCGGGACCCGGCTCTGAGAGTCGCTGTGAAGGCCTGCAGGAGGTGTTTATGAGCGTGCTGGAACTTTGTGACCGGGAAATCGCGGCCGTTCCACTCGATGCCAGCGTAGCCGACGCCATCAACAAGATGCTCGATCACCACGTGGGAGCCGTCGCGGTGGTCGACTCTGAATACCGGGTCGCCGGAATCTTCACCGAACGCGACGTCCTGCGCAAGATGGCGCTCAGCCGCACCGACCCGCAAACCACCTCGGTCCGCGAACTGATGACCACGCCGGTTGAGATGGCGACTCGCCGCACCGGGGCAGGCGAGGCGCTCACCATCATGCTGGAGCGGCACTTCCGCCATCTGCCCGTAACCGACGACAGCGGCAAGTTGCTGGGGATCCTCTCCATCCGCAATCTGCTGGAGTGGCGCGTCGACGACCTCAGCCGTGAACTGGAGTCCCTCGAACAATATGTCTCCAATGACGGGCCGGGAGGCTAGAGCCGGCCTCTTCTCATTTCTGCTCCTGTGGGGACAGCCGCCCTCGGCTGTCCCGTCGAGCGAAGCTCGATAGCCCCTTGGTCAAGTCTGGCAAAATGAGACGACGCCCGGGAGGCGATTCTCTTCCGCTGTTCTCAATATTTCTGTACAATTCAACCGCTTAAATGGAGGAAGAATCCCTGTGCAGAAATTTAACGGCCCCCGCATGCTTGTTGTCACGCTGCTTGCACTGAGTGTCCCGCTCGTGGCCCAGCAAAGTTCCAGAAGCGTCGTCCTGCACGCCGGGCACGTGCTCGACGTGAAAACCGGCAAGCTGCTTTCGGATCAGACGCTCCTTATCGAAGATGGGAAGATCGTGAGCTTCGGAGCCTCCACCGACACGAAGGCGCCCGCGAGTGCTGTTCGCATTGATCTGCCTGACGCAACCATCCTTCCCGGATTGATCGACGCCCATACCCACCTGACCATGGATCCCAAGTTCGGCTATGAGGAGCTCGGTCTTTCAATTCCCCGTGAGACTCTCACTGGCGCGAAGAACGCGCGGGTTACACTCGAAGCCGGATTCACCACCGTCCGCAATGTGGGGGCGTCCGGCTACAGCGATGTGGCCTTGCGCGACGCCATCAACGCCGGCGACGTTCCCGGGCCAAGAATGCTGGTAAGCGGTCCGCCGCTCAGCATTACCGGCGGACATGCGGACAATAACCTGCTGCCGTTCGAATATCACGCGACCTCTGACGGCGTGGCCGACGGCGTGGACGGCGTGCGTCACATGGTTCGCCAGAACATCAAGTACGGCGCGGACGTGATCAAGTTCATGGCCTCGGGTGGGGTGCTCTCGAAGGGAGACAATCCGCAGGCGTCGCAGTACACGTTGGAAGAAATGAAGGCCATCGTGGACGAGGCCCACCGCCTGGGTCGTAAAGTTGCTGCTCATGCCCACGGGGCGCAGGCTATTCTCTGGGCGTCTGAGGCGGGAGTGGATTCGATCGAACACGGCTCCTACATTGACGACGCGGACATCGCGGAGATGAAGAAGAACGGCACCTATCTTGTGCCCACGCTGTACCTCGCCGATTGGTTCATGGAAAATGCCGAAAGAAACCACGTCCCAGATTTTCTGCTCGTCAAGGCGAAGGCGGTCATGCCGGCCGCGCGCAAGAACATTGCCCACGCCTTTGCCAGCGGGGTGAAGGTGGCATTCGGTACCGACGCCGCGGTTTATCCCCACGGTCAGAATGCGCATGAGTTCGCTGTGATGGTGAAGCTGGGGTTGACGCCGTTGCAGGCCATCCAGGCCGCCACGGCAAATGCCGCTGATCTGCTGGGATGGCCGGGGAAAGTGGGAAGCCTTGATCCCGGCGCCTGGGCCGACATCGTTGCGGTCGATGGCGATCCGTTGAAGGACGTGACTACTCTGGAGCATGTGAAGTTCGTGATGAAGGGCGGCGAGGTGGTACGGAACGAATACGGGAAGTGACTGAGAGCTATCGCCAAATGGTTCGGGAAGGGTATGGCTTTAGCCGTGCCGTTCAGAGCTAACAGAGAGGCGGCTTTAACCGTTCAGGCGGTGACGGCTACTCATCGGTCTTCCGGGCTCGCTCCGTGACCCAATCCGTCCAGAAAGAAGAAGCTCCGCTGGCCAGTAGAGGAGCCTTGCCGAGCACTGCATCCACAAAGTTCTCGATCATCGGATAGTGCAGGTTGGCGTGCGGCGGCAGACTCTCACGGCCGCCCGGGTAAATCAACTCCGGACCATTCAGCGGACTCAACTCCATCTCGCCTTCGGTTCCACGGATGCGGCATTCATCTCGGCTCACCTTCGAATGCCAGCGAACATCCACGATGCCGCGCACCCCACCGGGATACTCGATCATCACGGTCGCATTATCTTCCACAGAGTAGTGATGAACCGCATTCGAAAGCTGGCTGCTGACGCAGTTGGGTTGTCCAAATAAATAATTCAGCACATCAATGCGGTGCGAGGCAACGTCGTACAGCGGTCCGCCGCCAGCGAGCGCGGGGTCGATTAGCCAGTTGCGATGACTCTCGTTCTCATCAAACCATCCGTGGCAGGTGAGTTCGGCGACGACGGGTTGGCCGATGACGCCGGCAGCCAGCAGTTGCTTCGCGCGCTGCACCTTGGGATACATTCGGCGATAGTAGGCCACGCCGAAGGTGCGTCCGCTCTCTTCCGCGATCTGCACCATCAAGCGCGCCTCGGCTTCACTCATGGCCATGGGCTTTTCGCACAGCACGTGCTTACCCGCACGAAGAGATTGGATGGTCTGAGGCGCATGAAGGAAGACAGGAGTCGCGACGTAAACCGCGTGAACTTCCGGATCGGAAAGAGCTTCGTCGAGGGTAGTCCAAACTCGCGCGTTGTAAGGCGCCGCTTTCGCAGGATCGCGCGTGACCAGGCCATGCAAGCGGCTTCTGGGTTCAGCCTGAATCGCAGGAATGACGCGGCGGATGGAGATGTCGCCAATTCCGGTTACGATCCAGTTCAACATAGGCGAAGCGAGTACACAGTGGGTAGAAAATCAAAGGCCGGCCTAAGCCGGCCTTCGGGAACAATCTCAAATACAAACTACTTCTTGGGAGCGATCGCGTCCTTGGCAGCCTTGGCTACGCGGAACTTCACCACGGTCTTGGCCTTGATCTGAATCGGCTCGCCGGTCTGCGGATTGCGTCCGATGCGGGCCTTGCGGTGTGCCTTCACCAACCGGCCGAGGCCGGGCACAACGAACACGCCGTTCTTCTTTGTCTCTTTCACTGCGACGTCGGCCAGCTGCTCGAGAAATGCGGCCACCGTCTTGTTAGGAAGTTCAGTTTTCTCGGCCAGATGACGGACGAGTTGAGTTTTGGTCAAACCTGAAGCCATTTGTTTCCTCCTCGGAATCGATACGAATTTTAATTCCAGTGGGCATGATCTTACTACCAGTGCCCTGTGGAAAACAGCCTTATTTTACGCGGGTTCCGTACGGATAAAACTCGAAAAGGGCCATTTCTACATGCATATTCGCAGATGAGCGTCCCGAAACGGCCCAAATATGGGCACCAGAGCCGTGGCCAACAATCGCCAAATACTAATTGCTCCCAGGCGAGTCGTCATCCGATGCCATAATGTGAACAGGAGAACTCCGGCTTGAGTTGCGCCATCTGCGAGATTCGCAAGGAAAAACGTTTCTGTCCCGCCGTGCACGGCCGCATCTGCCCGCAGTGTTGCGGCGAGCAGCGCGAGGTGACGCTCGACTGCCCCAGCGACTGCCCCTATCTGCAGCAGGCCCGGGAGCACGAAAAGCCGCGTCCCGCCGACCAGTTCGACCCCGCGTCGTTATTCCTGCAGGTTGAGATTTCGGAGCAGTTCACTTACGAGCGCGAGCATCTGCTCATGGGGCTCAGCTACGCTTTGGCGAAAGCGGCTCAAGCGGAGCACACCTTGAACGATCGCGATCTGATCGCTGCGCTCTCGGCTATGTGCACAAGCTATGAGCGCCTGATGAACTCGGGACTGCACTACGATCAGCCGCTCACCAGCGCCGCACAGCATGCCGCCGCGGCCCAGGTGGAAGAGATGTTGAAACAATATCGCGAGGCCGGGCAAAAACAACTGGGATACTCCACCCTGCGCGATTCCGACGTGCTCAAAGCGCTGGTGTTCCTGGTTCGGCTTGGTCACGGACGCACCTCAGGCCGTCCCCGGTCGCGAGCCTTCATCGACTTTCTCGTCGCGCAATTTCCCGAGAAGCAGTCAGCCGTGGTCACACCACAGGAAGTCGCCAGCCGGATCATCGTGCCATAAGCAAAGGTCTAGCCACGGATTTTACGAATCAACCTCCGATCGAAACATTGGAAGGAATAGTCCGTCTCACGGTTTCTCCGTGGGCATCCGTGAAATCCGTGGCTCAGGTTTTAGTTTCCGCACCACCTGCCCAGGCGGCAGCGCATCGCTCAATTCGCCAATCGTCTTCTTCAGCGCCGGGTGCAGCACTTCCGGCGCAATCTCCGCGAGCGGCTCCAACACGAAGCGGCGCTGATGCAGCGCGGGGTGAGGAATGGTGAGCTCCGGCGGATCCAGGATCACGTCGTCGAAGAGCAAAATGTCGATGTCAATGGACCGCGGGCCTTTTTTCTGCACGCGCCTCCGGCCCATGCCCTCTTCGATGCGGAGAATCGCGGCGATGAGTTGCTGCGGAGTCTTTCTGGTTTCAAGCGCCAGCGCACAATTCAGAAACCACGGCTGCCGGGTGAACTCCACCGGCTCAGTTTCATAGAAAGACGAAACCGCAACCACACGACCGACTGCGCCCAGCCGAGTCTGGGCCTCCCGCAGTTGCGCCTCGCGGTCGCCGACATTTGATCCCAGAGAAAGATAAACAAGGTGGGGCATGGTCCGGCAGCTAGTGTCAGGGATTATTGCGCTCGTTTCCAGTGGGAAATTTCGTCGCAACGAAAAGTCCAATGCCTAGCCCCAAAAACCGATACCTTGGTCACCTTTTCGAGGGGTTCCGACGAACGCTAAAATCGAAGTATGACGTTGGAATCTCTACTTCTGAGCCGGGATAGCGAGGTGCTCCGGGTCATCCGGCCTACCCTGGAAAAGCTCTCGATTGACGTCGAGGTGTGCCAGGAAGCGAAAAAAGCCACCGAAATCCTCATCGCAGAAAAGTTCGACGCCGTCATCGTGGACTGCGACGACCTGCAAGGCGGCATGGAAGTGCTGCAAGGCCTGCGCGCTACTCCCAGCAACCGGAATTCTGTAACCTTCGCCCTCCTGAACGGAAAGAAGACAACCACACAGGAAGCTTTCAGCATGGGCGTGAATTTCGTCCTGCAAAAGCCCATCAGTATGCTGAATGCGTCGCGCTGCTTTCACGCAGCGCTGAATTTCATGGTACGCGAGCGCCGCCGCTATTATCGTCAGCCTGCAAAGATGCAGGTCCGGGTGGTCTTGAGCGACAAAGAAATCAACGGGATCAGCACCAATATCAGCGAGGGTGGCATAGCCCTTATGTTGCATAAGGCGATCCCCAAGAGCGCCGCTCCTCGTTTGCAATTCACCTTGCCCGGAACCAAACTGTCTCTGGACGTCGAAGCCGAAGTAGCCTGGGCTGACATCAAAGGACATGTCGGATTGCGCTTCCTCAACGTCCCTCAGAGTTCCCAGCAACTCCTGGAAAAATGGCTCGACGGGCAGATGGAAAAGGAACTTCCCCGCTCCAAAGAGACACCGTCAGGCCCGGGCTCCGAAACCGTCCGATAAGCCTGTCTCTCGCCGCCCGGATCCCAGGTACACACTTTGTAACTTTGTCCCTAGACCGCGGCGTGGCAATCTGGTGGGATACTGGAGAGCCATTGCCATGCTTCCTACTTCTTATCGCATCACCCGCGTCGAGAAAACCCTGCGCTGGTTTGAGAACGATATCGTTTTGCTGAACATGCGGGTGAAGGATCTGTCGGCGGAACGCCAGCGGTCCGCCCGCCAGTTCGCCGCAGCCCTGATCAGCCAGACCCGCGCCGAACTGGACCGGTTGCTCGAGGAGCAGCCAGAGGCCCCGTCGGAGACCGGCGATTTTCCTTGCGAACCTGCCGACTGAAGTGGTTTTGGGTCTTAAATCCGTCTAGGGTAAGTCTGTCTAGCTCCGAAGCGCCAACTCAGGACGTCAGAGTGAAGACCCAGCCGCGGCATGAGCGCTGGGAGGACTCGCGGCGTCGTTCTCTTCTTCCGGCAGCGTTACTTCCTCCCACAGCGTCTTGTCGCGCAGGATGCGCGAGACCAGCGCGGTGTGCATGGCGTGGCCGGCGCGATCGGCCGCGATCCTGCCCAGGATCGGCTTGCCCAGCAGCGCGAGATCGCCAACCAGATCAAGCACCTTGTGCCTGACGAACTCATCGGCAAAACGCAAAGGGCCGTTTTCAATTCCGTCGCGAGTCAGCACGATGCAGTTCTCCCGCGACGCACCGCGGATCAGCCCCATGTTGCGCATGTTTTTTTCGTCTTCGCGCGAGCCGAAGGTGCGCGCTCCTGCAATCTTGCGCACGTAGCTGCCGTTTGAAAGCTCCACTTGAAAAGTTTCCTTCCCAATCAGCGGATGAGGAAAATTGATGGAGTAGGAAACGGAATAGCTGTCAGCGGGATAGACCGAAATAAACTTGTTTCCCTCGCGCATCTCAACTTCGCGAAGAATCTTCAGATACTTGCGCGGCCGGCGCTGCTTGCGGATGCCGGCCTGCTGGATCAACTCGACAAACGGCAGAGCGCTGCCATCCAGGATGGGCAGTTCGAGATTGTCCAGCTCCACGATGGCGTTATCCACGCCTAAGCCGATGAAGGCCGAGAGCAAGTGCTCGGTCGTGGAGATGAGCACGCCCTTTTTCATCAGGCTGGTGGCATAGCTGACGCGGGCCACGTTGCGGCTGACGGCTTCAATCTCAAAACCGTCCAAATCAATGCGGCGAAACACAATTCCCGTTCCAGGAGGCGCGGGAAGAATTCGCATCGAAACCGGCGCGCCACTGTGGAGTCCCACTCCACCACATTCCACGGCCGAGCGGACTGTCTGTTCTAGAGTCAAAGTTGTCTGCGTATGTCTCTGTGAATAAACAGATTACAGCCGTAGCGCCGACTCTGACTGTGGTAAAAACGCCACAGTGCGTTGCCTAATGCCGATGCCTGCCGCCTTCGCCAAACCTCGCCATCACATAAACGCCGCTGAATCAGTCAGTTATGTTGCACGTTCGGAGTGCACGAAGAGTATCGATACTGACATTACCTTAGTGTTTCTTGACTGGTTTGTTGGGATTGTAGCCGGAATTGGGATCGAACATGGCTTCGTCGACTCCCCCATTGTAGTGGATCGAATTCAAGAAGCGCTGGGTCTGCATATCTCCGTTGTAGTACCGGGTGAAGCTGTAGGGCGTCATGATGCCTTGCACCGGCTTGTAATTGTCGTAGATTTCTTCCTCCACGTTGCGGTCTCGATCCACAGGATCGCGCCACTTATAACTTTTCTTGATGGGCAGATGGCTTTCAAGATCGAAGAACAGACTCACCGCTTCATTTTTCGCATTGATCAGCGTGACCTCCTGGGCCGCGACGTTGCCCGCGAGAGCATTGCCATCGTAGAAAAGCGCCACACTGGGATCGTCAACCCAGGTGCGGAGTATGTTCTCCAGAGAAAGCCTGCGCCGCCGCAGATAGTCTTCGAGATCCTTTGGCTCCACGGCGTGCGGGCCCTTGTAGGTGATTTCGTAAGCCTTCGCGCCGACGTAAACCACGGCTACATCCCGCTGCGGCGTGACTTCAATCCGCTCCCGGTCAGGATATTCGACGAACCGCCAGAACAGCACGCCATTGCTGGTCGAGCGCCCGTGATAAAGGCTGTAGGTGCGCCCCTGCTGCTCGATATCGTGGACATTCAAATATGCCTGCCCGCCCAATGCCTGGATCGCCTGATCGAGCAAAGCCCGGGCCTGGCGTGCGTTTCCCTCATCGTTGCCCCGATTCGCGGGAATCGATTGTGCCTTGGCGGGGTCGGAG
>Ga0209420_1000319_pt1 | contig 27306 bp, 24 predicted proteins | sample BlaSpr_A8_OM1_O1_FD_187972 | JGI IMG/M metagenome (GOLD analysis project Ga0209420, IMG submission 187972) | Forest soil microbial communities from Thunder Bay, Ontario, Canada - Black Spruce, Ontario site 2_A8_OM1_O1 (SPAdes) (version 2) | ecosystem: Environmental > Terrestrial > Soil > Boreal...
GCGGGCGCGTGATTCCCGATGGCGTGGGCCGCTCGGTGCTCGCCTTCATCTTCCTTTACTTCATCACCGCAGCTTCGCTGACCTTCGCCATGCTGCTGACCGGCATGGACTTCGATTCCTCATTCGCCGCCGTGGTCGCCTCCATCAACAACACCGCGCACGGCTTCGGACCGCCCGGCGGAGTCCACAATTTCCACTCGTTGAGCCCGCTGCAGATCTGGATCTGCACCGCGGCCATGCTGCTCGGGCGGCTCGAGATCTTCAGCGTGCTGGTGCTGTTCCGGCCGGCGTACTGGCGAAAATAACGCGCGCCGCACGGCGCGCCCGCTTCAGCTGTGGATGTAGCTCTCGAGCTGCTCGATCTGCTGCTGCTGCTCGGCGATGACCGCCTTCACCAGGTCCCCGATCGAGACCATGCCGACGACGCGCCCGCCCTCGATGACCGGAAGGTGGCGAACGTGCCGGTCGGTCATGATCTGCATGCAGGTCTGCACGGTGGTCTCGGGCTGCACCGTGATGACCGGCGTGGTCATGATGTCGCGCACCGGCGTGTCGGCCGAGGCGCGACCGAGCAGGATCACCTTGCGCGCGTAATCGCGCTCGGAAATGATGCCGCTGAGCTTGTCTGCCGACATCACCAGCAGCGCCCCCACGTGGTGCTCGGCCATGGCGCGGATCGCTTCGAGCACCGGGACCTGCGGTTCCACCGAGAAGATCGCCGGTTCCTTGCGGCCGAGCAGCTGACGCACAGTAGTCATGGCGTGTCCCCCCTCCCGAGGCGAGAGCCTAGCGCGCCGCGGGGCTGACTTCCACGCTGAGCGTGACTTCGGCTGCGACGTCAAGGGTTCCGGCCTCCACCGGCGTCGCCACGCTGGCGCTGGACATCGCTGCGCGCGCCATCGGCCGCGTGATCGGCGTGAAACGCGGACTGTTTTCCTCGGCGCTGAGCACCCGCACGACCTTCAGCCCGAGCGCCGCGGCCAGCACGTCGGCCTGCGCGCGCGCCCGCATCGCGGCCTCGCGCAGGGCTTCGGCCCGCACCGCGTCCTGGTCGCGCAGCGTGAACTGGATGCCCTGCACGTGATTGGCACCCGCCTGGGCCGCGGCATCGATCACGCCACCGATTTTTTCCAGATCATCGAGCGTCACCTGCACCACGTTCATCGCGGTGTAGCCCGTGACGGTCGGCTCACCGCCGCTGACGTGGTACTCGTAGTTGGGATTGAGGGAATAGCTCACGGTCTTCAGCAGCGCGGCAGGCACCGCCTTGTGCACTGCAGCAAGCATGCTCTCCACCTGCCGCGCGTTCTGCGCGGCGGCCTCCTGCGACTGCGTCGCGCGCGTGCTCACACCGATCTCGATCTGCACGCGATCCGGCTTGGCGGTGACCTTCGCATCGGCACTGACGCGAATCGACGACACCGGCGCGGAATCGGCGAGCGCACCGCTACACGCGGCGCACGCGACGACGGCGATGAGGGCAGCGCGCATGCGCACATTCTACGCACGCGGCGTGCGGCAGTTCATACTTTGGCGAGTAAGACGCGCCGGCGCGAGCGGCGGAATGTATACACGCATGCATGGCTGGCGAAGAAATTCACGTGGCGCCCGATCGCTTCGAGATCACCGCGGGCGACACACTGCTGACCACCGAGCTGCACTCGGCGATGGCGGTGTGCGTCTACGACGCAACCGTCGAGGCCGGCGCGCTCCTGCACCTGCGCTCCGTCGCAAGAACCACCAAGCCCCTGGACGCGACCGATACCACGCTGGCCACCGAACTTTTGCTGCTCGATCGCTGCCTCGAGTCGCTGCGTGCCTCGGCACCGGCGGCGCGTCACCTGCAGGCGCGCATCGTGGTGCACCTGGCGGAGACCCCGCATGCGCGCCCGGTCTATGAGACGATGGTGGCGCTGGTCAGGCATTATCTCGAGGACGCCGGCGTGCAGGTGCTGCCCGAGGACGTGGCCGGCGGCCCGATCCGCACGCTGCGGTTTCGCCCAAGCATGGGCTGGGTCCACACCCGCGCCTGAGTCGCCACGATCGTGAAGCTCGGACGCGAGGCTTCCGTACCGCATACCGTGCGGGCCGCGCTCGAGCGCATCTTCGCCGCGCCCGTGGACCAGGTGAAGGTGATCGAGCATTCCTGGCTCGTGCGTCTGCACGGGCGGGCGGTGGCGACCACGCGGGCGCGGCGCATCTACCTGCGCGGCAGCGCCGCGGAATTCTTCCTCGACCCCTGGCTCATGCTGCACGAGTACTGCCACGTGATCCGCCAGTGGCAGTCCGGCCGGCTCACGGTGCCGGGCTACCTGTACGAGTGCCTCAAGCGCGGCTACCGCAACAATCGTTTCGAGATCGAGGCGCGCGCGTTCGCTGATGAGAACGCCGCGAACCTGCACACGCTGCTTGGCCTGCGCCCGGGGCACACGCGGCCACGCCTTTAACCCAGCAGCGCCTCGCGCCGGTAGAGCCGTCCGGCCAAGCCGATCAGCAGCGCCCCGAGGGTGAGCGTCGCCAGCACCGACATCGCCAGGTACGACGCCGGCACGGCTTCGTCGCGCAGCAGGCTGGTGATGAGGAAATGCTGGCTGAGCGAGGGCACCGCCATCAGCGTCAGACTCGGGCGCAGACCCAAAAGGCCGGCAAAGGCAATCGGCAGTGTGGGCACCAGCAGCACCAGCCCGAGCCAGGTCTGCGCCTCGCGATAGGTGCGCGTGTAGGCGGCGACCAGGGTCATGAGAGCGGCGCCGAGCGGCACCAGCGGCAGGCAGCACAGAATCACGGCGATGGCCACCCGCGGGCCGAAGTTCACGCTCATGCCGAGGCGCTCAAGTCCGGTAAAGCGCAGGGTGATGGCGAAGGCGGTCACGGTGAGGGTGAGCGAGAGGGCCATGTACGCGCAGGCTGCCAGTATCTTGCCGAAGATCAGAAACTCGCGCCGCACCGGCACCGTCAGCAGCGGCTCGAGCGAGCCGCGCTCGCGCTCGCCTGCGGTGGCGTCGATCGCCAGATACATGCCGCCCATCAACAGGGTCAGCAGCAGGAAGTAGCTGAGCGTACCGAGCGCCAGCACCGAGCGCGTCGCCGGGGTCGACACGTCGATGTCCTGCACCGCGATCGGCGCGAGCACCAGCGGATCGATGCCGCGCGCGGCAATGCGCAGGTGTGCCACGACCGTGCCGTACTGGGCGAGCAGCGAGCGCACGCGCGCGCCCTCGCGGCTGGCCGCGATGTCGGAAGAATCCGCGTACAGCATCAGCGGCGCGGGCGTACCTTGCGCCAGGTGCGCGGCGAAGTCCTCACTCACCACCAGCACCCGCTCCTGGCGATGCGCCTGCACGGCGGCGCGCGCGGCGGCGGCATCCAGCTGCACCGCGCTCACCGTCACCCCGTACTGCCTGAGGAAGGCGAGCAGGTTCGGCGCCCGCTCGGCGTGCGCCACGGCGAGGCTGACCGGGCGGTCGCCCTCCGCGGCGCTGCGCTCCAGACTCAAGGACAGTGCCGCGGCGAACAACAGCGGTCCGAGCAGCGGACCCAGGATCAGCGCCGAGAACAGCGTGCGGCGCTCGCGCAGATTCTCGCGAAACTCCTTGGCGAACACGGTCAGAATGGCGTGCACCGTGCGTGACCTTCAGCCGCCGTCGATGAGGCGCACGAACGCTTCCTCGAGGTTTGCAGCGCCGCTGCGCGCGCAGATCTCTGCCGGCGTGCCGCTCGCCAGCACCGTGCCAGCGGCGATGACCACCACCTCATCGCACAGCTCGCTCACCTCCTGCATCACGTGGCTCGAGAACAGCACGCAGTGTCCGGCGGTGCGCAGCTGCCGCAGCAGCCGGCGCAGCGTGCGCACCGCCATGACGTCGAGTCCGTTGGTCGGCTCGTCCAGCACCAGGTTCTGGGGACGGTGCACCAGCGCGCGCGCCAGGGCCGTTTTCAGCCGCTGACCCTGCGAAAACCCCTTGGCGCGGCGGTCGGCGAACTCCTCCATCTCGAGCAGCCCGATGAGCTCGGCGGCGCGCTCGCGCGCGTCGGCGCGGGTGAGCCCGTGCAGCGCGCCGAAATACAGCACGTTCTCGCGTGCGGTGAGGTTCGGGTAAATCCCGGCGGCATGGGCCAGCACGCCCAGACGCGCGGCGGCGGCCAGCGGCGTGTGCACCGCGCTGTGGCCGTCGATGCACGCGTCCCCCGCGTCGGGCCTGAGCACCGTGTACAGCATGCGCAGGGTGGTGGATTTGCCCGCGCCGTTCGGGCCCACCAGGCCGGTGATGCGCGCATCGGCGGCGCTGAGGCTCAGGTCGCGCACCGCCGTCACCGGTCCGAAGTGCTTGTAGAGGTGCCGCGCCTCGATCACGGCGGCGGCCCGTTGAGGGAGGTGAAGAAAGCCAGCGGGCGCGCGTTCTTCGTACAGCTCACGTCCAGGGCGCTGACCGAGGCGCGCATCAGGAACTGCGCCATCACCCGATCCATGCAGGCGGCGGTGAGCTGCCCGTGACCGAAGCCCTCGAGCACAATGGACAGGCTGTGCGGGAAACCCCGCGCGGCCTGACGGGCATAGGCCGGCGGCGTCACCGGATCGGCGCTGCCCGAGAGCAGCAGCGCGGGCACCGCGCTGCTCAGCGGCGCGTGCAGGTCCGCATCCACCGGTCCGCGCGGCCAGTTGCGGCACACGCTCTGCAGGGCATCCAGCTGCGTGGTGCCCATGTAGCTTCCCGCCAGCGCTGCGCGATCGAGCGCGTGCGCATCGAAGAAGGCAATGTCCTCGGCGCACACCACGCTGTAGTTCATGCCGGTGGCGATCCTGCCGCCGAAGGTGTGCTCGATGAAAAGGAACTGCTGGGCGAGCGGGGTGTAGTCGGCCCGCGCCGCCGCGGCGTGCAGCATGAGCGGCAGCAGCGCTGCGTAGTCGGAGCTGTAACTGCCCAGGCGCAGCACCGTGGCGAGCTGCTCGGCACCGAACTCAAAGTGCGCCATGCTCCCGGTCTGCGGGTTCGCGACGCTCACCGCGACGGCATGCTCGCTCAGGGCGGCGTGCACGGCATGATAGTCCCCGGCCGGATCGGCGAACTCGCCGCGGCATCCCGCGGCTGCGGCGCAACGCGCGAGAATGTCCTCAAGCGCCGCCTGAGCGTCGAGCGCCGCGGCCGGCCCCAGGATCAGTTCGACCGGCACCACGCCGTCCAGAATCATGCTGCGCACGCGCCCGGGATAACGACGCAGGTACTGCTGCGCCACGCGCGTGCCGTAGGAGGCGCCGTAGAGATTGATCTGCGGGTAGCCGAGCGCTGCGCGCACGCGCTCGAGGTCCTGCACCGCAAGGCTCGTGGTGTAGTAGGCGACGTCGGCACGCGGAGCGAGCGCGGCCAGACACTCGCGGGCGCTAGCCGCGATCTGCGCCTCGCTCTGGCGGGTGATGAACTCCTCGTCTTCCCTGCAGTCGAGGCGGTTGGAGTCGCCGGTGCCGCGCTGATCGACCAGCACGATGTCGCGCTCGCGCAGGATACGGGCGAAGGCGGGCGCCACCGTGGTGTAGAACGAGGCGGCCGCCTGCCCCGGGCCGCCGGCGAGCACGAACAGCGGATCGGGCTGCTTGCGGCGGCTGATCGCGGCCACCCGGGCGACGTGCAGGCTGATCTGCCGTCCGAGCGGCAGGTGGGGGTTCTCGGGGACCGACAGCACGCCGCACTCGGCCGCCAGCACGGTGTGCAGCAGCGGGTGCTCGAGCTCGCAGGCCGACAGGGGCAGAGCCGGCGCGGCCGGACAGGGCCGCGCCGTGAGGACCAGCGCGGTAAGAATGCCCAGGGCCACGGCCCTAAGCGCGTGCGGCATGCGCGACTTTCGATCCGGGTGTCGGGGGCATCGAGCCGCTAAGGATAAGGCAAACGCGGTCTTGTCCGGGGAGTTTGGGGCTTACAATACGCCTCCCTCGCGAGCCGCCCGTGCCAGCCCTGCCGATGAACCTCCCGAAGCGCAACGCGACCGCTCTTGACGTGATCGTCGTCGGGGGCGGCCATGCCGGCACCGAGGCCGCCCTCGCCGCCGCCCGCATGGGTGCGCGCACGCTGCTGCTCACCCAGAGCATCGAGACGCTCGGACAGATGAGCTGCAACCCGGCCATCGGGGGAATCGGCAAGGGGCACCTGGTACGCGAAATCGACGCACTCGGCGGCGCCATGGCGCAGGCGGCAGATGAGGCCGGCATCCAGTTCCGCACGCTCAATGCCAGCAAGGGACCGGCCGTGCGGGCGACGCGTGCACAGGCCGACCGGGTGCTCTACCGGCAGGCCATCCGCCGGCGGCTGGAGAACCAGCCCAACCTTCGGCTCTTTCAGCAGGAGGTGGCGGACCTCATCGTGGCGGGCGGCCAGGTGCAAGGCGTGGTGACCGTCACCGGCATCGCCTTCGAGGCGCCCGCGGTGGTGCTTACCGTCGGCACTTTCCTGGGCGGGCGGATCCACGTGGGACTGGACAACTACGCGGGCGGTCGCTCGGGGGATCCGCCGTCCAATCGTCTGGCCGCGCGCCTGCGCGAGCTGCCGCTGCGTGTGGCACGACTGAAGACCGGCACGCCCCCGCGCATCGATGGCCGCACCCTCGACTGGTCCGTCATGACCGAGCAGCCGGGCGATCGCCCCACACCGGTCTTTTCGTTCCTTGGGAGAGCCAGTGACCATCCAAGGCAGGTGAATTGTTTCATCACAAGCACAAATGAGCGGACTCACGACATCATCCGCCAAGCCTCGGATCGCTCCCCGATGTTCACCGGTGCGATCGAAGGCGTGGGTCCGCGCTACTGCCCGTCCGTCGAGGACAAGGTGGTGCGCTTCGCCGGGCGCAGCTCGCACCAGATCTTCGTCGAGCCCGAGGGGCTGACCACGCACGAGGTCTACCCGAACGGCATCTCGACGAGCCTGCCCTTCGATGTGCAGCGCGAGTTCGTGCGCACCATCCGCGGCTTCGAGAACGCGCATCTCACCCGGCCGGGCTACGCGATCGAGTACGACTTCTTCGACCCGCGCGACCTGAAGCCCTCTCTTGAGACGCGCCTGCTCGCGGGCCTGTACTTCGCCGGCCAGATCAACGGCACGACCGGTTATGAGGAGGCCGCCGCCCAGGGCCTGCTCGCCGGGATCAATGCCGCGCGCCAGGTGCAAGGGTCCGAGGCGTGGACACTCAAGCGAAGTGAGGCCTACCTCGGCGTGCTGGTCGATGATCTCGTGACGCGCGGTACCGCCGAGCCGTACCGCATGTTCACCAGCCGCGCCGAGCACCGCCTGCTGCTGCGCGAGGACAATGCGGACCTGCGCCTGACGCCTCAGGGGCGCGCGCTCGGGCTCGTCGACGAGGAGCGCTGGGCACTGTTCCTCGCCAAGCAGCGGGCCTGCGAGGCTGAACTCGCGCGGCTTGCTGCGCTGCGCGTGAAGCCCGGCGCACTGCCCCTGCCGTGGCCGGCGCGCAGCCCGACCGCCCCCCTGACGCGCGAGCTCACGGCCCTCGAGCTGCTGCGGCGCCCGGAAGTCACCTACGAGGATGTCCTCGAGATCGCAGGTCCCCCGGCCTGGCTCGCAGCGGCCGACCCGCCTGCCGATGCGCGGCTTGCGGCGCAGGTGCGGGTACAGATCGAAGTGCAGGCGCGCTACGCCGGCTACATCGAACGCCAGCAGGATGAGATCGAGCGGGCTCGCCGCAATGAGGAGACCGCGCTGCCCGCCGACCTCGATTACGCCGCTCTCAAGGGCCTCTCCCACGAGGTGCGCCAGAAGCTTCGCGAGGTGCGTCCGGCAACGCTGGGGGCGGCCGGGCGGATCCCGGGCATCACCCCGGCGGCGGTTTCGATCCTGCTCGTGCACCTGAAGAAACGCAGCTGCGGCGCGCCCCCCAAGGTCGCATGAGCGGTTTCATTACCAAGCTGGCGCACGCCTGGCAGAGGAATGATTCGCTGCTGTGCATCGGGCTCGACCCGGAGATTGAACGCTTTCCGCACCACATCCTGGCGCAGGCCTCCCCGATCTTTCATTTCAACAAGGATGTGATCGACGCGACGGCGGACCTGGTGTGCGCCTACAAGCCGCAGTTCGCGCACTATGCCGCCTACGAGGCCGAGGACCAGCTCGAGCGCACGATCGAGTACATCCACCGCACCTATCCGCACATTCCGGTGATCCTCGACGCCAAGCGCGGCGATGTCGGCAACACCGCCGAGCGCTACGCCATCGAGGCCTTCGAGCGCTACGGGGCCGATGCGGTCACCGTGAACCCCTATCTCGGCGGCGATGCGCTCGAGCCGTTCCTGCGGCACCAGGACAAGGGGATTGTCATCCTGTGCCGCACCTCCAATCCCGGCGCCGGCGAGCTGCAGGACCTGGTCACGGACGGCCGCAAGCTCTACCAGGTGGTCGCGCAACTGGCCGCGCGGCGCTGGAACACGCGCGGCAACTGCCTGCTGGTCGTGGGCGCCACCTACCCCAGCGAGCTCGCCGAGGTGCGCGAGCTGGTCGGCGACATGCCGCTGCTGGTGCCCGGCGTCGGGGCGCAGGGAGGCGATGTCGCCCAGGTGGTGCACAACGGCCAGACCCGCCAGGGCACGGGCCTGCTCATCAGCTCCTCGCGCGGCATTCTGTATGCCTCCGGGGGCGCGGACTTCGCGGCCGCCGCGCGTAGCGCCGCGGCGACCCTGCGCGCCTCGATCAACTCGGGCCGCAATCGCCCATGAGGGGGCGACGCAGGCGGCTGGTGGCCGCCCTGGGCGCGGGCACACTCGCTCTTCTGCTGCTTAGCGGATGCTCACGCTCGCACGCCCCGGCGAGCGGGGGGGAGATGCTGGTGCGCGGCGGCGGACCTGAGCCTGACTCGCTCGATCCGCAGAAGGCGCGCGGTTTTGAAGCGCAGAGCGTGCTGCGCGATCTGTGCGAGGGACTCACGACGCTCGACCACAACGCCGCGGTGGCTGCCGGAGTCGCCAGCAGCTGGAGCGTGAGTGGCGATGGGCTCATCTACACGTTCCTCCTGCGCTCGGAGGCACGCTGGTCGAGCGGCGAGCGGGTGGTCGCCGCGGATTTCGTCGCGGCCCTGCAGCGTCTGGTGAATCCGGCGACCGGCTCGGGCTACGCGCAGTACATCGACGTCATCGCCAACGCGAACGACATCGTTGCCGGGCACAAGCCGGCCGACACCCTGGGCGTCGCCGCTCCCGACCCCGGCACGCTCATCATCACCCTTGCCACCCCGGCCCCCTACCTGCCGACCTTGCTGTCGCATCCCAGCACCTGTCCCGTACACCAGCCGACCCTTAAGGCCCACCCGGACGGCTTCGCGCGCCCGGGCATCATGGTGTCCAATGGCGCCTTCGTGCTGAAGGAGTGGGTGCACGGCTCCTACATCCTTGCGACCCGCAATCGCAACTACTGGAACGACGCGGCCACCCACCTGGATGCGGTGAAATACCTGCTCATCACGGATGAGAACGCGGAGCTTGCCCGTTATCGCGGCGGGGAACTGCAGGTGACCTTCGTCGTGCCGCGCGGGCAGTTCGACTGGATCCGCTCGCACCTCGCCGACCAGCTGCACGTCTCCCCGCAGCTCACCACCTACTTCTACGGCTTCAACCTCAGGCGCGCGCCGTTCAAGGATCAGCCGAAGCTGCGGCGCGCGCTGTCGCTGGTGATCGACCGCGAGAAGCTGACGAAACTCGTGCTGCGCGTGGGGGAGCTTCCGGCCTACGGCTGGGTGCCGCCCGGCGTCGACGGCTACACCTCGCAGTCCTTCGACTACCGCGATCTGCCGATGGCCTCGCGCATCGCCGAGGCGCAGCGGCTGTACCGCGAGGCCGGCTACTCGCCCGACAAACCCCTCACCTTCGAGCTGCGCTACAACGCCGGCGAAGTGCACACCAAGGTCGCCCTCGCCGTCGCCTCGATGTGGAAGGAAGCCCTCGGCGTGGATGCGCGCCTGACGCAGGTGGAGTTCAAGTCCCTGCTGCAGGACATCGACCGGGGCGATGTGGAGATGTTCCGCTCAAGCTGGGTGGGCGACTACAACGACGCCTACACCTTCGCGCAGTACCTCAAGAGCGATTTTGGCGTCAACCTTGCGCACTACAGCAGCTCGACCTATGACGCCTTTCTGCGCAGCGCAGCGCTGCAGCAGGATCCGCTGGCGCGCAGCGCGGTGCTGGAAGAGGCCGAACGGCTGATGCTGAGCGACCATCCGCTCATCCCGCTGTACTTCTACGTGAACAAGCACCTGGTGAAGCCCGAGGTCTCGGGCTGGTACGACAACGTCATGAACGTGGTGTACAGCAAGGAGCTGGCGCTCAAACACTGAAAGGCTTACGGCCGCCGCCGATAAGCGCGATCGAAGGCCCGCTCGAGCCGGCGATTCGCCCCGCGCAGGCCGTCGACCACCTGCTTCGCCCAGTCGAAATACTCGCGCCGGCGCGCGAGCGGCCAGTGCGCCGGGGGACTGGCGGCCATATCGCGCAGATTGCTGATCTTGTCGGCGAGCTTCACCAGCTTTGCGCCGGCCGACAGGTGCGGCGCGTGCTCGACCTGCAGTCGCTTTCGGGTCTTCTTTTGCAGCCGCTTGTCGTCGGTGACCTCGGCCACGATCGAGGCGATCGGTCTGCCGAAGGCTTTCTGAAGCTCGGCACGCGTAGTCTTCGTGTCCTCGACGGTGTCGTGCAGCAGTGCAGCCGCGAGAATGCGCGCATCGCGGATTCCGCCCTCGCGCCACAGCACGTCCGCCAGCGCCAGCGGGTGATTGATGTACGGCGTCTCGTCCTTGTCCTTGCGGCGCTGGTCGCGATGCTTGATGGCGGCGAATTGTGCCGCACGCAGGACGAGCCCGATGTCATGGCTGGCTGGCATAAGGGTTGGCAGTCTCACTTTCCGATACAGAACCCGGCGAAGATCCGCCCGAGCAGATCATCACTGGTGAATTCGCCCGTGATCTCGTTCAGCGCCTGTTGCGCCGCGCGCAGCTCCTCAGCCACCAGCTCCCCGGCGCGCCGCTCGGTGAGCTGGTCCGCGGCGTCCGCCGTGTGCTGCTGCGCGCGCATCAGGGCCTCCAGGTGCCGGCGGCGCGCGCTGATGGTGCCGCCGTCCACGCCCTGGTAGCCCATGCACTCTTTCAGGTGCGCGCGCAGCTGATCGAGTCCGGCCCCGGTGTAGGCTGACAGCACGAGACACGGACCGTGCTCGGTAACCGGCTGCGGCGCTGCCAGATCGCACTTATTGAACACCAGCGTCACCGGAACATCCACCGGCAGGCGGGCACGTTCCGCGCTGAACGCAGCTGCGGAAGGATCCGCGTGCGTGTCGATCACGAACAACACCCGGTCGGCGCGCTGCATCTCGGCCTGCGCACGCCGCATGCCCTCCTCCTCGACCAGATCGCCGCCGGCGCGAAGCCCGGCCGTGTCGAGCACGTGCAGCGGCATGCCGTCGATGCTGATGCGTTCGCGCAGCACGTCGCGGGTGGTGCCGGGGATGGGCGTCACGATCGCCGCCTCGTAGCCGGCCAGACGGTTCAGCAGGCTCGACTTGCCGGCGTTCGGGCGCCCGGCCAGCACCACCGTCATGCCCTCGCGCAGCAGGCGCCCCTGGCGGGCGCTCGTCAGCACGCCCTCGAAATGCCCGCGCACCCTCTGGAAGCGCTCGGCAAGCTCGCGGTCGGCCAGAAAGTCGATCTCTTCCTCCGGAAAATCGATGGCCGCCTCCACGTAGGTGCGCAGCTCGATCACCGCCTCGGTCAGCCCGCGCACCATGGCGGAAAACTCCCCCTGCAATGAGCGCATCGCGGCACGCACCGCCTCGCGCGAGCCCGCATCGATCAGGTCCGCGATGGCCTCCGCCTGGGCGAGGTCCAGCTTATCGTTGAGGAAAGCCCGCTGGGTGAATTCCCCGGGCTGCGCGCGACGCGCGCCGAACTCGACGGCGCGGCCCACCAAGGCCTCCATTACCAGCGGTCCGCCGTGGCCGTGCAGCTCGAGGACGTGCTCACCGGTATAGGAATGCGGGGCGGGGAAGAACAGCGCGAGTCCCTCATCGATGGGCTCCCCGTGCGCGTCGAGGAAGCGCGCGTGCGTTGCGTGACGCGGGCGCGGCAGCTCCCCGAGCAGGGTCGCGGCCAGCTCGGGTACCTTCGGCCCCGAGGCACGCACGATGCCCACGCCCCCCCTGCCGGGGGGCGTCGCCACCGCAACGATCGTATCCATGTGCGTCATAGCCGGCGCCGATAACCTAGCGCCGGGGGCGCTGTCGCGTCACGCGGCGCTTTGGGTATTCTGGCACCGATCCGGGAGGCAGCATGTCGGCGTACGAGCTCGCGCAACTGAATATCGGCATCATCAGGGGGCCCATGGACTCGCCGGTGATGGCGCAGTTCGCGGCCAACCTCGAGCGCATCAACGCACTGGCGGAGCGCTCGTTGGGCTTCGTGTGGCGGCTGCAGACCGAGGACGGCGATGCCACCGCGATTCGCCCGTTCGACAACGACAGCATGCTGGTCAACATGTCGGTGTGGCGCGATGTTGAATCGCTGCGTAACTACGTCTACGCCTCCGCGCATGTCCAGATCATGCGCCGCCGGCGCGAGTGGTTCGAGCGCATGAGCGAGGCGTACCTGGTGCTGTGGTGGGTGCCGAGGGGGCACCGGCCGGGTATCGCCGAGGGCATCGCGAAACTTGACGCCCTGAAGAAGAACGGCCCAGGCCCCGAGGCTTTCACGTTCCGCGAGACCTTCCCGCCACCGGATGCGCCCGGGTGCGAACGGCCCGGCGGTTTCGCGGATGAATGCCCGGCAGGTTGACCGGCGTCGCCCCTAGGATCAGCTCTTCTTCGCCGCGGCCAGCGCGCCGATACGGCGGTTGATGTTCCACTGCTGCGCGATGGACAGTACGGTGTTGGTCACCCAGTAGAGCACCAGGCCCGCCGGGAAGAACGCGAACGTCGCCGACATCACGAGCGGCATGATCATGAAGACCTTGGCCTGCACCGGATCAGGGGGCGCGGGGTTGAGCTTGTACTGCACGAACATCGCCACCGCCATGATGCCTGGCAGGATGTACAGCGGATCGCGCGAGGAGAGGTCGTGGATCCAGAACGCGAACGGTGCCTGGCGCATTTCCACGCTCTCGAGCAGCACCCAGTAGAAGGCGAGGAACACCGGGATCTGGATGATGATCGGCAGGCAGCCGGCGACCGGGTTGATCTTCTCGCGCTTGTACAGCTCCATCATCGCCCGTCCGAGCTTCTCGCGGTCGTCGGCGTAGGTCTCCTGCAGGTTCTTGATGCGCGGCTGCAGGGTTTTCATCTTCGCCATCGAGCGGCCGCTCGCTTCCGAGAGCGGGTAGAAGAGCAGCTTCAGCAGCAAGGTCACCAGGATGATGGCGACTCCCCAGTTGCCGGTGAGCCGGTGGACCCAGCTGAGCGCGCGGAACAGCGGCTGCGCCAGGAACCACAGCCGGTTGTAGTCCGCCACGCGACCGAGCTCCGGGGCGGTGGCCTCGAGCTGCCCCTGCAGCTTCGGGCCTGCGAACAGGGTCGTTGAAAACTGCGCGGCGGATCCGGCGGCAACCGTCTGCTGCGGTCCGGTGGCCGACAGCAGGTACTGATCCCCGGACACGCCGAGCGCGAAATGCCACGGCGCGCCGCGCGGCGGCACGATCGCGCTGACGAAGTAGTGCTGCAGAGCGGCCACCCAGCCATCGCGCACCTCGAGCGACAGGTGACTGTCGGCGGAGTCCGCGGTGTCGAGCTTGCGGTACTTGGTGCCATCGTGGAGCGCCGGACCGTGGAACGCGTAGCTGTCGACGTTGAACATGGAGCGCTTGGTGCGCGGGTCGTTGCGCAGGATCTGTGCATACGGGCGCGCCTGCCACGGCGTGCTGCCGCCGTTGTGCACCTGGTAATCCACATCGATCCGGTAACTGCCGCGCCGGAATACAAACGTCTTGGTGACGCTGACGCCGCCCTCGCTCCAGGTGAGCGGAACCGACAGCTCACTTGCGCCATCGAGCGCGTAGTCGGCCTTGGCGCTTTGGTAAGCGGCCAGCTGCGTCGGGTACGCGCCGCCGGCCGGACCGGTGAGGCCCGACTGCAGCTCATAGAGCGATTGCGCATCGTCGTGATTCTCGAGGCGCACCGGCGCGGCCTCGCCCTTGACCTTCGGATACGCGGGCAGATCCACTCTCGTCAGGGTGCCGCCGCGGGTGCTGATGTCGAGGTCGAGCACATCGGTGCGCACGTGCACGAGCGGTGCGCCCGCATCGGCCGGCGCGGCCGGCGGCGCTGCCGCGACGCCCGCTGCGACCGCAGCAGGCTCGCCGCCGGTGGCCGAAGCCTGCGGCGTCTCCGGGACGCGATTGCCGAGCTCCGCTCCTGCCGGTGCGGCATGCGTCGCGGCGTTCGCCGCAGGCGCGGCGGCAGCCGTTTCCGCCGCGGGCGCGTAGTCGTGCATCCACGCCTGGTAGTCGTAGAAGCACACCATGGCGAACGCGGCCCAAAGATACAGGCGCAGATTCCCGACGAGGTTGTTACTCATGGGCGTGTCGGGTGCGGCGGGCGCGGCAGCTCAGCTGCGGCACCGGGTCGAAGCCGCCCGGGTGCCAGGGGTGGCAGCGGCCGATGCGCGCCAGGCCAAGCCAGGCGCCCTTGAGGATGCCGAAGCGCGTGATGGCCTGCAGTGTGTAGCTCGAGCAGCTCGGATAAAAACGGCAGCGCGGCCCAAGCCATGGGCTGACCGTACATTGATAGATCCGGATCAGCAGGGTCGCGAGGCGACGCATCGCTCACCGACTTTCTTCCACAGGGCCTCCAGACTTGCGCGCAGCGCCGGCCGGCTGGCCGAGCGCGCCGCGGGGCGCGCGCTGACCACCAGATCCACCGCGGGCAGCTCGCGCTGATGCAGACGGAAGGACTCGCGGATGATGCGCCGGATGCGGTTGCGCCCCACCGCGCCGCCGGCCGTACGCACCGACACGGCCGTCCCCAGCCGTGGCCCGCCTGATTGGTTGAAACTAGCCGTCACCGCGAACAATCCGTCACTCATGCGCCGCCCGCGCGCGTAGGTGGCATCGAAATCGCGCTTGCGCCGCAGGCGAAGTCGCGCCGGCAGGGTGAGCCGCCCTGGCATCACAGCTTCGATCAGCTCTTCAGGATAGCCGGCGCTTGCCGCCGTCGCGGTGCGCACGACCTTAATAGCGCGCTAGGGTATCAGCTTGCGGCGCCCCTTGGCGCGCCGCCGCGCGAGCACTTTGCGGCCATTCTTGGTGGCCATGCGTGCGCGGAACCCGTGGGTGCGCTTGCGGCGCACTTTGCTCGGCTGATAGGTACGCTTCATACCGTCGGGCTCCGTGGGATCAGCAGTCAAAAAAAGGGCGGCAAGGCTAAGCCGTTGAGCGCCAAGGTGTCAATATTTCTACGCTGCGAAAACCTACAGCGCGCCGCGCGATCGGTATAGACTTCGCAGCCTTTTCCTGAACGTTCACGAGAAACGTCGCGGAGGCAACGCGCGTGGAAGCGTCGCTTTGGACTCGCTGCATTGGCGCGTTGGAGGCAGAGCTTCCTGAGCGGCAGTTCAATACCTGGGTTCGGCCGCTGCAGGCCATGGAGGGCAATGGTGCGCTCAAGCTGCTGGCGCCCAATCGCTTTGCGGTCGACTGGATCAATGCCAATCTGCTGCCGCGCATCGGCGAGCTGCTGCGCGATGAGAGCGGCGGCGATGTGCCCATCGTGACGGTCGAGGTGGGCTCGCGGGCTGCCCCCCTGCGTGGGGCCCCGCCCGCGACATTCGCCGCGCCTGCGCGCCGTGCGGAAGGGCTGGTGGTCAGCGCGCGCCTCAACCCCGATTTCTCCTTCACAAGCTTCGTCGAGGGCAAGAGCAACCAGCTGGCCAAGGCCGCCGCACGGCAGGTGGCGGAAAATCCCGGCCGCGCCTACAACCCGCTGTTTCTGTATGGCGGTGTGGGTCTTGGCAAGACCCACCTGATGCATGCCATCGCGCACCTGGTGAAGGGCCGCGATCCTGAAGCCCGCGTCGCCTACGTTCACTCGGAGCGTTTCGTCAGCGACATGGTGCGCGCGTTGCAACATAACTCGATGAACGAGTTCAAGACCGCCTACCGCTCGCTCGATGCGCTGCTCATCGACGATATCCAGTTCTTTGCCGGCAAGGAGCGCTCGCAGGAGGAGTTCTTTCATACTTTCAACGAGCTGCTCGAGGGACAGCACCAGGTGATCCTCACCTGCGACCGTTATCCCAAGGAAGTGGAAGGCCTCGAGGAGCGCCTGAAGTCGCGCTTCGGCTGGGGGCTCACCGTGGCCATCGAGCCGCCGGAGCTGGAAACCTGCGTCGCCATCCTCATGACCAAGGCGCAGGCGGTCGGTGTGACGCTGCCGGAGGAAGTGGCCTTCTTCATCGCCAAGCGCATCCGCTCGAACGTACGCGAGCTCGAGGGCGCACTGCGTCGCGTGATCGCCAACTCACGTTTCACCGGCCGCACGATTACGCTGGAATTCACCAAGGAAGCGCTCAAGGATCTGCTGTCGCTGCAAGCCAAACTCGTCACCATCGAAAACATCCAGAAGACCGTCGCCGATTACTACAAGGTGCGCATGGCGGACCTGCTGTCCAAACGCCGCAGCCGCTCGGTGGCGCGGCCGCGCCAGGTGGCCATGGCGCTCGCCAAGGAACTCACCAGTCATTCATTGCCCGAGATCGGCGATGCGTTCGCCGGGCGCGATCACACGACCGTGCTGCATGCCTGCAAGCGCATCAAGAGCCTGCGCGACACCGAGCAGCGCATGAAGGAAGACTATTCGAACCTGTTGAGAACTCTGGCGGGTTGATGTGTGTAAGCCTGTGGATTTGCTGTGAGCGAGCGTGAGGATAAAGATACGCACAGGACAGACACAGCAGTTCAGCAGCTCATCCTTAAACTTATCGGCGCGAAAATCCGCTGCAATGACCTGATCAAACTCGCAAAGTTTTTTTATCCCCGCTAAGAACAGGCTCTATAGTCTTAACAATAAGAGATCTATCTACCAAAAGATTTTTATAGAGAGTTGAATTCCCATGAAGCTGACCGCCTCGCGCGAAGACATTCTCGGCCCCCTGCAAAGTGTTATCGGTGTAGTCGAGCGCCGGCAGACGATGCCCGTGCTCGCGAACGTGCTGCTGAGCGCACGCGACAACCGTTTGAGTGTGACCGGCACCGATCTTGAAGTGGAACTCGTCGCCACCAACCCGGTGAGCGTGCAGCAGGCGGGTGACATCACCGTGCCGGGAAGGAAACTGCTCGATATTTTCCGTTCGCTGCCGGAGAAAACGAGCGTCACGCTCAGCACCGATGGCGAACGCGTGTCGCTGCGCGCGGGCCGCAGCCGCTTCACCCTCTCGAGCCTGCCGGCCGCGGAGTTTCCACTGGTGGAAGAGATCAACGCTCAGCAGACCTTAAGCGTCCCGCAAGGTGAGTTCCGGCGACTGATCGACAAGACGCATTTCTCGATGGCACAGCAGGACGTGCGCTACTACCTGAATGGACTTCTGCTGGAGACCGACAGCAAGGCTCTGCGGGCGGTTGCGACGGACGGTCATCGCCTGGCGCTGTGCGAAATCGAGCTTGCGGGGAAGGCCAAGACCACGCAGCAGGTGATCATTCCGCGCAAGGGAGTGCTCGAACTGCAACGGATCCTGGGGACCGAAGGGACGATTGAGCTGGCTGTCGGTACCAATCACGTTCGCGCCCAGATCGGCGACATTCGCTTCACTTCGAAGCTAATTGACGGTCGTTTCCCGGAATATGGCCGCGTTATCCCAGCCAGCCCGCCCCGTACGCTGGAGGCGGATCGGGAGACTTTGAGGCAGGCGCTGCAGCGAACGGCCATCCTCTCCAACGAGAAATACCGGGGTATCCGACTCACCGCCACGCCCGACCTGCTCACTCTGCAGGCCCATAATCCCGAGCAGGAGGAAGCCGAAGATCAGGTCGAGGTGTCGTACAAGGGTGAGGAAGTGGAGATCGGCTTCAATGTCAATTATCTGCTCGACGCACTGAGTGCCATTGAAAGCGACAAGGTGCAGATCGGGCTGACGGACTCCAACAGCAGCTGCCTGATCCACGCCCCCGGCACGACCCATACGCGCTACGTCGTGATGCCGATGCGCCTCTAGAGGGCCGGCAGGTCCCGCGGCTGCAGACGGAGCCGGACAGGCGTGGCGGCACCGGGAGCCCAGGTGCCCGGCCCGACTGACATCAGGTACGCTCGCTTCCGGGACCCTCCCTGACATGCCCGCCACGACTGCTTTCCTGACCCGCCTTCCCTGTGCGGTCCAACCTGCTCTGCGGTGACGGTGGGGACGCCTGTGGCTGTCTCGTGCTTCGGATCAAGCCGGTGGAGCACCGCTGGCGAGCGCCTGCGTCGCTGTGTCCAGGCTGGCGCCACCACCGGTGAGCACCGTCCTCCGGAAGCGGCTGAGATGGGGATCTGCGGCGGCGGGTCTGCCAGTGATGCGGATCGCGTCTGCCCGTCGACTGCGGACCTGTCGAGCTCATCGCTGCCCCAGCCGCATTCGTTCGAACTCGCTCGTGGTCAATCGCAGCGGCACACGGAGCCGGGCGCTCATGGGTGCACCAGATACAACCGCTGCGAGCGCTGCACGGACGCGGCAACCTGGGGAGAGGCGAGGAAGTCGCGCCGACCCTGTCCCCTGGATGCAATCGCGAGGCAGGGACATCGCGGCCTCCCGTCAGCCTTCCGGGCGATCGGCCGGGAGGGTCAGCGGAATCCCGGATCGGACAGACATCGTTTGCGAGAAATGTTCCACGTGGAACCCGAACGGGCGGGGGGGAGGCATGCGCCCCGCCGCGCCGGGGCCCGACATCCCATCCGGACACGTCCCGGACCGCTGACGCTCCGTTGCCTCACTCCCGGACCCGTCTCACCTCGTCACAGGGTGCGGATCGGCCGGCCGCACCCCGCCGGACTCCCGCGCAGCCTCCGCCGACCGCACGTCAGCCTCAGGTGCGGGCCGCCCCCGGTTCCCGGCGCCGGTGCCCGAGCGGAACCACGTCCATGAATCTCGAGGCGCTCAGTGTCAGCAACGTCAGGTCCATCGCCCAGGCGGAGCTAGAGTGCGCCGCCGGGCTGACGCTTATCTGGGGCGACAATGGGTCGGGGAAGACCTCGCTGCTCGAGGCGATATTCATGCTCGGACGGGGTCGATCGTTCCGCACGAGAAACAATGAGCGCGTCATATCCTACGGAAAGGATCAACTGCGAGTCATTGGTCAGGTCGCGCGCGCCGTTGGCGGGTCTCAGACCCTCGGCTTCGAGGCCACACGCACCGGCACGACCGCCCGAATTGACGGCCGCGCAGCGGAATCCCTGGCGCAACTGTCGCAGGCTTTCGCGGTCCAGGTGATCGAGCCGGGCGTGCACCGGCTGGTTGAGGAGGGGGGTTATCGAAGGCGGCGCTGGCTCGACTGGGCCGTGTTCCACGTGGAACCCCGGTTCGTGGAGACCTGGGTGGCTTACACCCGCGCATTGAAGCAACGCAACGCGGCGCTCAAGACGGGCGGTCCGGTGGACGTCTGGGATCCGGAGCTCGCCCGTCTTGGCGAGTCGATTGCCGGGTCCCGGCAACGACTGATGGAGCGCCTCCTCCCGTACTGGCAGGACGAAGTGGCCGCTCTGAGCGGACTTCAGGTTGAGCTGCATTACCTGCGCGGCTGGAGCCAGGAGCACTCGCTCACCGAAGCACTGGCCACGTCGAGAGCCCGCGACACGGCTCGTCAGCTCACCCACGCGGGGCCCCATCGCGCCGATGTTGCAGTGCGGCTAAACGGGCGCCCCGCCCGCGAGGTCCTCTCGCGCGGCCAGCAGAAGCTCGTCGCGGCCGCCATGACGGTGGCCCAGCTGAGGCTGGTGCAGGACGCCTCGCACATTACCCCCACGCTGCTCCTGGACGACCCGGCCGCTGAGCTCGACGGCGAGCGGCTGCAGCGCTTTATCGCCCGAGTCGCGACGTTGCGCTGCCAGCTGGTGGTGACTTCGCTGCACCCCGAATCGCATCTTTTCGGTACCCCGGAACGGGCCTTCCACGTGGGACAGGGGAGGGTCCAGTCGGTATAATGTCACGTCACAAAACCGAGCGTGTTCATGGCCGCAGAAGACGTCTACGATTCCAGTAAAATCAAAGTCTTAAAGGGTCTTGATGCGGTGCGGAAACGCCCCGGAATGTACATCGGTGACACCGATGACGGGTCGGGGCTCCACCACATGGTGTTCGAGGTCGTCGACAACTCGATCGACGAGTCCCTGGCCGGCCATTGCGACCGCATCGTGGTCACCATCCATGCGGACGAATCGGTAACGGTTTCGGATAACGGCCGCGGAATTCCGGCGGATATCCACCCCGAAGAGGGCCGCTCGGCGGCCGAAGTCATCATGACCGTGCTGCACTCGGGCGGTAAGTTCGATGACAGCTCCTACAAGGTCTCCGGCGGCCTGCACGGCGTGGGCGTGTCGGTCGTCAACGCCCTCTCCGACTACCTGCTGCTGACCATCTCGCGTGACGGCCGGCGCTATCGCCAGGAATATCACCTCGGCGAGCCGGCCGCGCCTCTTGCCGTGGTGGGCGAGACGCACGAGCGCGGTACCGTCATCCGCTTCAGGCCGAGCTCGCAGATCTTCACCAACATCAGTTTCGACTACGAGATTCTCGCCAAGCGTCTGCGCGAGCTGTCGTTCCTCAACTCGGGCGTGCGCATCGAGCTGGTCGATGAGCGCGAAAACAAGAGCGACGTCTTCGCCCACGCCGGCGGGCTGCAGGCGTTCGTGAAGTACGTGAATCGCACGCGCACTCCGATTCATGAGTCGGTGTTCTGGTTTCGCACCCAGGACGAAGCGGTGTCCGTGGAGGTGGCGCTGCAGTGGAACGACTCCTACCAGGAGAGCATGTTCTGCTACACCAACAACATTCCGCAGAAGGACGGCGGTACGCACCTGGCCGGCTTTCGCAGCGCGCTGACGCGCACGCTGAATGACTACGTCGAGAAGGAATTGTCCGGCAAGAAGGACAAGATCCCGATGACGGGCGATGACGCGCGCGAGGGACTCACCGCGATCCTGTCGGTGAAATTGCCGGATCCCAAGTTCTCCTCGCAGACCAAGGACAAGTTGGTTTCCTCCGAGGTCAAGGGCGTGGTCGAGAACGCCGTGGGCTCGAAACTGCAGGAATTCCTGCTGGAACACCCGCCGGAAGCGCGCCTGATCGTGGCGAAGATGGTGGAGGCTGCGCGGGCGCGCGAAGCGGCGCGCAAGGCGCGCGAGATGACGCGCCGCAAGGGTGCGCTCGACATCGCCGGTCTTCCCGGCAAGCTGGCCGACTGTCAGGAGAAGGATCCGTCGCTGTCGGAGATCTTCATCGTCGAGGGAGATTCGGCCGGCGGCTCCGCCAAACAGGGTCGCGATCGGCGCACGCAGGCGATCCTGCCGCTCAAGGGCAAGATCCTCAACGTCGAGCGGGCACGCTTTGACAAGATGCTGTCCTCCGCAGAAGTCGGCACGCTAATTACGGCGTTGGGTTGCGGCATCGGCAAGGATGATTTCGACATCAACAAGCTGCGCTATCACCGCGTGGTGCTGATGTGCGATGCGGACGTCGACGGCAGCCACATCCGCACCCTGCTGCTGACGTTCTTCTACCGGCAGATACCCGAGCTCATCGAGCGCGGCCACATCTACATCGCCCAGCCGCCGCTGTACAAGATCAAGCGCGGCAAGCAGGAAACCTACGTCAAGGACGAGAACGAGCTGAACCGGATGCTGCTCAATTCCGCGCTCGAGGGTGCCGGCCTGCACGTCAACGCCGAGGCGCCGCCACTGTCCGGTTCGGGGCTCGAACTTTTGGCCGGCAAGTACATGGAGGTCCAGGCGATCATCCGCCGCTGGTCGAGGCGCTATGACGACCGGCTGCTCGAGCAGCTGATCTACATGCCCGAGGTGACGCCTGCGAACTTCGACCGCCCCGAGTGGCTGCGCGGCTGGGCGCAGGACCTGAACCAGCGCCTGAACGCGCTCGCGGACGGCACGCGCACCTATCGGGTCGAACTGCGGCCGGCCGGCGATGGGCACGCCGCTCGGGTCATGGTGCACAAGAGCGAGCACGGCACGCCGAGTCACAAGTACCTGCCGCGCGAATTCTTCGAGTCCGCCGAGTACCAGCGCATCGCCGATCTTGCGCGCACGCTGGTCGGGCTGATCGGCGAGGGCGCCTACGTGACTCGCGGCGGCGAGCGTCAGGAGATCGGCTCCTTCAAGGAGGCAATGAAGTGGCTGTTCGAGCAGGCGAAGAGGGGGCAGACCATCCAGCGCTACAAGGGCCTGGGCGAGATGAACCCCGAACAGCTCTGGGAGACGACCATCAATCCTGCGACGCGCCGCCTGCTGCAGGTGAAGATCGAGGACGCCGTCGCCGCGGACGACATCTTCACGACGCTGATGGGGGATCAGGTTGAGCCGCGCCGAGAGTTCATCGAGAAGAATGCACTGTCCGTCATGAACCTCGATATCTAGGCGATTGACTCACTCAAGGGTCAATAGACCTGTCCTCGGTCTGTAAAGACCCTAAAACAGACCCAATCGCTCAAGATCAGTCGACCTTTGTCAGGGCGTGGACGTTCGGCGTCCACGGCGGCGGATTGCTGTCGGGCGTCGAGATCAACCTTCCGCTATCGTCCGCCCACTTGCCAGGATCGGTGTTGCTGAGCTTGTAGGTGGCGCCGGTGCGATCGTCGCGGTAGGTGCTGTAGCCGGACACGATGTCGTCGATGTCCTGGAAGTTCTGATCGGTCTGGTTGAGTTTCTGAATGACGCCCTGCTCGGCCCGCTCGGCGGCGGCGACCTGCTGCTGGATGGCCGCGGCCGATTCCTTGCTGATCTCGTTCTGCTTCTGCACCCACTGCGGGTCGTAGCGGAACGTGACGGTCATGTGTTTGAGGACCTCCTGCGCGGCGTCCGCCTGGCTGTTCGGCGCGATCATGGCCCGCAGAAAAATCACGCTCCAGTACACGTTGTCGCGCGTGTTGCGCGTGACGGCGTCCACGCGCACCACCATGTCCTGGCCGCCGTGCCGGCAGCTGAAGCTCGCCTCCCCGCCGGTCGATACCGACGGGATCACGGTCGGGATCAGCTGGTCGGCGGCGGCGACGAAGTCCTGGCGGTCCTGGGTGCCTGCCAGATGCAGCTGCGGGCACAGTCCGCCGAGCGCGACTTCACCGTACAGCTTCGCGAACTGCGTACCCGGGATGTAGCGCAAGAGCATGCTCACGCCGCCGAGCCCGCTGTTGTGCAGTGAGCCTTCCCGCCAGCCGAGCCTGAGCGTGGTGGCATTCGGCGGCGTGTAAGTCAGAAGCGTCGGCTCACCCACCATCAGGTAGGTCATCCGGTCGGGCGACAGAGTGCGCACGAACGGGCTGATCTGAAGCGCCCCGCGGCGCATCAGCGAGCCGGTGGCCTGCCAGCCCGACGGGATCTCCATGGTGAAGGCGTGCTCGGAGGGTTCGGTGAAGGTCGCGTAGCTGCTCACCTTCAGGGGGGCGACCGATACCGGTGCCGCCGCGCGGGCCGGCGCGGCGGGCACTGCCGCCTGAGTGGCCATGGCCTGCGGGCCGCCGGCCGGCGGGACGCCCATGACCGCATGGACGGACATGGCCTCCCCGTCGCGCAGGATCGAAAGCTGCGCACGCTGGCCGGCAGACAGGCCCGCCAGGGCCCTGACCACCGCCTGGGAATTGGCGGCCGGGTGGCCGTCGACCGCCACGATGACGTCCCCCACCCGCACGCCTGCCTTTTCGGCCGGTCCGCCCGGGGCGATGACGCCCACCTGGGCACCGGGAGTGCCGGGAGCGTCAGTGAGGCCGACCCCGAGGAAGCCCCGCGGGGATTCGTCTGCGGCGGCAGGAGTGGCGAACGTTGCGAGCGCAATGGCGATGAGCGCCAGCGCGGCGTGAATCTGGTTCATGGAAGGTAAGCCCCTGAGTTCTTCTTGTTGGGCAGATCATCGCAGCCCACGCACCGTCGTTTCAATCCAGTTCTGGATTTCCTCGTTGACGGCGCGTGTCTCGCGCCCGGCGGGGGCCACGGCCGGGCCGATGACCACGCGCACCGTGCCGGGCTTCTTCATGAGTCCGCGGCGCGGCCAGTAGGAGCCCGCATTGTGCGCGACCGGCACGATCAGCCTGCCGGTCTCGCTGGCGAGCAGTGTGCCGCTGACTCCGTAGCGGCGCGTCTCGCCTGAGGCCATGCGCGTACCTTCCGGAAAGACCATGATCCAGTCGCCTTCCTCGAGGCGCGCCTTGCCCTGCTCAATGACCTGCGAGACGGCCGAGTGGCCGGCCTTTCTGTCGATGGCGATCGCGTGCATCTGCCACACACCGACTCCCACCACCGGGATCCACAGCAGCTCGCGCTTGAGCACCCACACCTGGCGCGGAAAGATCACCATCATCGCGATGGTTTCCCACGAGGAGGAATGCTTCCACAGCGCGACGTGACAGCCGGGCGGAAGCGCGGCCCCCTCCACGCGGTAGCTGAGCCCGCAGCTCCATTTCAGCACCCACAGGATGCACGCGGCGTAGACGCGCACCAGCGCGAAGCGGCGCGGAAACGGCAGGAACGTGCAGGCGATGACGAAAAAGATCGCGTAGCAGAATGTCCACGCGAACAGGAAAGCGGTGAAGAACAGCGAGCCTGCGACCTGCACCGGCGGCACACGCCAGCGTGGGGCCGCGATGGAGTCCGGCTGGCTCAACCGGGCAGTCGCGACAGGTCCGCGACCCCGGCGAACAGGCCCTGCAGCTGGGCGAGCAGGTTCAGGCGATTGGAGCGCAGCTGCGGGTTCTCGTCCATGACCATCACCTGGTCGAAGAACGCATCGATCGCCGGGCGCAGCTGCGCGAGCCGGCCGAGCGCGCCGGCATACTCGTGCCGGGCCGTGGCTGAGGCGACCGAGTCGCGCAAGCCGCGCATCGCATCGAACAGGCGCACCTCGGCGGGCTCCTTGAGCGCCCGCACCTCGACCTCGCCGGCCGCCGTCGCGTTGGCCTTGCGCAGGATGTTGGCGATGCGCTTGTTGGCGGCGGTGAGGCTTTGTGCCTCGGGCAGCTCGAGAAACGTGCTGAGCGCCTTCAGCCGCGCATCAAAATCGAGCGGCGAGGCCGGACGCGCCGCGAGCACCGCATCGAACATCTCGGTGGTCACGGCGGCGCGGCCCGCGACGGGCGCTACGCGCGAGCCTTCCAGATAATAGGCGCGCAGCCGCTCCATCAGGAAGTCGTAGATCTCGCGCGCGGTTGCCGGTTGCGCCGCGACGGGGGCGCCGGCCGAAGCGCGGATGCGTTCGATGTCGGTGCGCACGAGCGCGACCGCGCGCTCGATGTGACCCTGCAGGTCCAGATCCAGGCCCTTCTCGATCAGGATGCGCTGCACGCCCAGGGCGGCGCGCCGCAGGCCGAACGGATCCTTGGTGCCGGTGGGCTTTTCGCCGATCGCGAAAATGCCCGCGAGCGTGTCCAGCTTGTCGGCGATCGCAACGGCCAGTCCGGTGCGGCTGGCAGGCAGCGCATCGCCGGCCGCGCGCGGCAGGTAGTGCTCGCGGATGGCGGCGGCGACTTCCGCGGGCTCCCCGTCCGCCTGCGCGTAGTAGCTGCCCATGACGCCCTGCAGCTCCGGGAACTCCCCCACCATGGCGGTGAGCAGATCGCACTTGGCCAGCAGCGCTGCGCGCTCGGCGTTCTCGCGCGTGCCCCCGCTCGAGGAGCTGAGCTCACCGGCGAGTGCGCGCACGCGGCGGCTCTTGTCGCCGAGCGAGCCGAGCCTGCCCTGGAAGGTCACCGTATCCAGGGCCGCGCAGCGTGCGGCGAGGGGCTGACGGCGATCCTGCTCGAAGAAGAATGCGGCATCGGCCAGGCGCGGACGCACGACACGTTCGTTGCCGGCTCGCACCGTGTCAGGCTCGCGACTCTCGATGTTGCTCACGGTGATGAACGCGGGCAACAGGCGCCCCTCGGCATCCTCGACCGGGAAGTAGCGCTGGTGATGCTCGAGCGTCGAGATCAGCACTTCGCGCGGCAGCGACAGGAAGCGCGCCTCGAAACGCCCGGCCAGTGCCACCGGCCACTCGGTGAGCGCGGTCACTTCATCGAGCAGCGCCGCCCCGATCAGCGCACGCCCGCTGAGCGCCGTCGCTGCAGCGGTCACTTCGGCGCGGATGCGTTCGCGCCGCGCAGCAAAATCCGCCAGCACGTAACCGCGCTCACGCAGCGTGCGCTCGTAGACTCCGGGACTGCTGAGTGCCAGGGGCCTGGGGGCGTGAAAGCGGTGCCCGCGCGTGTGGCGGCCCGCGGCCGTATCGAGCAGCGTCGCCGGCACCACCTGCTTGCCGAACAGCATGACCACCCAGTGCACCGGGCGCACGAACATGGCCTCACCCTCCCCCCAGTGCATGCGCCGCGCGATCGGCAACTGATCGAGCGCCGTCTGCACCACGGCGGGCAGCAGCTCGATCGCCGGTGCGCCGCTCTTGGTGCCGACGAAATAAAGGAAGCTGCCCTTGCCTTCCTCCAGGCGCTGCAGCGCCTCGACGCTGGTGCCGCAGCTTTCGGCGAAAGCGAGCGCGGCGCGCGAGGGTGCGCCGGCTGCATCGAACGCCGCGCTCACCGGCGGCCCGCGGCGCTTGAGGTTCTGCTGCGGCTGTTGTGCGGCCAGGCGCTTCACCAGCACCGCCAGGCGCCGGGGCGTGGCAAAGGCGGTGATTTCACCGTGGCCGAGTGCGGCCTTGTCGAGCCCGGCGGTCACGCCCGCCATGAAGGCCTGCTCGAGCACGGGCAGCGCCCTGGGCGGCAGCTCCTCGGTGCCGATCTCGACCAGGAAGTCGTGGTGCGAAGCGCTCACCCGGCTGCGGCCTGTTTCAGGAGCGGAAAGCCGAGCGCCTCACGGCTGGCAAGATAGGCACGCGCCACGGCGCTGGCGAGCGTGCGCACCCTGAGGATGTAGCGCTGCCGCTCGGTCACGGAGATGGCGCGGCGCGCGTCGAGGAGATTGAAGGTGTGCGAGGCCTTGAGCACCTGCTCGTACGCCGGCAGCGAGAGTTTCGCCGCCAGCAGCTGCCCGCACAGGCGCTCGTGGTCCTCGAAATGCTTCAGCAGCGTCGGCACGTCGGCGTGCTCGAAGTTGTAGGCGGACTGCTCGAGCTCTTGCTGGTGAAAGAGGTCCCCGTAGGTGATCGCACCGCTTGGCGTCTCGC
>Ga0209420_1000320_pt1 | contig 26937 bp, 33 predicted proteins | sample BlaSpr_A8_OM1_O1_FD_187972 | JGI IMG/M metagenome (GOLD analysis project Ga0209420, IMG submission 187972) | Forest soil microbial communities from Thunder Bay, Ontario, Canada - Black Spruce, Ontario site 2_A8_OM1_O1 (SPAdes) (version 2) | ecosystem: Environmental > Terrestrial > Soil > Boreal...
GGCTCTGCGTCGCCAGCAACCCGGCCGCGCTCAGGCAGACGGCCACCCGCACCAGCGGCGGGTACAGGTCGAGCCCGAGGGCCACCAGGAGGCACATGCCCAGGACGAGCCCGGCCGCGTCCGCATAGGTGAGGGTGCTCGACAGCCGCCACAGTCCCTGGGCCGGCATGGCCAGCGGGAACGAGCGCCCGATCAGTCCGGCGAAGCCGAGCAGGGCACCGACCGCGCCGAGGCAGGCCACCCCCAGGCCCGCCAGCTCGCGGGCCCGGCCCGACAGCGATCGCGTGGCCACGAAGGCGGCGGCGAAGGCGAGCATGCTCGCCCCGAGGGGCAGGAAGCGCTCGGGCATGCCGGCGGTGACGGCCCGGATCAACCACCACGCCGCCAGCACCAGGATGCTCCCGACGACGAGGAGCCCGCGTCGGTCGGGTGGGACCACGACGGCGGCCGCCAGGAGCACGCTGGCGGCACCCAGGGCGACGACGAAGGCATCCGCCGGCCAGAAGCCGCCCTGGCGGAGCCCCTCGACGACGAGGAGGCCGAACAGGAGCGCGGCGGGCACCCACAGGCGGGCGTCCGGCGCGGTCCGGCGGATCGCCGGCGCGCTCGGCCGCCGTTGCTCAGTCGTCATGTGGTCTCTGGCTCACGCCTGGTCGCTGCGACCCGGTGACGGTGCTGGTGCGGCTGGTCCTACGCCGTCGATGATGCCGGCAAAGAGACGACGAGGTCAGAACCCAAAACCGGCGATGATGGCGCCGTTGAGCGGGGTGGCCGACATGCTGCCCAAGAACGGGGCGTTCCCGGACGGGAAGACGTCACCCCGGGCCGAGGCCACCCAGAGTCCTCGGCCGTCGCTGGTCGGGAAGATGGCCGTCGCCGGGTCGAACGAATTGGTGTAGCCGACCGGTCCGGTGAGCGGCACCGCGTCACCGAAGGAGAGCACGGCGCCATTGGAGAACAGGATCCAGTAGCCCTCGCCGCCGGGCGACGCGACGGCACTGGTCACCGGCACGCCCTCGGGTGGCGCGTTGCCTTCGAAGGGCGCGTCACCGAAGGCGTAGACGTCCCCTACGGACGTCACCAGCCAGTACCCGCCCCCCGTCGCGTCGGGCATGACGGCGATCGCCGTGCCGGCACAGCCGCCGATACCCGGGCAGGACCCGGCGAAATGGGCGTCACCGAAGGCGAAGACGCCGCCGTCCGAACCCACCATGAAGTACCCGTGGCCGGTGGTCGACGGCACCATGCCGACGATGGGCGCGGCGAGGCTGTGCGGAAGTCCCGAGCCGGCCGGGTGCAGCCCGAGCCCGGGGAGCGACCCGTAGAAGCCGGCGTCGCCGAACGCAAAGACGCCACCGTCCGAGGCATCGAGCCAGTAGCCGGCCTTATTCGAGGTGGGCGTGATCCCGACCACCGGGCGCTGGAGGTGGAGCGAGCCGGTCGAGCCGTAGAAGCCGGCGAGTCCGAAGCTGAAGATGCCGCCGTCGGACCCCACCAGCCAGTAGCCACGTGGCGCACCCGCGACGGAGAACGACTCCCCTGCTCCGGTTCCCCCTGCGAAGAGAGTCCCGTTGCTCACGGCCCCTTGCAACGTGCAGGTACCCGGGTTGACGAAATAGACGTAGACGTTGTAGGAGACGGTGCAGATCGACGTGGTGTCCGAGACGACGTACGTGATGCCGTCACCGTTCGTGCTGACGTTGGCGGCATACGTGCCGTCCTGAATGGCATTCGACGGAATGTTCGTGATGATCGGCGTCGACGGGGAATGGGCATAGACGGTGAACGTCTGCACGCTTCCGGTCCCCTCCAGGTAGTCCGTGCCGCTGGCGACGCTTGCGGTGAGGGAGCACGTTCCCACCCCCACGAAGGTCACCGTCAGCCCGTTGACCGTGCACACCCCGGTGGTGCTCGACGCCACCGCGGTCGTCCCGTCCCCGGTGGTGCTGACCGTGGCCGCGAAGTTCTCTTGGTAGGCCGGGTTGGCCGGGATGTCCGAGATGGTCGGCGCGGTGGGCGTGGCCTTGCCGATGCTGAAGCTCTGTTCGCTTCCGGTGCCCGCGGCGTAGTTCCCCGAGGCGGTCACCGATGCGGTCAGCGTGCAGGTGCCGACCCCGACGTAGCTCACCACCCCGCTGGTCACGGTGCAGGTGGTGGCCGTGTCCGAGACGACAGAAGTCGTCCCGGCGTCGCCGGAGGTGACGGTGTAGGTCGGGGTGAAGCTGCCGCCGTAGATGGCTGTTCCGGAGGCGGGAATGTTCGAGATGGACACCGTCGGCGTGGCTTGGCCAATGGTGAAGGTCTGCGGCGAACCTGAGGCCGCCGTGTAGTCCGTCGTCTCCGCCACCGATGCGGTCAACGAGCAGGTGCCGACCGCCACAAAGGTGACCGTCGAGCCACTCACGGTGCAGTAGCTGGTCGAGTTCGAGACCACCGAAGTCGCTCCCGAGTCGCCCGACGTGACACTGTAGGACGCGGTGAAGCTGCCGCCTACGGCGGCGGAAGTCGGAATGTTCGAGATCGACACCGTCGGGGTCGCCTGTCCCACGGTCAGGTTTTCGGAGCCGGAGGTCGAGTCGTCGAAGGTGCTGGTGTCATCACTGTTGTAGGTGGCGGTCACCACATAGGCCGAACCCGAAGCGTCCAAAGTGGTCGCCCCCGTGGTGCAGGAGCTGTCAGGCAGATCGATGACGCACAAAGTCGTCGAGCCGGTGGCCACGGTGACCGTGCCCGTCGGCGTGCTGGTGGGGGTCGTGGTATCCGTGACCGTCGAGCTGAAAGTGACGGCCTGCTCGTCGCCGTAGGTCGTGGCGGAGGGGGAGATTCCCAGTGAGGTAGACGTGGAGTCTTGGGCGCCCGCAGGTGAGACCACCAGGCCAACTGAGAGGGCGACCGCGGCACCGGCCAGGAGAACTGTCAGCAGCCGCCGAGGGATCACTGCTGCTCCAAGACCCAAATGGGGTAGATCGGGACGCCAAAGAGCGTGGACCTACGTTGCTCTCCTGCCGTGTTCATCGGACTCCGTCCTCCGCGCCAAGAGGGAAAACCTACCGCGGTTGCCGGGCGATTTTCTAGGCATTGCCCCCTAAGCCTTCATTAAGACCCATCACAGCTGGTCGACAGGTATTCGGACCATCATGGTCCCATGGCCAAAGGGAGGCGCCGGAGGTTGGCCTGGTGGGTCGCCGGGGGGCTGGCGGTGGTGGTCCTGTTGGCCGTCGGAGGGCCTTTCGTCTACATCCACTTCATCGAAGGACCTGCTCCAGCGAAGTTGAGCCTTCCCACCGCTCGGGACACGACTTCGACCTCGGCTGCTGCTGAAGGGGAAACGACCGTGGGGTCGGTCGCCGGCACGTGGAACGTCGGATCCGGGTCCATCGCCGGGTACCGGGTTCAGGAAGTCCTGGTCGGTCAGAACGCGACGGCGGTGGGCCGCACCAGCCAGATCTGGGGCTCGCTGACCATCGCCGGCTCTACGGTCACCAAGGGCTCGTTCACGGTGAACATGGCCAGCGTCGTCAGCGACCAGAGCCAGCGCAACGCCAAGTTCGCCGGCCCCATCATGGACGTGAGCCGCTATCCGACGGCGACCCTCACGCTCTCCTCACCAATTGCGCTTGGCCAGCTCCCAGGGGACGGTGTCATCGTGCACTACTCCGCCACCGGTGTGCTCGATCTGCACGGTGTCAGCAAGACGGTGTCGTTTCCCGTCTCGGCGGAGCGGCTGTCCGACCAGATCGATGTCTTGGCCGACATCAACATCCCGTTCGCCAACTGGGACATCGCCAATCCGAGTGTCGGTGGCTTTGTCACCACGGCAAACAACGGCACGCTCGAGGTCCTGCTCCATCTGACTCAGGGTGCAGGGAACCCGGTCTCGACGAGTGCCGGGACCGGCAACTCCGGTGGTGGCGGGGGCCCGGTCACGATTCCGAGCACCACGGTCCCACCGCTCACTGTTCCCTCAAGCTGACGCCGGGCCACGGTCCACTAGCCCCCCGCCCGGAGACCGGCGTCGCTGCCCTGACCAACACGACGCGTGGTCGTAGTCTGCGGGGAAGATGGCAGAAGGAGATCTCGTCGGAAAACGCCGGGGTCCCGTTCACGCTCGGCGCGGACTCACGAAGGAAAGCAAGAACCGCCTGAGCGAGTTGGGCCGGCAGCTCCCACCCATGGGAGACGACGACCTCAAGGCGATCGCGACGGAGCGGGTAGCACGGTTCTGGCGCGTGCTCCTGGTCACGGGCCTCGTCGTCGCTCTGCTGCTTCTCGCCGTCGGCGCAGGCATCCAGTGGTTCCGTCCCATCCCCCGGCCCGCCTTCCGACCGTCGGTCGCCGCCGCGGTCAGCTTGCCCGGCGCTGCGCCCACGCTGCCCTGGCCGGCATCTGGTGAGGCGGCCATGGGCGTGGAGGGGGTCGGCAGCTTTGGTGGCGTGCACGAGACACAGCCCGTCCCGATCGCCGGCCTGGCCGACGTCCTGACGGCCTACGTCGTCCTCCGTGACCATCCCTTGGACCAGGACAGCTCCGGACCGAAACTCACCGTGGATGCCCAGACGCTGGCGTCGTACCAAACCGGCACGGCGGCGCAGGATGCAGAGGTAAAGGTCACGCAGGGCGAGACTTTGTCGGAACTCGCGGCGCTCCAGGGCCTCCTCGTCGATTCCGGGAACGACATGGCCACGCTCCTGGCCGACTGGGACGCCGGAAGCACATCTGCCTTCGTGACCAAAATGAATGAGGTCGCAGGCTCGCTCGGCTTGCGGTCGACCCACATCACTGACCCCAGTGGGCTGGATTCGGCCACGGTGAGCTCCCCGGCCGACCTTGTCCGGCTTGGTGAGGCGTCCATGGCCATCGGGAGTTTCCGACAGATCGTCGACCTCGGCCAGGCCACGCTGCCGGTGGACGGACTCGAGTACAACCTCAACTTCGACCTCGGCCAGGACGGCATCGTCGGCATCAAGACCGGGTCAGATGCGGCGGCGAACGGCTGCTATCTGTTCGCCTCGGTCCAGAGCGTCGCCGGACGGAACGTCACGGTGATCGGCGCCGTGCTGGGACAGCCGGGTGCCAGCCCGAACACGGCCGCCGTGGAGGCTGGTGACCAGCTTTTGCGGGCCGCATTCGCTTCCATCAGGTCGCTCCCGCTCTTGCCGGTGGGGCACGTCGTCGGCCAGGTGGTCGAGCCCTGGGGCGCGTCAGCGCCCGTCGTCGTGACGGCCTCGGAGCCGGTCATCGGTTGGGCTGGGCTGGCCATTCCTTTCCGGGTTGGTGTGGACTTGCCGGCGGCTCCGCTGAAAGCCGGGGTCGAAGTCGGAGCCCTGGTCGCCGACCAGAACGGACAAAAGGCTCGCGTCGTCCTGCGGACGACGGGCCCGCTGTCCGGTCCGTCCGCGTTCTGGCGCATGACCCGCTGAGAAACCCCTGACCGTCTTCTTGGGTGCCGGTTGGCGGTCAGTTCCACTCGAAGAGCTTGCGTACCCTGGTCTTGCCGTCGGGCCGCAACGGCGCCTCCAGCATGGCCGCAGCCCTGTGCGTCTGCAGCCACGTCGTGAGTTGCTCCGCATCGCCGAAGACGATCTCTTTGTCGGTCGCCATGACGTAGAGGCGGATCGTGTCCCTGTCCGCCGTCACCGAGAACTCGATCACCCCCTCATCGACGAAGCACCAAAGCGGTGTTGCTCCGGGCGTGGTCCTGGGTTCGAGGCGCCACCCGGGTCGACCCTGCAGAAGGTCCACAATCTGCTTCCTCGGCTGGTCGGCACGTCGGCCCATGTCCGGGTCTCTCTCTCGTCAACGAATGGATGACCTGTTCAAAGTATCGCTCCTCCGGTCGGATACCAGGATCGGCCGATCGCCCGGCTAGAGAGTCCCAGTTGACGCCTGCATCTGGGCACGTCGTCACCGGGTCTTCTCCGGCACAATGGAGGCGTGGCCAGCGGCGGACATCTCCCGAGCGAATCCGAGCTCGCTTCGTGGCCCACGTTCACCGAGGAGCGTCCCCTCGAGCTCTTGGCGAGTGCCTGCTTGCTCGGGGTGCCTTGTGGAGTCGACGGAACCTCGTACGGTGCTCCTTACTTACATACGGAACGTTTGCTCCACCATGCCCATGTCCACGTCGTGATGTTCTGCCCCGAGGAATTCGCTTTCGGCACTCCGCGACAGACGCCTGACATCTGTGGAGGTGACGGGTTCGACGTACTGGACGGAAGAGCCCGAGTCCAGAGCGAAACCGGCGAGGACTGGACCGAGCAGATGCTCGATGCGGCTCACGCCATGTTGACGATGGCGAAGCAGAACAACGTTCGACTGGCGCTCCTCATGGATATCAGCGCCGCCTGTGGATCCCAAGTCATCTATGACGGCCTTCGCTCGGAAGGTCATTATCAGGCGGGGCAAGGGGTCTGCGCCGCCCTCCTGATCCGACACGGTGTCAAGGTGGTGAGCCAAAGGGATCACCGTACGCTCGAGGCAGTGTTGGGCAAGCTCGATCCCAGTCATCAACCAGATCCGGCGGCTCGCGATCACCACGAGACGCCGTGGTACCTGGAGAGCTTCGGATCTCAGTAGGCACGGCCCTCGAAGAGTCAAGGTGTCCCTCGCGCCGGATCTGTGGCGAGGGGCATTTGCCGAGCGCTGCCCAGAAAGCATCCAAACGCGACGCGAAGCTGGGGTGCAGCGGGCCTCTCAGGGCGAGACGCCGAGCTGTCCGAGGAGCCCAGCAAGGTCCCAGTAGTCCCTTTGGGAGACGACGAGGCCATCTTCGGTCACTTCCCCGATGGAAACACCGCGGAGGGTGAACGGAACTCCCCTGCCGGGAAGCGGACCGATCGAGCCTGTGTTTGTGCCACGGCAGATCGTTTCAAACGCATATGAACGCAGCCCGGCCACGCGCTGAACGACGTCAAACGTCATGTCCGCAGACATCTGGAGTGCGCCGGCACCCATCTCCCGGATTCCGTCATGGCCAACGAAGACAGCTCCCGTCGGCACGTCCTCGTACCGCACGTCCGCACTCATGAACCCGAGGAGCGTGGACATCGCTTCCTCGTCCCCGTCACTGCCCCTGGGCTGAGGGTGGTTGATCCACGCATCGAGGTACCGCTCCAACCAGGATGAGTTCATTGTCTGCTCCGCTCAGGCAGGGGTGCCCGTTCCCCTGGGATGGTGGGACACCTTTGAGCCCGTCCGTCTCTATGGAACGGCAACCGACGGGGCGACCGCGTCAGCTGAATGCGCGTGCCGGAGCAGGGATGCGCTCACGAGCAACATGACGACGAGAAAGCCGATGTAGGCGCCCCAGCCCACCACCATCCAGCCCTTGCCGTGGTAGCTGCTGAAGGTGACCCCGATCCACACTGCGAGCCCGTTGAAAGCCGCGACGACGAGACTCAGCCACCCGATCCATCGGGCCGCGACCTCCCGGCCCAGCATGGCGAGTCCCAACCCGACCAGGAAGACCGCCGTCATGACCGACGTAACCGAGAAGAACAGCGTGTTCAGGTCGCCGAGCATCCGGACGAGGGAAGGGTCGTTTATGCCGCCAGGCTGGGCGACCATGAAAGCGAGCACCGCGGTGGGGAGCGCCGCCAGAGCCGTCGTGATCGCCACGCCCAAGCCGGCCCCGAAGACGATCGGAGCCAGCGAATCAGTGCCGTCTTCCCGTCGCCGGACCACATGATGCAGGTAGGCGACGAACCAGAGCAGCACCCCGGCCGCGAAGAAGTCGCAGATCATCCCCGTTTGCAGGGCCACCCGGTGATCGGTGACCCAGGCCAACGTCGTCGCCGGCGAGGCGTCGACCCGCGGCTGCTGCGGATAGATGAAGCCGGAAAGCACAGCGAGCACCACGAATGAGAGGCCGCTTAGCGCGCCGAGACGCTCGAACGTATCTTCCTTCATGAGGGTTCCCCCCTTTGGTGTCGACATCAATAGTACGACTCCGGCGTGGGAAATGTCCGAACTCGTGTCCGTGGCGAGCAGCCGCTCCTGTCCCGTCCCGGTCGGCGTTTCTGACAACCAAGCCGCACTCATGCGTTGTGGCCGAGCGTCACCGGCAATCTCTCGACCCCGCGGATGATCATCCTTCTGGCCCACATTGGTTCGTCGTAGACGGGCGTCATCCGGGGAAGCCGGCGAACCAGCTCGGGGAGCGCCACCTGCGCCTCGAGCCGCGCCAGCGCCGACCCCAAGCAGTGATGGGGTCCGCCCCCGAAGGACGCATGCTCGTTCGCCCTGGGCCTCGCCAGGTCGAGGACGTCGGCCTCCGGCCCCCATTTGTCCGGGTCACGGTTGGCCCCGCCGAGGCACAACAGCATCACGGATCCTTCCGGAATAAGAACGTCGTCGATCTTGACCGGACCGAGGGCGATCCGACGCGTGTATTGCACCGGAGAATCGAATCGAATCAGCTCCTCAATGGCATTCGCCTCGAGACCGCGGTCACCGCGGAGACGATCGAGCTGCTCGGGGTACTCGAGAAGGTGAACGAGCCCGTTACCGATCAGGTTCAACGTGTTCTCGTGACCGGCGATGTACAAGAGTGTGACCTGAGAGACCAGCTCCTCAAGGGTCAGACGCTCACCAGAGATCTCGGCCTGAATGAGCTCGGACAAGATGTCCTCACACAGAGACGCTCGCTTCTCTCGAACGACGTCTTCGACGTATCGGGAGAGCGCCCGTCCCGCCTCGATGCTCTTGGCCTCCTCCTCCGGCGCGTTCAACGGATCGAACGTCTTCGTGATCGCCACCGACCATGCACGCAACTGAGGGATATCCGCCGCGGGCATTCCCAGCATCGCGGAGATGATCAAGGCCGGCAGCGGCAGAGCGAAGTCAGCGATGATGTCGGCCTCTGAGCGCTCCGCCAGAGAGGTGATCAACTCGTCCACTTCGGCCTGGGTGCGATCGCGCCACGAACTGATGGCTTTAGGCGTGAACGCCTTGGCGACGAAGCCCCGCAGACGAGAGTGGTCCTCGCCGTCTCGACGCAGCATCATCTGGTGCAGATGACCGCCTCCGATCCGGTTGCGGGCCACCTCGGCATCGACAGCCTGAGTCGAATAGGCGCGAGAAATATCGACGGCCAACGAGCGGTCACGGGCAAGCCGGTGCACGTCTGCGTAACGGGTGAGGATGAACCCGTCGATCACGGGATCGAAATGAACGGGATCCTTTGCTCGAAGAAGGTCGTAGTAGGGGTAGGGATCGGCGAGAAAGGCGGGATCCCGGGGATCGACGAGAGTCTCCCCTGTGCTGCCTGGCGGTGGACGCCTCGGGGCGACCCGCGGATGCGACGGAGCCGGCGCGGGCCGCTCGGCATTCTCGTTTGCACTTCGCAGCCGACCTGTTGTCTCCCGAAGGAGCGCGAGCATCACGCTGGGGCTCTCGAGGAGGTTCTCGATGAACCTCGAGCCGTCGACTTCCTGGAGCACCATGTCACTCGTGGCGGTGACCGTGGCGCCGCAGGGCCGCCCCTCGATCAGCGCCATCTCGCCGAAGGACTCTCCCGCCCCGATTTCGGCCACGAACAACCCGGCCAGGGTGACTGCGGCTGTTCCCTCGATGATGATCCACCACCGGTCAGCGACGCTTCCTTCGGTGCAGATCACGTCGCCGTCGGTCACTGTGCGCACGTCACGCAGTGACGAAGTCAGCCCGGAGAGCTCATCGGGCGAACAACCTTCGAACAAGGCAAGGTCGGCCAGGCTGTTCGGTTCGGGCATTTCGAAGACTCCCTCCTGGCGACTTCAGCAGGATCGTAGATCGCAAGGGCAGAAATCGTTAAGGGCTTGGTCCTTGGGTGTCCAACCGCTGGAGAGCCAGGCGTGGCGGCACACCGACGCCATAGGACATCAAGGGGCGAAATCGGACTGCTTCACCTCACGAAGGAAAGATGAGCCCCGAGTGCCTTACGCTGCCACTTCAGCGACCACGACGGAAACGTTGTCTCGACCGCCGTGACTGATGGCTTTGTCGATCAGGTTGTCCACGACCGCGGCAATGTCCCCGCCCGCCGCCATGGCGCTGGCGATCTCCCCGCCTGACAGCTCGTTGAACAGCCCGTCCGTGCACACGACGATTCGATCTCTCTCTTCGAGGACGAGAGTTTGGCGGTCGATCTCGACATCGGGCCCGACGCCGAGTGCTCGGGTCAGAACCCCGTAATGGGGGTGCTGAGATGCCTCGTCTTCTCGTAGCTCTCCGCGCTGGATGAGCTCGGCGGTAACGCTGTGATCTTGGGTGAGTTGGGTCAGCGCACCCTCATGCCATAGATAGGCTCGACTATCGCCGACGTTGACGATTGCAATATGTCCGTCTGTGAGCAGTCCAGCGGCACAGATCGTCGTGCCCATGCCGTCCAATCCGGCTTTTGCGTTTGCACGATCCCGGATCGCCCAGTTCGCCGCCCGCACTGCCGCTTCGAGCTCGTCTACTGACCGGCCCGAGAAGACCGCGGGCACCACACCTGCGACCGCATTCGCTGCGATCTCGCCGCCGGGGTGTCCTCCCATTCCGTCGGCGACGAGCGCAAGACGATCACTCCGTACGATCGCATCTTCGTTGTTCTCGCGTAGCCGCCCGATGTCCGTGCGACCCGCCGTTCGAAGTGTGGTCATGAGCTCCTCCTTGGAATCGGTGTTTGTGACCGGAGACATTTGGTCCTCGTTCGCTGCGAACAGATGGCGCGCAAGTCCGAGGGCTCTTTGACGGTGGATCGCATCGGTTCGAAGCTGTCTCGCCCAGGCATTGAGCTGATCCTGGGACGGCTCACGCATGAATGAGCGGATCTCCGCGAGTGGCACGCCCGCTTGTCGTAAGGCGTCAATCACCTGGGCGTCAGCTAACTGGCCTGGCGAGTAGTAGCGGTACCCCGAGCCAGGATCCACCGCCGCCGGGGCGAGGAGGCCCTCGGCTGCATACGTCCGGAGCCGTTTGGCCGAGAGACCAGAACGGTCCGAGAACTCACCAATTGGCATGAGGTCATCCACCCGATGATCATCCACCCGATGAAGCTTGAACCCTCCCCACTGGTCAGAGTCAAGTGGGCCTGACCGGGAACGGCTCTCTCAACCTCGTCAATTCGTATCGCGGCACAATCGTTGACTGACGATCCGGCCCAAACCCCCGGGCGCCTTCAGTCCCGCCGTTGGTAAGGTTCTTCGTTGATCGGCCTCGCTGGAGGTCCCACTTCATGTTCAGACGACAGAGGCAAGAGGCCGACGAGGCCGAAGATGTCGCGGTGGCCGCCGCTCTCGAGTTCGACATCGGCTCGGTCGAAGAATCGATTGAGGCGTATCTCAAGGACCCCTCCGTCACCCTGCGCAAGCAGTTGTTGGTCGGACTCGAGCGACTCGATCAACAGATTGACAACAGCGATGCCTACGAAAGCAGCGTCATCGGCTCGGCGGCCATCGGCTACTCAGACAAGGGCTCTGTGATCGGAGAGACAAGTGGTCACTCGGCGGCTGAAGAGGTCCCCGAATCGGTCCTGCGGGCGCAGACAGCCTTAGTCAAAGCGGCCAAGCGAGAAGTCACTGCACCAACGCCCGACACCCTCGCTGACTTGACCGCTGCCCATCACGCCTTGGTTGCGGCCCGGAACATGGAGCCGCCCACGCACTAAATTCAGGTGCGGAACGTCGAATCAGGGACCGTTTTACGCGGCGCAATGTACTTCGGTGTCGCCGTACCTTGTCGGAAGGCGCAAACTTATGCCCCACACTCCGAGTCGTATCTCCGCCATAGGAGATGGACGGCCGGCTCTCGCTCACCGATTGTCATCGGCGGAGTTCAGCGCCCGCGGGTTGCATGGTCGCGGCAAAATCGACTAAAACGTTTGCCCAATCGTGACCGGTGCCGAGAAGTGCCCGACGACGAAGCCAGGTCTCCCAAGCCGAGTGCTGAGGCTCGCCGGTGTTGGGGCCGGGATGGTGAGCCTGACTCTCGTCACTGCGATCACCGCAACGGTGGTCGTACCCTCGGGACCCGTCGCGGCCAACCAAGTGTCCGAGCTCCAAGCGCAGGCGGCCCAGATCACCCAAGATCTCGTGCTGGAGCAGCTCCAAATCGGTGTCTACCAACAGCATTACGACGTCGACGCCGCCACGGTCCAGCACGACCAGGCGGAGATCGGATCGAGTGAGAACCAGATCCAATCCGACGTGAGTCGGGTGAGTCGCGATCGCGAGCGGCTCCGGTCTGAAGCGCTTTGGGCCTACATCAACTTGGACCTGCAGTCCGTTGGGAGCGCCGCCCTGTTCGAGGGGAACCAGAATGAAGCGGCACCGAGAGCGGAGTACGAACAGGTCGCAAGTGGTGACATCACCCTCACCATGGACGCGCTCCATACCGACGAGAACGGGTTGCGTGCCGAACGCGCCACGCTCGAGCAACAAGAGGCACAGGACCAATCGACGACGAACCAGGAGGCAACGCTGACCAACGCGGCGCGCCAGACCGAGGTCCAGCTTGCTTCCAAGCAGTCAGAGATTACGGGCGAGCTCGCCGTGGCGGTGACCCAGCAGCAGGCGGCACAGGCCGCGGCTGCTGCAGCAGCAGTCCGGGCCGCACAGGCCAAGGCTGCCGCGGCGGTGGCCACCGCGCTCGCGTCACGGCCGCCTTCCTCCACCTCCACGGTGCTGCTGGGGGGCGCTGCCAGCACGCCGTCGGGCGATCCGTCGCTGCCTCCCTTCCTCCAATGCGTCCTGCAGGCGGAGTCGAGCGGCAACTACGACGCCGTTTCGCCGGGGGGCGCGTACATGGGCGGTTTCCAATTCAGCCAGGCGACGTGGAACGAAGCGGCTGACCTGGCCGGCATGCCACAACTCATCAACGTCCCCCCGAACGAGGCGACTCCGGCCGATCAGGACGACCTGGCCATCGCGCTCTACGACGCCGATGGCCAGCAGCCTTGGGATGACTCCTGCCGGACGAGCTGATGCGGGCCACCACGGTGCGCGCCTACTGCTGACTGCGGCGCGCCGCTGCATCGCCGAGGCAACGAACACGCATCTATCGTAGGGAAGGTGCCAGAGCACTTCGCCTACGCGATCGACAAGCGCTACCTGCCGGTGGTATTGCCCTTTTTGTTGCGACCCGCAAGGGATGGGGTGACACTCACTGAAGGGGGTTCTTTCTTAGCGACCTTCGGCCTGTTCAAGATCACCACGCCGCGTTCGAATATCTCTGGTGCGCACATCACTCGGAACTACCGCTGGTGGACGGCAGTGGGAGTTCGCATGTCACGTGTCGACGACGGGTTGACCTTTGGAACGAACCACAGCGCCGGTGTATGCATTCACTTTGTAGACAGAGTGCCGTCGCCACTTCGACGAAGCGGCCATTCGGCCCTGACCGTAACCGTTGCCGACTTGGAGGGACTCACGACAGCGTTAGGTGGGGACAACGAGGAACCGGCATCCTCGGTCTGACCGACAGAGCACGACATCGGAAACGGCCTTTCCGGGATCGAAATTCACCGGGCTCGGGTGCGGCCGACGAGCACCCTGAGGCATCGTCGACCAGTCTGGCGACACGAGTGATGAGCGAATTCAGCGTCGCCCGCGGATACTCCCGAGCAGACCCCCCAACTCTGGGCCATTAGAGGGCTGCCCGGCGATCCGTTGGGAAAATCTATGATCCGGTCGTGCGAATGGTGCGTCAAGTCATCGTGTTCGACGCAGCAGACCTGCACGCGGAGAGCGCGTTCTGGGCCGGAATCCTTGGCGGCCGCGTCTTCGAGGACGCCGTTGGCACAGCGTCACCGACGCCGCCGGCGAATGGCGGATCGGCGTGCAGCTCGCACCGAACCACAGTCCCCCGGACTGGCCTGACGGCAGCCCGCAGCAGGTCCACCTCGATCTCCACGTCGACGATCCCCGAGTTGCGCACAAGGAGGCGATGGCGATGGCTCTCGGAGCCCGACTCCTCCAGCCCGCTTCCGACCTCGATGCTGACCGCGGCCACCAGACATACGCCGACCCGGCTGGACATCCGTTTTGCATCGGATGGGGGCATCCGTCTCGAGATGCGCTCAGGGCATTGGTCGCCGAACGCGGTTGACGATCAGATGAGGGACGGCGGCGCATTCCGCGTACGCCGGCCTGGAGCGATGCTCGACGTCCTTTAGCGGGTCGTGGTCAGGCGGGGTACGTCTTCGTCTTCACGTACCAGGAAGACGGATCGCGACGAAGCTCCTCCCATCGGCGCTTCATAGTTCCATGAAGTTGCTCTCGAAGTTCCGGGTCCCGCCTTGCGCGTTGCCATAGCGCCTGTCGGCTCTGACCTACCGACTCGGCGATTTGCTCCCACGACAACCCAGAGGAGCGTGCAAAGGAGATCGCTTCTTTTTGAGCCGTCTCGAAGTAGCGGCTGAAGGCAGTTGCAATCCGAAGCACTTCAATGGGATCGGGATCCGAACTTGCCCGAATCCGCTCCCAGGCTTCCCAAAATGATTCCGAAGGTGTCACCCTGACGACACTGAACGATTCAGTAGCCGGTGTCAACATCCGTTTACAACGGAGGTCGCGATCGAGCCATGCCAGTGCTCCCCTACGCCGGGACACTGGAGACATTTTGCGCGACGAAGAGCCGCGATGAGCGGCCACAAGAGCGCATACCCGACGGGTGCTGCGGCAATTTAGGGGGGGTGGGGACGCGTCGAAATGCCGCTCTTGATGAGTCAGTCCTGCCCGATGATCATCTTCGTTGCCGCTTCGACCAGGGTGCGTTCGGTGCTCAGCAGTTGCTGGGTGATGTCGAAGCCCGCCTCCACCAGTGTCTCCAGATTGGACACCGGAAGGATGCTGGGCAGCTTGGGTGTGATGGGTGCCGTGATGTCGGCTATGGCAGAGAGCACCGAAAGCCCGATCGCCTCCGCCGCCTTGATGGAGGCGATCGACTGATCCTTGAACACCAGCCCCGCCTTTTCGCCCTGCTTGAACGACTCCTCAGTTTGCGTTCGGGCGATCGTTGCCAATCCCTCGAAACTCTCGACGATGCTCTCGGCGAGGCCTTCGGCGGCGCCGTCAACCCTTCCGTTCTTGATTGTCCTCTCGGCTTCAGTCGTGGCCATAGTGGTCTCCTTCGTAGTCGGGATGTTGGACGTCCACGTCTTGGGCACATCGACGCTGGAGATGGAGCCACGCTCAACTTGTGTTGAGCACACCACTCAACACCTTGTACCCGCGCGAAATTCTAGGGACTCCCAGTTAGAAGTCAATAGAGGGAGCGCGAACGTCCGGGCATTTCCCGTCGTCGTCACATACGCGTCTCGCAGCCAACGTTGCCGTCACAGAGATCCACGCGTTGCAAAGTGAGCACACCGCCATTGAACTCGCCTACCCGAGCGCGGCAACTTCGATCCGGTAGTCAGCGCGTCAGCGAATAGGCCAAGTCCCGTCTCACGACGGAATAATGGAGGGCGGGCGTGGGTTTCTCTCGACTCTGGGAGCGCCGGAACGAACCCATTCCGCGGACCCGTACCGGCATGGACCTATGTCGGACGTTGGATCGACGCAAGCGCTCGGCCCTTCGGCCATGTTTCATTCAGGCGAGGATCTGGGTGGCGCATGACTCGGAGGAGGGATGGCTCGTGTCGACCCTCATGTCCGGGACCCAGATCTACTGGGAAGAGGCCGCATCCTTCACAATGGGCGTTCCGAATCCCCTGTGCGCTCGCGATTGCACGTTTGTTGCATGGCGACCTTCGATATTGACGGAATCGCCGCAGGCAAGCGCATAAAAATTGTCTGACCTGCAGTGTCGGAGGCGTTTGACGCATGACCCCATTGGCGTTGCTCAGCCGGAACAAAGGGAGTGACGTAGCGCAAAATCCCAGGCAGGGAGTCAAAAACGATGAGGGCCGGTCCTCCGAGTGGGGAAGCCACCGTTGATCGTGAGGGAGACCGTCAACGCACCCCGGGGACGCGGGCCAGACTGGCCCAATGGCACGCCCTGATGACCCAGGACCCAACGTAGCTGCCTCCACGAATCCTGCGGCCGAAAGGGGGGCCCGCCCAGGAGGTGCAGCGAGCCGAACAGCGCCGTGGCTCAATGAGAGTTGGTGCAATCTCAACGGGGAGTGCCCAGTCTGTTGGTCCAACCAATCTTCAACTTCGGGTCATGGTCGAAGTGCGGTCTCCGGAGGGATCGGGTCTTGGGAGAACGCGTGAATGAACTGGAACACTGGGATGGCCGGGTGACCCCGTGAAGGGCTTGCTGGTTGCCGCGGGCGTGTTGCTTGTCCTATCGCCATTTGTGGCGATAGGTATCGGCCTCTTCAAGAACTACCGCGATGGTCATCCGTGGCCGGAGGGCAGGCCGCACAACGCACGCAACATCACGCTTGGCTTTGTTGGATGCTTGCTCGCTACGTTGGTATTCGCTGCTTTCTCACGGCACCCCACGTCACCTCCGACCCTGGCAGATCCTGTTAACCAAGTGGACCAGTTGTACGTGCCGTCTGTGTCCACGACGACGACAACGACGGCCGGAGTGCCGTCCACGTCCACGTCTACGTCTGCGACAACCGCTCCGTCCGATACTGCACTGACTCTGTCGTTGCCTGGTGGCTCTCTGTTGCAGGTGTTGACGAGTTCGCCGCGGCCGACGACGAGCGCTGCGACAACGTCAGGTACAACGGCCAGTGCAGCTCCGGACCCGATTACGCCGATTCTCAGCGCAGTGCCTCCGACGACGGTGTCCGTGACAACGACAACGTCGTCTGGGAGCACGACGACCCGTACGACGACAAGCACCACAACAACGACGACGACCACGGTGCCTCCAACGACCACGACCACAGTGCCTCCAACGACCACCACGACAACCGCTGGGAACACCGGTGGCACCGGAGATACCGGAACCACGGGGGACACGGGTAACACATGATCGAGATCGGTGTGACTGGGACGTCGAGAGGCATGTCTCTGGGTCAGCAGATGCAGTTCGGTCTAGTGGTTTCGTACTGAGCCACACGCGTAATGTCGAGGGATGCCCACTTCCCCAGCCAGAGCGCACTTCGTTTGCGGATCGGGAGATGATGCGGACGTGTCCGCGTGCATGCGAGTGGTGCGCTAGGCCCGGGAAGACCTATGGGCGGTGACGATAATGCCGCAATTCAGCGGTTGATCGACAAGGACCAGATAATCGATCTCGTCCATCACTATTCGTACTACGTCGATCACAGGCTCTACGACGAGGTCGTTCAGCTGTTTACCGAGGACTGTGTGGTCGACTACGGACCAGGTATCCCGCCCGTCAGATCCAGGGTAGGTCTCAGGCAGATGTTCGGACATCCCGCCGCTGGATTCGCCGCGACGAGCCACCACAATGCAAACGTCCTCGTGACATTCGAGGACCTCGATCATGCGTCAGTGCGCACATCCGTGTATGCCTGGCACCAGCGGGCCGACGGGGGTACACCTCGCCTGTGGGGCTATTACCACGACTCAGTGGTCCGCCTTCCGGAGGGATGGCGCATTGCTGAGCGACAGCTTCGGACCCTGGGCGTCGAGGATTGGAATATGGAGATGCATTCGGCCCTTGATGGCGAAGCTGGGTAGGTCGACAGTCGTCATCCGATAGCGAAGCCGTCCCTCCATCCGAATCAGCGCAAACCGTCGTGTCGATCGGGTATCTCACATTGCCGGCGGGTGGGACGAGTACGGGCTCTGGGTCAAGCCCGCGGGAAATTGCACTCCGAACTGGAGACGAGGGTCGATCAGAGACAGGGCGGATTCCCTCTGCCTCGTCGGGCGCACGACCGGAGAGTCTACGGCCGTGTCTGCATGTCGTCCGGCTCCCTGGAGGCCCAGTGCCTAACATCCGAAGGTGCGGATTCAACGCGGCGCCATTGTGCTCGTCGTCGTTCTGTTCGCGTGCTCCGACTGCACCCAGGCCGATTCGGAGGCCCATTCGCCACACTCCACTCAGCCTCACATCACGACGACGACTCACGCCAGCAACACCACCACCAACCCCGCAACCGCCACCACCTTGCCAGTCTTTGGGACTCGCACCTTTACGGTGTCGGGCGTCTTGCTGTCGGGGGGAAACTGGCTCACCGTGGGGCTCCACCCGACAACTACGCCCGTGCAGCTGAAGGCGTCCGGTGCCACCCCGCTCGAGGTGTGCCCAGCGGGCCTCGACGGAGGGCTGGACGACAGTTCCTGGCCACCGCTGTTCAAGTTTCAGAGCTGCATGCACCTGAGCCCGTCGGTCATGGCGACGTTGCCGGCAACGGATGGAGAGACGCACGTCGCGTTTGCCATCAAGGAAATCTCCCCGGGTCCATTGAGTCCACTACAGGTGTCTGTGACCTACAACGCAACGGACTCCTTCGTGGAGGTGATACCGCCGGCTACAACGAGCCAAATGTATATGACCGTCTCGTACACGCCGCTTTCAGCCACCACCGGGGTGACGGCTACGCCAATCAACCTGCTCACGCCGGCGCATGGGTATTCGCTTGACGTGATGCAGGACGGGCGAGCCCTGACCCAAATGGAGCTATGTGACTTTCCCACCGAGTTGACATCGTGTTTCGGAGGAGCCATTCCAGGACAACCGGTCGCGGTTCAGCTGGTAGGGCGTGGAGGTCCGGTCGTGCTCAACCTGGCGTGGAAGTAGATGGGGTCGACGCACCTTTTGCGACCATTCCGGAGATCAGTGCTTCGCCCTACTCATGAGGCGGCTACTCAGCAGATTGGGTATTTCCGTCCGCTGGGGTGGCAGGGCGCTGCCCGTGGCCACCTGGATCGTCAGATAAGCGGGAAGGATTGATCCCGTTCAGGGGTTACTCGATCGTGGCTTCCGTTGCATCGACCGTGACCGTTTTCTGGCGGCCAGGTTGCCGCTATTGCTGGCGACTGCGCCGCAAACTAAAGCGATACGGAGTGCAGGTGGACGAAGTCAACATTTGGGAGGACCCGGCCGGAGCTGCCTTCGTTCGCTCGGTCGCGGGCGGCGACCAAACGGTCCCTACTGTCCGAATCGGGATGCAATCATTCGTGAACCCCTCGCCGCGTCGGGTCCTTGAGATGCTCCGCGCGATCGACGGCGAGTAACAGCTGGTGCCTAGTTGCCGTCGCCAGTTTCGAGGTGAGACGCGAGTAGGCAGCGACAGTTCGAGCTCATGTCGGTGGACACGCTCGCCTTCATGCATGTAGGCCGCCTGCCGTCGACTTCGGACCGGCAGACGGCGCTCGACCGACTGAACTTCTTCCTCCAGTTTGATCGGTCATCGATCTCTGGGGCCGCACGGGGTTCTGGCCCGTGAGGGCTGACAACTTCTAGTCTCGCTCGGCTGTCGGGTTCGAACGAGTTGATCCAGCGCGCCGACCACGTGGCGGTGCAACATTGAGGAGCACCTCGTAGTGGTGGAGCTCTACGTCGGTCCTCACAAGCCTGAATCCGGCTCGGATGAGGGTCCGTTGCGAGGGGATGTTGTCCAGAGTTGTGTCTGCGATCACCCTGGACAGTCCATTGTCGGCAGCCACGGTCTGCAGGGCGATGACCGCCTCCGCGGCATAGCCGTGGCCGCGGGCGGAGGGAGTCAAGCCGTAGCCGATCTCGACGACGCCGCCATCTGGTTGGCCTTTGAAGCCGATCCCCCCGATTGCCCGCCCGTCGGCCAAGAGGGTGATCCGGTAGTAACCGAATGGCCGCTGCTCTCCGAGCGCCGCCGTCGCGGCGAGGAAGCCCCTGACCGCTCCAACGTCGCCCTCGAAAGGGAAATCGTCCGACCACGCATCCGTCGGTCCAGGACTACGAGCGACAATACGTTCGGCCTCTGCAACATCGACCGCGTGCAGTTGGAGGCGTGGCGTTCGAAGGTCAGTCATGGTGACGGTGGGTCAGGGCCCATCACCGGGCAACCCGGGTGATGTCATGATCGGAAGGTGCTGACAGAGCCGGCATCAAGAGAACTCCCCCGTCCGGATGCTCCGCAACATCGGGCTGGGCCAGACCGGGCCTGCGTCGCCCCGCCTACGCCTGCCGGCCCAAAAAGTAAAGGAACTCGGTCTGCAGGTCGGCACCCATCGGTGCTTCCAACTTGGGCCCAAAGACGTTCGGCTGGCGAATCACGGCGTCCATCGGCTTGAGGGTCTCATAGGCCAAACGGACGGAGCTCTCGTCGAGGCGCTCGTCCGCACCGATCGTTCGGGCGAGGTCCCATGTGTGGACGAGCAGATCCATCGACATGAACTGGCCGATAGCTTGACCGGCAGGGATCTTGCCCGTCGGCCCATCGACCTCTTTGGCCGCGGCCTCGGCGTCTGCGGTGATCTCGCCGATCGCTCGAGAGACGTTCTCCCAGGCCTGCCGAGGGTCCTCGTCCGCGCCCAGGGGCTCGGACTCCCCGCCCCTGACGCTGGCGATCACGCCCCGATGGTTCTCGACCACGTGCGCCACCAAGTCGCGGGCCGTCCACTCCTCGCAGGGACTTTGGGCCTCCCACTGATCGGGACTCACCGCCCTGACCGTGGCATCGAAGCCGCTCGAGACCAACCGATATCTGTCTTGGACGTCGCTCATTGGTCGAGACTATGTCGCATCTCGACCACGTCGAAAGTCCCCAAGCGCGGCAGGTGCTTGGTATCCCCGCGGCCGGATCTGGCACCAGATCCACGAGTGCCAGAGTTGTCTGTTCCCCATTAGCAGCTTGTAGCTTGGCGCGATCATGGCTGGCGAACCCAACGTGCTGATTTTGTTACACGGCTTCGGGTCCTCCTTCGATCACAACTGGCAGCAGACCGGCTGGGTTGACATCCTGGCTGACTTCGGTGTCACGGTCCCCGCTATCGACCTACCAGGTCACGGTGCGTCTTCGCCGTTGACGGATCCGGCGGACTACGCCGACGTGGATGAGCAGGTCCGTCGTGCCCTGCCGACGGACGGACCCATCGCAGCGGTCGGTTTCTCGGCCGGGGCAGAGTTGGTCCTGCGTCTGGCTGTGGCCGAGCCAGAGCGTTTCGACCGGATCGTCCTACTGGGGCTAGGAGACAACGTTTTCGAGTCGCGTAACCCCGCCGCATTGGTGGCAGCGCTGGAGAGCAGCGAAGCGCCAGAGGACGTTCAGGCTCGGTTGTTCCGCAGGTTGGCCCAGTCGGCGGGCAACGACCCGAGGGCGCTCTCGGCCTTCCTGCGTCGGGCACGCCGGCCGGTCACCGAAGAAGAGCTGTCGAGGCTGCATTGCCCGATCCTGGTGGTGCTGGGCGACCGGGACATGGTGGGATCCGCCAACCGGCTGATGACGGCGCTGCCGTCGGCCTCGTTGGTCACCCTCGCCGGCGTCGATCACTTCGCGACGCCGTCGGACTTCGGCGCGATTGACGCGACGGTGAAGTTCCTCGGCTTCTGATGATCTCCGACGCTGCTGCGGTCAGCGGCGCCAGCGGTTTGACGGCGTCACAGCTTCAAAACTGGAGCCGCCGCCAGAAGGTCGGCGAGGCCAGGCGTGAGTATTCGATGTGGTGATCAATCTGGCCGACACGGGCAGCATCTAGTCGCAGTTGAGCACACCCCTCCGGGTTCCAACACCGCCTCAGGTCATCCCCCACTGGCGGTGCGCTGGCGGAGCACGCAGACGAGACGCTGCTAATGGCCAAGGGGTTTCGTCCCTCCCAGCCACGCACGACGACGTCCTGTGGCCGGAGGGCCACGACCATCGATTGTGATCCGAAATGCCCCCGAAGTAGTAGCGAGCGTTCCCGCAATCGCAATCGCAATCGCAATCGCTAAATCGCTTGCTTCTTCGCAAAGGGCGAAGTGAGGAGGGCAGAAGTGCCAAACGCTGATGCGGTCAGCTCCTCGGTCTCAGTTCGATGCATCGGGCGTGCAACGTTCAATTTTGGGCAATCCAGATAAATCACCCTTTTGTGACTTTTTGCCCTCGACGGAACGGTTGCCAGTGGCCTCTAATGGGGTCCGGGGTGCCGTCCCTGTTGGCGAGGGAAGGGCGGTGCAGGGAACAGGTAGCACTTCCGATGCGGGATTAGGCAGAACCAGACGTAATGGTCTCGAGGTAAGTCTCGCGGTCGGACGCAGGTCAAGGCGGGCACACCCTGGCGCGGTTGGTAACTCCCAGAGCTCGTGTGGGCAGAACGACACGCCTGACGTGCCTATGAGGAAGCGATGTGGAGAGACCACTTCGACTACCCGCGCGGCGCTGCGTTCATCCGCACCGATGTGGCGCCAAAGGAGCAGGAGCGTGCCGCACCTGTAGCTCTAGAGATCTTCGGCAAATCTTCCGAGGAATAGGAAGGAACCAAGTAATGAAATGACTATTGATGATTGCAGCATTTGTGTTCGTCATCGCTGGCAGCGGCATTGCTGCCGCTTCGACGACTGAGAATGGTGGAAAGAATCCACCCCCTCCTGTCGCTGCCAGCTTGTACAGCAGCTTCACTGTCTCATCGAACTACGTGTGGTCCTACGCATTTGATGCAACGGGCGCCAATCAGCTCGGGAACGACATCACGCTGGCTAATGGGGGCGGCAAGCTCAGCACCGTCGTCTTGTCGATGGGTAACTTCGCGCCGGCGTCGGAGTCGACAGCTCTGCCGATCACGCTCAACATCTACAGCCCAGGCGCCAGTGAGCCTGGTAATGGCGTTGCGGCCGGGAGCCTGCTGGCAACCGACACCGTCACCGTCACGCCGCCTGGAACGAGCACTGGGTACACGGGGACCCCACCCACTTACGGCATCGACAACTTCAATGTCACGTTCAACTTTGCCTCAAAGCACGTGACGCTCCCCGACGAGGTCGTGTACGACGTCACGTACAACAACACCACCGTCGACACGGGATTGAACGTGAACTTGTCGTATGAGTCGTCCAGCGTCCCGAGCGTGGGTGCGGACACGTACCCCGGGTACCTGTTCGTGGCAACGCTAAACGGTACCGACGGCGCCACCGGCGGCCCCTCGGGCGAGATCACCTGCCAGAACGTGAGTTCGACGTTTGAGCAATACAGCACCCAGCCGACCACGTTCGGCAGCACCGCTTGTGGTTTGGCGGCGTTGCCAGCGGGGCCGGGCCTTCTTGTTCCGGCTGTGGCGTTTACAGGTTAGGTAGGCGTAAAGAGCCCCCGTCCAGTCCTTAGTCGGGTTGGACGGGGGCAGGGGTCTTCTAGGCCCGTCAGGGCTCGGGAGAGTGCGTGACCTTCCTTGGCATCCCGATCGGCTTAGCTATTCCTTACGATCCTTGCGTGCGAGGGTCCGTCGGGAGTGCGACAGCGCGCAGTCGCCTTGCCCTTTTCTGGGCGGATAACAAGAGTCGTTCGATTAGAGCCTGCTCTTCGCGGGAGGGCCGGTTTGCGGCATCGTCGAGGACCTGGCACTGTGCGCCACCTCTCCGTTTAGCGTGGTACATGGCTCTGTCGGCGTCATTGATCAGGTCGTGTGACGCGATGGTCGACTGTCCACCGAGCGCGATGCCAATACTGGCGACGACGTCAACTCGGCCGACCGACAAGAGGAAGGGCGTGGCGAACGAATCGATGATTCGCTCACCGATCATTTTCGCTTCTGAGTCTCCGTTCAGCCCTTCGCACACTATGACGAACTCGTCCCCGGCCAGTCGAGCCAGCGTGTCCGACGGCCGTATGAATCCAGCCAAGCCTTCGGCCACGGCAATCAAGAGCTCGTCGCCGACCTGGTGTCCAAAAGTATCGTTGATCCACTTGAAGCGGTCGAGGTCAAGGAAGAGCACCGCCAAGTCTTTTCCCGAACGGGCCGCCCGAAGGAGAGCCTGGTCGAGGAACTCAAAAAGAAGCACCCGGTTGGCCAGCCCGGTCAATGGATCATGCAGCGCCACTTTCCGCGAAGCATCGAGATCAGCACGAGTCGCGGCGTTGATTAGGTAGGCTGCCGCGACATCGGCCAGAGTCTGGGCCGACTTTAAGCTCGCCGTTGCCAGTGGCCCGCATGTGTGCCGGTAGAGATCGAGCGCGCCGAGCTGATCGTTGCCATGACGAAGCGGAAACGCGAAAACGGCGGCGAGCCCGGACTCGAGTGCCCCTCGTGTGAACTTGGGGAACCGGGTCTCTTCGCCGAGGTTCGCCACGCACACGGCGTGGCCACTCTCATAGACGTCCATGCAGGGCCCCTCGCCCAGATCGAACTGCAGTCGTTCAAAGCCCAATGCCGTCCGATCGGAGGCGGCGACATAGCGTGGGACGCCTAGGGGCGACATGAGCGTTACCCCGGCCCCGCTCACCGGCATCACGTCGACAATGCGCTCGACCAGACGGTCGAGAATTCGCTCGATCGAAAAGTCGGTCAGCATGGTACGGGCAAACTCACTCAGAACCTCCGCGAGTTTCTCGTCACTTCCCATGGACCGCTCCCCTCGCACAAGCATGAAATGGGGGCCGCGGGGTCCGGGCGGAGGTGCAGCGATGGCCGCGGTCATCAGTCTACCACCGCCGACTTCGAGAGAAGCGACACGCCACCTGCCCCTCGAGTCACCCCTGGGATCTGAGCAAACCCTGGGCGGAACGATAGGCTGATTCGTGCCTAAATGAGGCTGGCCCGGCTCCGGAAGAGCGAAAGCCTTCGACGCGAAGCAGACGGTGAATCAACGGACCCACAGAAACAGTACGTCGTGTTCTGCTCGGCAGGGCCAGGCTTGAGTGGCCGGCGACCGGCTCACTCGGATCCTGGCTGAGCTCCAATCCAAGGGCACACGCGATCGTTTGCCCACACACTTGTGCGAGGTGACGACCGACATTCTCCGCGTCTCCGGAGCAGGAGTCATGCTGATGTCGGGCGACGTGCCTCAGGGGTCTCTGTGCACCACCAACAGCGTCAGCAGCCTCATTGAGGAGCTGCAGTACACCCTGGGCGAGGGCCCGTGCATCGACTCATATCAACAGGGCCAAGTCGTTCTTGAGCCGAATCTGGCCCACCCGGCAACGCCACGATGGTTCGGGTTCACCCCTCCTGCGCTCGAGGCAGGGGTGCGAGCGGTGTTCGGCTTCCCGCTGCGGGTGGGGTCGGCTCGTCTGGGCGTCCTCAACCTCTATCAGGACCGACCAGACTCCTTCAGCATCGAACAACACGCTGACGCGTTGGTGGTGGCCCAGATCATCGCTCACTGGGTGATCGACACGCAGGCTTCCGCGTCACCCGAAACCATCGAGCGTCTCCTCGAGTCGGGGGCTGACTTTCACTTCGTCGTGCACAATGCGGCGGGCATGATCTCGGTTCAGCTCGGGGTGAGCATCACTGAGGCGCTTATTCGCCTGCGGGCAACTGCCTTTGCCAAGAATCGGAGGGTCGACCAAGTAGCGGCGGATGTCGTCTCCCGCCGTATGAGATTCTCATGATGGCAATCGGAGCCCCGATTCCGAGAGGTATATTCTTCTTTGAGCCGGGCGCGACGGCTTTACTACTCCGGTAGCAGAGGCGCGTCCGGCGACCAGGAGGCACCGTGGAGACGTCCCGAGATCAGACCATCATTCACTCTCTCGTCGAAATCGCCGACAACCTTGTCGAGAACTTTGACGTCGTCGACCTGCTCACGAGCTTGACGGATCGGTGCGTGAACGTGCTCGGGGTGTCCGCCGCCGGCGTCATGCTCGCGTCCCCTTCCGGTGAGCTGCGACTTGTGGCGTCTTCCAGCGATGTAATGCAGGTGGTGGAACTTTTCGAACTTCAAGCCAACGAGGGTCCATGCCTCGACGCCTTCGACACCGGGGAACCAGTCGAGCATGAGAACCTGGCAAATGGGACGGGACGTTGGCCTCAGTTCGCGGAGGTCGCTTACGCGGGGGGCTTCCGATCCGTGTTCGCTTTACCCTTGCGGTTGCGCGATACGACGATTGGCGCATTGAACCTCTTCAGCGTGGACGAGTCACCGATGGACGAGAGCGACGTCATGGTGGCACGAGGATTTGCCGATCTGGCCACTATCAGCATCCTCCAACACGGAGGCGCCATCGAGACCCAACACGTCAACGAGCAGCTCACCCGAGCATTGAAGGATCGGATTGTCGTTGAACAGGCCAAGGGCGTGGTTTCCGAGCGAGCGGGTGTCGACATGCGGGAGGCCTTTTCGCGGCTTCGATCCTACGCGCGGGCTCACCGACTTCCCCTAGCCGAAGTCGCTGAAGCTGCGATTGACGGGACGCTAGAAGCGTCCGCATGGTTGGAACCGGCGTCACCACCCGGACGCTGAGTATCTGGGTGGCGGAGAGTCATCGGTCGATCGCTCTCTGGTCCGAACACCACAGTTCCAATACAGAAACGCTGGAGCGGAGTCCCGCTCCAGGCCGTACTCGGTGGCTGGGCAAAGGGGACGCATCCGCACGAGGTGGGGGGCTCATCGCGCCTTGCCTCAACAGGTCGGGGCCACGACGACCAGGCGCCCACGTCGGGCCTTTCATGGGCGGGCGGCAGTTGCGAGCGCTGGGTGCCGTGAGACGCCTCTCAAAGTCATGCCGAGCCCCGGCAATCGGGTGCCGGATCTGACCGAGGCCCCGGGCCAACTTGACGTCCTACAGCTGAGGGAGGTCGATCAGGGCCGCTCCGGGAATTGCTGGCGCCCTCAGCCTCGCCCCTTAGGGCTGGATAGTCCGAATCGGGCGCAGTGTCCCAATCCACCGGCTCGGCACCGCCAGACAAAGCAGCGCTCGTCGCCGTCGGCAACACTTGTGTCATGTCTACCGAGGAGTTGATCCCAGAGACCCGGTTCACGGCGCTCGGCGAGGACCGCATTGCGTATCAGGTCTTCGGCGAGGGAGCGGTGGACCTTCTTTGGGTGGGGTCCATCGGATTTGGCATCGACACGAACTGGTACTGGCCCACACACGCGCAGTTCATGCGACAGCTGGCCACCCGGGCCCGCGTGATCATGTTCGACCGGCTCGGAACAGGGGCGTCGGACGCCCCGTCAGGCGACACCCTCCCGAGTTGGGAGCAG
>Ga0209420_1000321_pt1 | contig 26881 bp, 26 predicted proteins | sample BlaSpr_A8_OM1_O1_FD_187972 | JGI IMG/M metagenome (GOLD analysis project Ga0209420, IMG submission 187972) | Forest soil microbial communities from Thunder Bay, Ontario, Canada - Black Spruce, Ontario site 2_A8_OM1_O1 (SPAdes) (version 2) | ecosystem: Environmental > Terrestrial > Soil > Boreal...
AGGGCACATCTGCTGCGGGCCGCGGCCTTGCTGGCGAGTACGAGCGGAGGAGGTAAGGCATGATCGCCCATCTACGGGGAATTGTCGCCGGGGTCGCTCCCGACGGCGCGGTCATCGAGGTCGGCGGCGTCGGGCTGCGCGTGCAGTGCACGCCAGACACCCTGGCCACGCTCCGGCCTGGAGAACCGGCCCAGGTGTCGACGTCCCTGGTGGTCAGGGAAGACTCGCTGACCCTGTTCGGCTTCGCCTCCGACGACGAGCGGAACGTTTTCGAGCTCCTGCAGACGGCCAGCGGCGTCGGGCCGCGGCTGGCGCTGGCCATGCTGGCCGTGCACACGCCCGACGCGCTGCGCCGCGCCATCTCGACTGAGGATCTGAAAACACTGACCATGGTCCCCGGCATCGGCAAGAAGGGCGCCCAGCGGATCGTGCTGGAGATGAGGGACCGGCTGGGACCTCCGGGCAGCGGAGACGACGGGTCGCCGGGCCTCACACGGTCCCAGCGGGTGCCTTCCTGGCGCGATCAGGTGCAGTCCGGCCTGGTGAACCTGGGCTGGCCGGTCCGCGATGCCGATCAGGCGATCGCGGCCCTCGAAGAGGAGGGAACCGTAAACGGCGCCAACGGCGAAGAAGTCAACGTGGCCACCGTGCTGCGAGCGGCCCTGCGCAAGCTGAGTAAGCAATAGCGATCATGATCGAAGAGGGGATCGACGGGGTCGACGGCCCGCGCAGTGCCGACGACATCTACCTGCTGTACACCGGCGGTACCACCGGCTTTCCGAAGGGCGTGATGTGGCGCCACGAGGACATCTACCGGGTGCTGCTCGGCGGAACCGACTTCGCGACAGGGGAATTCGTCAAGGACGAGTACGACCTCGCGAAGGGGGCCGCCGCGAACCCGCCGATGATCCGGTATCCGATTCCGCCGATGATCCACGGCGCCACCCAGTCTGCCACCTGGATGGCGATCTTCTCGGTGGTCAGCACGGCGTCGACTCCTCCATGCGCGACGCGGCGCGCGACTTCCCGCCATGCGGCCTGTTTTTGAGCCTTCAGAAGGTCAGAGAGATCTTCGAACACGATCACGTATCCCGAGCGCTCGTCCTGATGGCGCAGCGTGGCCACCGTCACTGCCACGTTGAGAGAGGTGCGTTGGAGAGACATCTCCATCTGGCTGGTGGTCATCCCCATGCGATCGGCGCGGCGCAGAAGCGGTTCCAGGTCCTGCAGCACCTCCGGCGGAAATACGTCTGCCAGCTGCGCCCCGCGCAATATTTGCTCTCCCTCCGCATAGCCTTGCGGGTGGAACATGCGCAGCAGGGCGTGGTTGGCGTGAGTCACCGCGCGAGCGGCATCGAGAGAAAGCACGCCGGTCGGAATGCTCTCAAGCACAGTTTCCATCTGGCGGCGGCGCTGGTCGAGTTCGGCGTTGGCCACGCTGGCATCGCGGCTGGAAGCCTCATTTTGCCGACGGCTGGTTTCGAGTTCCTCTGCCATTCGGTTGAAGGAGCGAACCAGATCTCCAATTTCATCGGCTGCGCTTACATCGATACGGTAGTCAAGTCGTCCGCGAGAGATTGCCTGGGTCGCCTCAGCCAGCGCAGCCAGCGGACGAGTGACCAGCTTCGAGAGAAACAGCGCCAGCCAAGTGGTCACGAACAGCACCATCATCGTGAGCAACAGTAGCAGGCCCATGTAGGTCTGACGCACGTGTTTGCGCTCGCGGCTGAGCTGCAGATAACGCAACTGGCTGGCTTCGATCTGCCGGACTGTCTTCGAGAACTCTGGCGGCAACGGCAAGGCCACCAGGATCAAGCCATCTTTCCCCACCGCAGCGCTGCCCAGCGTGTACTCAGTTTGCTCCCAGGTGAAACGTGCGGGCTGTGCCGCGGCGGCCTGCGCCAGCGGCAGCTTCTCCTTCAATACCGGCCACGGGGCGGGAACTCCCAAACTGGCTTCTGGAATTCCGTTTTCAACCGCGAGGGCAAATCCACCCTGCAACGTGGGCTCGTGGCTGCGAAATTCTTCGACCGCGGAGGAGAACCCGTGGCCTTCGAAAGCGCGCTGCACCTCCGGCGAGGCGGCAATGGCAACCGCTTCCGCGCGCGCGTTCTGCGCCGCATAATTGGCCAGCAGAGACGCCATGGCGTCCGTATCTTCGCGCACTTCCTCGACCGGAGTGGAAAACCATATGTTGATCGAGCGATTCATCAGTCCATAGGCAAACCAGTACATCACCATGACCGGAACAAATGAAAGCAGCAGCGCTCCCACCACCATCCGCGTGCGGAACTTCGATCCCAGCACTCCCAGGCGGCGCTCGGCAAACAGTTTGAGCAGGTTGCGCGCCAGCACAAAAGTAAGAGCAACGAACAAAAGAGAAATCAACAGCGAAAGGGCGTAAAAAACAATCGCCTGCTGATTGGTGTCAGGGCGCAGTATGGTTTGATTAAACGCGGTTTGTGAAACCAGGATCGCGAACAAAAGAAAAACCGAAATCGTCAGCGAGATAATGACACGCTTGCGCTTCGAAGTCTTAGGAGGTCGAGTTGGAACGGTCTGCACCACGCGGATCCAGCGGCCCAGTCTTTTGCGGTCAATCGCGGTTAATCTCGGTCTGCGAGCGGTGAATGGACCGGAACTCATTATAGATGCAGGCGCAGCCGCTGGAGATGACTCCAAGGCTGCGGGGGGTCAACGACTGGAGTCAACGTGGAGGTCAATCGGGGGTTCTGAGCCCGGAGTTCGGGGTCCGGGGTTCGGGGTTCGGAGTTCGACGTCCAGAGTCCGACGTCCGTCCCGCCGAAAGCTCTTCCCATACCGCGCTGTAAGCGGGTTGGGGCTGGTATGTTCGATCAAAAAGCAGCGCGTGCCCCCGAGCGCCGTGCGAATGGGATCCAATCCACGAATACTTGTCAGTAAATCCCCAGGTCTGGATCGCCGTGCAACCCACGTTGTTTAAGCACCCCCTCACGATGCCGCGGTAGACCTGCGCCTGACGCGTCAAGTCCTCGGGCTTGGGCAGACCGCTGGCATCTAGAGGACGTCCAATTCCGTGATGTGAACCTGCACGCCCAGCGCCGCGAGCCGGGCGATATTCGAAGAGATGCCAGCGAGGATCGCCGGCATGTCCGCGTCGAGCGTAGGTATGTGCAACTGCAATCCCACGCCATCGATCGGCACGCCGCGGCGCTTGAAATCCTTGACCATGGTGTAGATCGCATCCGACTTGCGATTCATTTCCTCACCCTCCGCCTGGTTGTAGAAAAGAAGCGCTTGCGGATCTGCCCTGTGGGCCCAGCGAAATACCTGCTCAATGTAGGCGGTCCCTTGGTTTGACAATCCAATGCCGGGCTGGTTGTACCAGAGGGAGTCGCGCAGGTTGCCGTTTCTCATCCAGCGCTTCGTTCACCACATCCCACGTGAAGACCTGTCCACGACAGTGCTTCATCGCGCAGGTAATGTGTTCGCGCAGAAGCCGCGAGAGCTGCCGCGGAGTGAATTGGCCGTGTGTCAGCCAATCGGGATTGTAGTGGCTCCAAACCAGGCAATGGCCGCGGACTTTCATTTGGTGCGCCTCAGCGAAGCGAACCACCTCCGAGCCAGGGTGGAAGCGTACGCAGTCTCCGAAAGTTGTGACGGGCGAACCGCCGTGCCGATGAGCAAGCCGTCGCGGTCAGCTGCCTGACGCAGGGATTGGGCGGTGCAGGCAGAAGCAAGCGCTGCCGCAAGAATCGCAAGCCACCAGCAATGTTTAACCATGGAATCTTCCCAAGACCGAATGCCCCAGACCAAACACATGTGATCCAAGGCCCTTTCTACTTAGACCCAGGCAGGAACTTCTGTAAAGGGCACACCTCACAACGGGCCTGTGATTTTCTGCAGTAATTCTTTCCCACTCCGACAATCAGGCCGTGCATCTCGTTGTAGACCTGCGTCAGAGCCGTACGCTTCGCCGCGCTCATCGCTGACGGAGGGTGCCGAGCCCCGCGAGACCCGCCCATGAAAGGTCGATTTGCGGCGTCAAGGAAATCGGCAGCAGACTCCGCCAGCGGCGCCAGTCCACGCTCAAACAGTTCACGGATCTCCTCGTAGTCAGTTTTCTCGGGCAGAATCCCATGACGAAGCAGAATTCGCCGGGTATAAGCATCCACCACAAAGACCGGGTGGTTGCCCGCGTAGAGCAGGATGGAATCGGCAGTCTCGGGGCCGATGCCGTGAAGGTTGAGGAGTTCTTCGCGAAGCTGCGCGGTGGGGCGCGCAAACAATTTCGCCAAAGAACCTTGGTACCGCTCGTCCAGAAACGTGACAAAGAGTTTCAGCCGCATAGCCTTCTGACGAAAGTATCTGGCGGGGCGAATCAATCGCTCGATCTCAGCCAGCGACGCCCGCCGGAGCCCTCGCACGCTGATCCGGTGCGCCGCACGAAGATTCGCCAGCGCCTTTTCCACATTCGTCCACGCCGTATTCTGTGTGAGATAGGCCCCGACGATTACCTCAAACTGCGACTTCGCCGGCCACCAATGCTGCGGTCCCCAGGCCTGAAATAAAGCGCGGTAGTAGGTTCGAATGTGATGCTCTCTCGCGTCGACCCGCAAAGTTAGCCAGCCCTCATCATTCAAGGTATGCCCAGTGTACGCCGCTCACAAACCAGGCCGCGCCCGGGCGCCGCAGAGTCAGCCGGGGCTTACCGAAGTGCATGTACCTGAGCCTGAGATTTGGGTTTTCCTGGGGAAAAAGCTCATCTGGCGCGGGTTCTGGAACTTAGCTCGCACCGTATAGAGGATAGCAACAAGTCCAAGTACCACGGTAACTGGTACGGTAATCGACTTGCTGTGACAATTTGTGTCACCACAAAGACACTGCTCTTCTCCCGCAGCAAAAGCAGCGATTTGTGTATTTGCCGGCGACGTTTCGCCGGGCATCGTTCCACTACGTGGATAGGAGATCGACGTATGTCTCAACGGCTGGGTGACCTTCTCGTCAAAGAGAAGATCATAACCCCAGAGCAGTTGGAACAAGCAACCAAGGCCCAGAAGGAGCAGAACTGCCGCCTGGGCTCTGCCTTGGTGAAGCTCGGCTTCCTCACGGACGAGGACGTCACGAATTTTCTCTCCCGGCAGTATGGCGTTCCGGCCATTAACCTCTCGTATTTCGAAATCGATCCCGCTGTAGTCAAGCTGATTCCTTTTGAAACCGCGAAACGTTACCAGATTCTTCCCCTGAGCCGCGTGGGCGCCTCGCTCACCATCGCGATGGTCGATCCGACCAACGTCTTTGCGATGGACGATATCAAGTTCATGACTGGCTTCAACATCGAGCCCGTCGTGGCTTCAGAGAGCTCCATCCTGACCGGCATCGAAAAAGCCTACGGCGGCAAGGCGGAGGAAGATCTCGAAACCGTGATGCAGTCGATGTCGGAGTTGAACGACAGCGACATCGAAGTGCAGGCGGAAGAGCAGGAGATGGAGCTGTCGCAGCTCGAAAAAGCGGCGGACGAAGCTCCTGTGGTCAAGCTGGTGAATCTGGTGCTTACCGACGCGGTGAAGCGCGGAGCCAGCGACATTCACATCGAACCCTACGAAAAAGAATTCCGTGTGCGCTTCCGTATCGATGGCGTTCTGCAGGCAATCATGTCTCCGCCGATGAAGTTAAAGGACGCGATCACCTCCCGTCTGAAAATCATGGCCAAGCTCGATATCAGCGAGAAGCGGTTGCCGCAGGACGGCCGCATCATGCTGAAAATGAATATCGGCGGACGTAAGAAGCAGCTCGACTTCCGTGTCAGCACCCTGCCCACTCTGTGGGGCGAGAAAATCGTGCTCCGGTTGCTCGACAAAGAAAATCTGCGCCTCGATATGACCAAGCTGGGTTTTGAGCCGGAATCGCTGGTCAAGTTCGAAAAGGCCATTCTCAAGCCCTACGGCATGGTGTTGGTCACCGGCCCCACGGGTTCCGGCAAAACCAACACCCTTTATTCCTCCATCTCGCGCCTCAACCAGCCCGACACCAACATTATGACGGCCGAAGATCCCGTCGAATTTCAGTTGGGCGGCGTCAACCAGGTGCAGATGAAGGAGCAGATTGGATTAAACTTTGCCGCGGCCCTGCGCTCCTTCCTGCGGCAAGATCCCAACATCATCCTGGTTGGCGAAATCCGCGACTTTGAAACCGCGGAAATCGCCATCAAGGCCGCCCTCACCGGTCACTTGGTGCTTTCCACTCTGCACACCAACGGCGCGCCTGAGACCATCACGCGCCTCATGAACATGGGAATTGAGCCTTTCCTGGTGGCAACCTCGGTTCACTTGATCTGTGCCCAGCGCCTGATCCGAAGAATCTGCAAGGACTGCTCCGAGACGGTTGAGGTTCCGGTCCAGACCTTGATCGAAGAAGGATTCTCGCCCGAGGAAGCCAAAACCATCAAGATTCAAAAGGGCAAAGGCTGCACCGTCTGCAACAACACGGGATACAAGGGCCGCTGCGGCTTGTACGAGGTCATGGAAGTGGACGATGAAATCCGGGAGCTGGTGCTGGTGGGCGCTTCCGCGGTCGAATTGAAAAAGAAGGCCATCGAGCGTGGCATGATCACGCTCCGGCGCAGCGGTTTGATCAAGGTAGCTGCGGGCATCACCACGTTGGAAGAAGTTGCTCGCGAGACCATTCACTAGTTCGCAGAGATTGGTTCGTAAAGATTTTAAGACGTAGGGAAGGAACACGATTATGGGTCTGTCATTAAGTGACTTGCTGAAACGGATGCTGGAGATGAATGGCAGCGATCTTCACATCACCACCAATTCGCCGCCCCAGATCCGCGTCCACGGCCACCTGGTGCCGCTGGACCTTCCACAAATGACGCCGGCCGAGACCAAGCAACTGGCCTACAGCGTCATGACGGATTCCCAGAAGCACCGCTTCGAGGAAAGCCTCGAACTCGATTTCTCTTTCGGATTGAAAGGCCTGGCCCGCTTCCGCGCCAACGTGTTCAACCAGCGCGGCGCCACGGCAGCCGTATTCCGTCTGATTCCTTTCGAGATCAAGTCTTTCAACCAGCTCGGCCTGCCCGCCGTGGTAAGCAAGCTCTGCGACAAGCCGCGCGGCTTGGTGCTGGTGACCGGACCAACCGGTTCCGGCAAGTCCACCACGCTCGCCGCCATGATCGACAAGATCAACAGCGAGCGCCACGACCACATCCTCACCATCGAGGATCCCATCGAATTCGTGCACATGAACAAGAACTGCGTGGTCAACCAGCGCGAACTGCACGCCGATACCAAGAGCTTCTCCGATGCGTTGCGCGCCGCGCTTCGTGAAGACCCGGACGTGGTGCTGATCGGCGAAATGCGCGATCTGGAAACCATCGAGTCGGCGCTGCGCATCGCAGAAACCGGTCACTTGACCTTCGGCACCTTGCATACCAACTCGGCGACGTCCACCATCAACCGCATCATCGACGTGTTCCCGGCGCACCAGCAGCCCCAGATTCGTGCCCAGCTTTCGCTGGTGCTCGAAGGCATCATGTGCCAAAGCCTGCTGCAAACCGTAAGCGGCAAGGGTCGCGCCATGATCATGGAAATCCTTATTCCCAACCCAGCGGTGCGAAACCTGATCCGTGAAGACAAGATTCACCAGGTTTATTCGGCCATGCAGTCGGGGCAAGACAAGTTCGGCATGCAGACGTTCAACCAGGCGTTAGCCACATGTTATTTCCAGAAACAGATTTCACTGGAAACCGCCATGCAGCGTTCCAGCAATCCGGACGAGCTAACAGAAATGATCAACCGCGGCGCCAGCTTGACCAATCGGGGCGGCGGCGCGGCAGGAACGGCACGAGGAGCAGCTTCGAAAGGTTAAAACATCTGACGGCACATCGCGTCTGCGGCGGCGCGATAGGCAGGGCACAACAAGTTTGAGCCGCAGGAAATTCAGGAGTCAGGGACGACACTGAGGAGAGGCCAAAAACCATGCCAGTTTTCACATTTTCCGGCAAGGATGCCTCCGGACAGAAAATTTCCGGAGAGCGCGTAGCACCAAACAAGCAGGCGCTGCAGCAGCAATTGCGGCGCGAGCGCATTACACCGGGTGCGGTCCGGGAAAAGGGCAAAGAGTTTTCCATGCCCACTTTCGGAACGAGCAAGGTCAAGGTCAAGGACATCGCGATTTTCTTTCGCCAGTTCTCGGTCATGATCGATGCCGGCTTGCCGCTGGTGCAGTGTCTGGAAATCCTGGCTGCCAACCAGGAGAACCCGTCGTTCCAGAAGACGCTGAACGGCGTCCGAACCACCGTGGAAGGCGGCGCCACGCTGGCCAACGCGATGCGCCAATATCCGGCAGTCTTCGACGACCTCACCACCAACATGATTGAAGCCGGCGAAACGGGCGGTATTCTGGACATCATTCTGCAGCGCCTCGCAGTCTATGTGGAGAAAGCGGTTCGCCTGAAAGCTGCGGTAAAATCGGCGCTGATCTATCCCGTCGCCGTGGTCAGCCTGGCGGGCTTGATTGTGGGCGCCCTGCTCAAGTGGGTGGTGCCCATCTTCGCCAACCTGTTTGCCGGCCTGGGTGTCGTTCTACCCCTTCCCACCCGTATCGTCATGGGATTGAGCGCGTTCGTGCAGAGTTTCTGGTGGGTCGTCATCGTGGTCGGCGTCGCAGGCACCTTTGGTCTTAAGGCGATCCGCAAAAACCCGAAGGGCCGCTATTACTTCGACAAATTCCTGCTCTATCTGCCCGTAGTCGGTTCTCTGCTGCGCAAGATCGCTGTGGGCCGTTTCACCCGCACTCTCGGCACTCTGATCACCTCAGGCGTGCCGATTCTCGAAGGCTTGGCCATCACCGCCAGGACCTCCGGTAACGCCGTGCTGGAAGAAGCGCTGATGAAAGTGCGGAAAGCCATCGAAGAAGGCCGCACCATCGTCGATCCACTCCGCGAATGCGGAGTGTTTCCCAACATGGTGACCCAGATGATCGGCGTCGGCGAAGCCACCGGCGCTATGGACAGCATGCTGCAGAAGATCGCCGACTTCTACGAAGAGGAAGTCGACGCCGCTACCAAGGACATGTTGGCCATGCTCGAACCAGTCATCATCGGCGTGCTCGGCATAACCATCGGCGGCATCGTGATTTCGCTCTACATGCCGCTATTCGCCATGATCGCAAAGTTGGCCGGCTAGGAAAGAACGGGCTGGAAGAACGGGTCTTAGGTGATAGGTCTTCGGCCTAAGACCCGAACGCCTCACATCGAATACTGAACACCTGAGACCCAAGACCCAAGACCTGAGATTTAAGACCCGAGACAGCGATGCAATCGACATTCGATGAGCGGAATTGGCTGGCCTGGCTGGTCAAAGTACGGATCCTGATCCTCACCTTCCTGCTCGGAATCCAGTTAGCGGTCGCGGAGTTGACGCCTACACGTCTGCCTCTGCGCCTTTTTCTCAGCACTATGCTGCTGTGGTATACCGTCTCGCTTTTCTATGTAGTCCTGCTCTCCTTCTGGCGTGAGCACCGTCTGCAGGCATCCTTGCAGGTCCTGACTGACCTGATCATGATCAGCCTGGTCGTGCACGAGACCGGAGCCTGGGACAGCTCGCTGAACTTTCTCTACCCGCTGGCTATCATCGTCGCCGGCATCCTGCTGCCGCGGGTGTGGGCGCAACTGGTCGCAGCCCTCGCCTTCATCCTTTACGGCACCGTCCTTGAACTGAACTATTACGGCGTCGTCCACTCCTACTGCACCACCCATCCTGGACCGAAGGCGCTGCAGGGAATCATTTTCGTGAACCTGTTTGCCTTCCTTGCCATCGCCTACCTGGCCGGCCTGCTGGTCGCCAAGCTGCGCCAGGCGCGGGTGCAGCTGAAAGATGCCAGCGGGGCGCTCGAAGATCTTCAAATCCTGCACGAAAACATTATTCAGTCCATCAGCAGCGGATTGATCACCACCGGTCTCGACGGGCGCATCACGCTGGTCAACAACGCCGCGCTGAAACTTCTGGAGCGCGCCCCGGACCAGTTGCTGGGTAAGCCGGTCACCGGAATATTTCTCGATACCCTGCCCAACGCCGAATCCCAAACCCACGCCGAAGTTCGCTTCGACACGGTCGGAAGCTTTCGCAGAACCGTTCGCGTTCGAGTAGCTGCTCTGAGCGGCCCGGAGCGCGGTGCTCTCGGCTACGTCTATGCCCTCGATGATCTCACCGAGATCCGGCGACTGGAGCGCGAAGTCCGCATGCAGGATCGCCTGGCAGCCGTAGGCCGGCTGGCCGCCGCCATCGCCCACGAAATCCGCAATCCCCTCACCTCCATCGCCGGTTCGGTCAGCATGCTTTCCGGCATACCGGAAATGAGCGAGGAGCACCGCAACTTGCTCGCCATCGTCACCCGCGAATCGCAACGTCTGAACGGCATCATCACCGATTTTCTGGCTTACTCCCGCGGCAAGCAGTATCACTTCGAAAAGACCGACCTGGTGCGGTTGCTCGAGGACACACTCACCCTCATGCGCCACCGTATGACCGCGGAAAATACCTCCATCACCATTGAGAGCGTGTTTGCTGTTCGGGAAGCCTGGGTGCTCGCCGACGGCGACAAAATCAAGCAGGTTTTCTGGAACTTCGCCGAGAACGCGGTCCGCGCCATGCGTAGCGGCGGCACACTGAAAGTGGGCATCGACTGCCTGGGAGACGACTGGCAGGTAAGTTTTGCCGATACCGGAACGGGCATGACTCCGCAACAAACCGAGAAGATTTTCGAGCCCTTCCAGTCGAACTTTGAAGGCGGCACGGGACTTGGCCTGGCCGTGGTCTACCAGATCGTACAAGCGCACGAAGGTAAAGTGTGGGCCCGCTCCAAGCCCGGGCAGGGGACGACCTTCGTCCTGAGGTTGCGCCGGCTCGAGGCAGAACGGATTGCCACAGAACGGCTCGCCACAGAACGGCACTCGGTCCGCACCAGTTCGCCCGAAAACTTCGCCGCGCCCGCGCAACTCGCGTCTGCTGCCGGGGAAGGGAGGCTGCGTGGCTAACATTCTGGTTTGCGACGATGAGCGCTCCATCTGCGAAATGCTCGACATTGCCCTGCGCCGCGAGGGTCACCGCGTGGAGACCGTGCAATCCGGTCAGGCAGCCAAGAACAAGATTGACGGCGCTCTATACGATCTGATCATCACCGACATCAAGATGCCGAACATCGACGGCATCGAAGTGCTGCGTCACGCCCACCGCGTTTCGCCCGATTCCCCGGTCATCCTCATCACCGCTGTTGACGATTACGAAGCGGCCGTGGGGGCCGTGAAAGCCGGAGGCGCGTCCGATTACATTCGCAAGAGCCCTGGCCTGGTCGACGAAATCAAGCTGACCATCAACCGTGTGCTCGAGAACCTATCGCTAAGCAAGCAAAACTTCGCCCTGCGCCGCGACGCTGCCTCGCACAACTCACTCGACAACATCATCGGCTCCAGTGCGGCGATGGAAAAGCTGAAACAGACTCTGCGCACCGTCGCTTCCACCGCCAGCACCGTCCTGATTCACGGCGAAAGCGGCACCGGTAAAGAGCTCGTAGCCCGCGCCGTTCACATTTGTTCCCCACGTGCCACCGATCCGTTCGTCTCCGTAAATTGCGGAGCCTTCCCTGAGACTCTGCTCGAAAGCGAACTCTTCGGCTATTTGAAGGGGGCTTTTACTGGAGCGAATCAGAACAAGCGGGGACTGTTTGAGGTGGCCGGCGGCGGTACCATCTTCCTCGACGAGATCAGCGAAATGACGCTGGCCATGCAGGTGAAACTGCTCCGCGTCTTGCAGGAGCGCACCATACGACCAGTCGGCGGCACCAGCGAAATTCCCATCGATGTGCGGGTCATTGCAGCGACGAATCGCGACCTCGACAGAGCCGTCGCCGAAAACCTGTTCCGCGAAGATCTCTACTACCGTCTCAACGTAATTCCCATCCGCGTGCCGAATCTGCGCGAACGCCGCGAAGACATCCCGCTGTTAGCTAATCACTTCCTGAAGAAATACGCGGCCGCCGCCAACCGAAGTATCCTGCGCGTCAACAAAAACTCGCTCGACGCTCTTTGTGATTACGAATGGCCCGGCAATGTCCGCCAGTTGGAAAACACAGTCGAGCGCGCCGTTGCTCTTGAGATGACGGACGAGCTGCACGTCGAACTTCCCGCGGAACGCCCCAAAGCCCGCGCCGCGGCAGCAGGCGCAGCCGGAGGAATGTCCGAAGTACCGCCGGGCGCGGTGTTACCCGAAGGTGTGGGTATGGAAGTCTACGTGGCCAACATCGAGCGCATGCTGTTGCAGAGTGCCCTCGACCGCTCCAACGGCGTGCAAACTAAAGCCGCCGACCTGCTCGGCATCTCCTACCGCTCATTCCGGCATTTAATGAAGAAGTACGAACTGTAGCTGTCAGCTATCAGCCATCAGCTTTCAGGAGTACTTCGGAAGCCGCAAGATATCGGGTCGCAGGTCAACGCGCATAGAGTGGGTTTAGCGCACACTGGTGAGGAGAAGAGAAAGCAGTCCGGCCATACAAGCAAGCGTCAACAGTGCGACTGTAAAGACTTGCGCCTCCCGACGCATCTTGGGCGTGATTGGCGGAAAAATGTCGACCGGGCCGCGCTGCGCTGAAAGTCTCCACGCCTTAAACCAATCGAATGTTTGACCTCTGAAGAGCTGCCACACGAATAGAATTAAGCCAAAACCCCAGGCGCCAAAAAAATGCAGCCCATCAACGCCCAAAGTCCATTTGAGACGGCGCCCAGCGAGCGGCTTTTCAATGCTGCTGCGAGCGACGCCGTGAGGATACCGCTTCCAAGCAAGCAAATCAGTACACCCAGGACACGGAGTTGGTTTCGTGTGGATGTGTCGAGCACCATCCTCTGATAGTACCCTTGGGCGCTGGGAGAGAAAGGGTCGAGGTTGAGGCGCATTGGGTCCCGCATCGCCGCAAACCCGATGGCTGCAAGCGCCAAACCTATCACCGCACCGATAGCAGCACCCATTCCGCGTTCCGCCTTCCGCCTTGCTCCTTGATACTCAGCGCAGGGCTAGAACAAAAACGCTATGCGGAGAGTCCACGGTTTGCCCTAGACAATTGGAGCTCTCAGCTAGCTCTTCTTCAACTGCTGCTTCCATCCCAGCACCCGCGCCTTCGCTCCCTCAGCCTCAGCTTCCGGAATCATCCCCTTCTTCTGATAAAGCACCGACAAACTGGTGTGGGCGAGCACGTCATCCGGATCGAGCTCCGCAATCCGTTCCGCGACGGCGATCGCTTCATCGTAGAGCTGCAAATCCTGCAAAGCCCGCGCCAGTCCGTGCATCGCCTCGGTGAAAGAAGGATCGATGGCCAGCGATTCGCGGTAGGCAACGACGGCCTCTTCCAGCTTTCCGTCCCCCATCAAATCCAGCGCGGCATAGTAGTGCTCTTCGGCCTTCTGGCGGGTGTCTGCGTCGGACATAGAAAGAAAATCCCTGGCGGAGTCAGGATTTTATCACGCACCTCGCCATGAACTGTCATCCCGAGCAGCGCGAGGGTTCTTGGTGTTTGCCCGCAGCTCCGGCACACGCGGGTGCGGGCACGGACCAAGGTCCCTCGCTGCGCTCGGGGTGACAACTAGTCGAAGGACGCGGTCCGTGGTTATTATCGAAGCATGCGCTACCGTCTCCGCTTCCTCTGGAATGCCACCAGGGGCCATCGTCTGGCTCCGTGGCGCAGCCCATATCTGCTGTGGCGCATTGAAACCTATTGCGGCGTCAAGATGACGCAAATCGGTTTTCTTGAGTTCTGGGAATTTCTCTGGCAGGAGCGTACCAGTCTCTGGCGTTTTCTCAAGTGGACGGCCGAGATGGAGCGTTACGCCCACCCCAAGCCGAAAAGCTAAGGCAGTGGCCGGTGGTCAGTGACCAGTGTCCAGTGAAAAACAGCGCACACCACGGATTTTACTGACCCTGATCACTGGCCACTGCCTTATGCCTTGCCCGCGGCGGCGGCCTCGCCGAGAATGATGCTCACTTCGTTTCCTTTGCCCGCTCCAGTCAACTGGGCTGCGGCTCCGCGATTGGCGGCAATCTCCAGAAATCCCATGCTCCCAAGGATCGCGATAACTTCTCCCGGAGTTCCTTCGGCATACGTATTCCGGATTTCAGTGATCTCGCGGCTGCCCACGACGATCTTGAACGCCTGCGGGTCGGCTCCGAAAAGCATAGGAGCGTCTTGCGGAGTGATGTTGGTGATAAGGTTCCCGAACCGGTCGACTTTCAGCACAACCCCGCGCAGCCGGTTTCCGTCCACGGCTTTCGGCTTCGGAGCATTAAAGCGAACATAGTCTTCGATCTCTTCCCCAAATTTTAGCGAGTCCACTTCTTTGGCCAGCCACGCAGCGACGGGAGAAAAGATGTCGCGCGCGTGAAAGGTTTTGCTTACCGGCTGCAGATAATAATGTTCGGAGGTGATGTGCCGGACGTGCATGCGCTCTTCGCGCGCATACACCAGAGAAAGCACTCCGTTGTCGGGCGCTACAAAATGATACTTGTCGCACGAGGCCAGGATCGGCCGGCGCTCCGTACCCACGCCCGGATCGACCACCACTATATGGATGGTACGGGTCGGAAAGTAGGAATATGCCTGCGAAATGGTGAGCGCTCCATCCAGCACGTCGAAGGCCTGCACCGAGTGGCAGATATCAATTATCTGCGCCTCCGGCAGGATCTCCAGAATGACGCCCTTCATGGTGCCTACAAAATGGTCGTTGCTGCCGAAGTCGGTAGTCAGAGTAATGATCGGACGGGCCAAGATTCTCCTCGCGGGGGAAGACGAAGTGCTCCCAGAATGTCGAAAGTAACTGCTGGTGACTGCAGAGTCAAGGCACGGAGGTAATGAGGGAAGGCCTACACGCACCACGGAGACACGGAGAAATGCATTGTTTTTCTCTGTGACTCCGTGCCTCCGTGGTGAATTTGCGCCCTTACTCGATGTGTATATCTCCCGACCCTGTACGCAGGCTGAGCGACGGTCCGCCTCCGCGCACTTTGCCGGCGATGTGCTTGCGCGTCTCCTGCACCCGCCCCTGCACTGTCATGGTGATCGGCGCACCGATATCCAGCGTACCGGAGCTGGTGGAAATGTCTGCATCGAAGGCGGCATTTGCGGGCAATCGCACGTGCACATTGCCCGATCCGGTGCGGACGTCCCATCCGCCCGTCTGCGCACCCTCGGCCGTTATATCGCCGCTGCCCGCCTCGGCATGAAATGCTCCTTGAATGCCGCGAACCGTGATATTGCCGGAACCAGTGTGCAGGTCGATATCACCCGCCGTGGTCTCTTCCACTTCAATATCACCGCTTCCCGCACCGCCCCGCACCGGACCAGCAATCTCGCGTGCCTTCACATTTCCCGACCCGGTCTGCACCCGAATCTCTCCGGTAAGCTGCGTGAGTCTCATGTCCCCCGATCCACTCTCTAGGTCGGCGTTGCCATGAACGCCTTCAATGGTCTGATCTCCCGATCCAGTGTGGGCGCGGACAGTAGTGTCCGCAGGCACGGTGATCTCGTAGTCTACCGAAACGTCGCGGGCAATCACGTAATCAATGTGAATGCTGTTCCCATCCTGGCGCAGCGGGGGATTCTGTTCAATCTCAGCCACCTCCGCGTGCCGGTTTCCAGCCAGCCAATGGTCGCTCACAAAGATCTTTCCTCGAATCGAGACCGACCCCGCCGGTCCGCTGCGCACAATAATGTCGCCAGAGTGGGTCTGCACTTCAAGATTCACGGACCCGCTGACCTGGAAGGTTTTGTCGAATGTTCCTTGCGGCGTGGAAGCAAATGCCGGAATGCAGACAAACATTGCCGCCAGCGTGATCGCCACGAGTGCAAATCGGGAGGGCAGCAAAATCGCATCACGAAAAATTCGTCGTCGATTGTTCATTGTCCTAAGCTCCTCACAGATTTTAAAGAGTCCACACGTCTATTTCGAGAACCACCGCACACTGAAAGAAATTGGCAGTCCGACCACCACCATGTGCACCAGCAACCCTAGAATCACGTCATGAAGTTCGTAAGGGCCCTTAGCGTGAAGCGCGGAGAGCGGCAAAATGACGTAACTCATTACCAGTTCCACCGCCATGCCGTAGAACAACCCACACACCAGCGGATGCTCCGTCAGGAAAATCAGCCTGCGGCTTGCCCCGTAGTAAATAGCCGTCGCCGCGGAAGCGATAAAGAAGTGCAGGCAGACACCAAGAACATAGGTGCCGGCCCCTCCCTGCAGAGCCTGCCGCCCCAGCAAGCCAGCGGCGATCACGAGCGGAACCTTCGTTCCAAACAGGATGCAAGCTTGCGTGAGATCCAGACTCCCGGCAATCAGGCCGCCCGCCGCGATCGCCGAGAAAGCATTCCCTTTTCCCGATGGCCGACGCGCGGAATCTCCACTCACCGGAAACCCTCTCATCCAACTGATTGGTTTGCAAAGATCTGGTTTGCCAAGACCTCGGAACCGTCCCTTACTGCAGCACCACCTGATCGCCTTCCTTCAACCCGCTCATCACTTCCGTCTTTGCGCCATTTGAAATCCCGATGTTGACCGCGATCTTATCCTTGCCATCCTTGCCCTTCGGATCAGGGACCTCCACCGACGCCTTCTTGTCCTTGTCGTAAAGGATCGCACCTTCCGGAATCTGCAGAACATTCTTATGCTCTTCGAGGATGATCTCGGCGTTCGCGGTCATCTCAGCCTTGAGTTCCCCACCCGGATTCTGAATCGAAACCCGCACTTCAAACGTGGTGACGTTATCCTTCTCCACGCCCATCGGAGAAATCTTGGTCACCTTCCCAGTAAAAGTCTTGTCCTTGAACGATTCCACCTTGATCCGCGCCGGCTGGCCCAGATAAACCTTGCCAATGTCGCTCTCGTCCACCTTGCCTTTCACATAGACTTCGCTGGTATCGCCGAGCGTCATCACCAGCGTGGCCGAAGAACCCAGCACCAGAATCGAGCTCACCGCGTCGCCCATCTCCACGTCACGGGAAAGCACGATGCCATCGATCGGCGAAACAATGTCGGTATAGCTCAGCTGCTCCTCCAACTGCGTAAGGTTGGCCTGATCCTGTGCCACGTTGGCCTTCGACTGCGCAATCTTCGCCTTCAGCACGATCATCTGCGCCTTGGCGACGTTCTGCTTGTTCAGCGACATTTCATAATTCTTCTCGGCATCGTCCAGCGCCGATGCCGAAACCACTCCATCCTTCGCCATGCCCTCGGCGCGGTCGTAGGCGCGCTTCAACAGCGGCACGTCCGGACCTTCCGCGTCTACCTTGGAGCGCTCGTAGTCCGCCTGCGAACTGGTCATGTTGGCCTGAGCCGCATCCAGAGCCGCACGCGACTGCGCCACCTGCGCTTCGATCTCAACCTTATCGAGCTGCGCCAGCAACTGTCCCTTCTTGACCTTGTCGCCATAGTCCACCAGCAGCTTCTTCACGATGCCGCTGGCCTTCGACTTCACCTCAACCTTGGTGATAGGCGTCACCTTGCCCGTCGCCACCACGCTCTTGGCCAGGTCGCCTTTTTCCACCTTCGCCAGCTTCGTCGGGTCAATCTTGGTTCCCCCACGAGTAGCTGCAAACACACCGATCGCAATCAGCAGGACGATCGCCACGCCAATTCCGCCATAAATAAACAGTTTGCGACGCTTCTTCTTGTTATGTCCGTTTCCGTTCACAACTGCCTCCTGAAGTCCCTGCTGGAAATGCTCACTGAAATTTGCCGAGTTGCCTGACCGAGAAAGGTGCCGTCCCGCGCTCTCATTATCTTGTACGCAGCCGAAGTTGTCTTTGTTCCAGAGATTTCCACCCGAGCCAGAACGACTCGCCGCCGCAAAAGCGACGAGCCATCTATCAGTTAGACCGCCCTCATCGAAAAAAGGTAGCCCAGGCGGTCCAAAAGTTTTACTCTGTGTTCCCCTATGTTTAACGATTTAGGCCGCAATCACAACCTGCTCAAGCCCTGCCAGCCCCTTTGGAATGTTAGAATTGCCCATCAGAATTACCCATAAATGATCGCTTTCGTGCTGCTCCGCGTGCTCCTGATCCTGCTCCTGGTGGCGGCGAACGCGTTTTTCGCGGCTGCGGAGTTCGCCCTGGTCAGCGTCCGCGACACCCGCATTCAGCAGCTCATCGATTCCGGACGCACCGGCGCGCGCATCGTCCAGCGCCTCCACCAGCGCCTCGACGAAGTCGTGAACGGCGTTCAACTCGGCATCACCATGGTCAGCCTGACCCTCGGCTGGATCGGCGAACCCATGGTCGCCCGCCTGGTGGAAGCCCTGCGTTTCGTGCATGAAGTTCCGCACGCCGCGGTTTACGCCCACGGCATCGCGATCGTCATCGCCTTCAGCCTCATCACCTACCTGCACGTCCTCCTGGGCGAGCTGGTTCCAAAAACCCTGGCCTTGCAGCGCTCCGAGCAAATCGCGCTGGCCGTAGCCGCTCCAATGGAAGCGTTCCTCACCCTAACCCGCCCCGTGCTGTTTTTCATGCGCCGCTCCGGCGGCCTGGTCCTGCGCCTGTTCGGAGCCCGCGACGCCCGCCGCGGCGGCGCCGTCCACTCCCCCGACGAACTCAAGCTAATCGTCACCGCCAGCCGCCAGTTCGGCCAGATCCCGGAGTCGCAAGAGGAGATGATTCACAACGCCATCGAGCTCGACAGCATCACCGTCCGCGAAGTCATGGTCGCACGACCTGATATTTTCTCCCTGCCCTCTGATCTTGCCCTCGACGATGCCCTCAACCGCGTAGTCGAAGGCCAACATTCGCGCATCCCGGTCTATGACCCGCAGCGCGGCCCCGAACACATCGTCGGCGTCCTCTACTACAAAGAGCTGGTCCGTTGGGTGCGGCTGAGGCTGATCAATCTTGGAACGCCCCTGGCTTCACGCATCGCCCGCACTCAGATCGGCCAGATCATGCACGATGTCCTGGTCGTTCCCGAAACCAAAGTCCTGGCCGAACTGCTGGCCGAATTCAAAGAGCGCCGCCGTCACCTCGCCGTAGTGGTCGACGAATTCGGATCCACGGCGGGCGTAATCACAGTCGAAGATATCCTCGAGCAGTTGGTGGGCGACATTGAAGACGAATTCGATGTTTCTCCGCCGGAGCCCGAGTTGCAAGATGAGTCAGTGCTGGTCCTCGAAGGTGCAGTAAATATCCGCGATCTCGAAACCCAGCATGGCCTGCTCCTGCCCCGCGACGCCGGATTCGAAACCCTCGCCGGATTTGTTCTGGCCCGTCTACAGCGCATCCCGTACCTGGGCGAATCCTTCGCATACGAAGGCCATCGTTACACGGTCGAAGAGATGGAATCTCACCGCATCGCCAAAGTAAAGATCGAAAAAGTAGAGAATGTCGAAGACAAAGCAGAAAGCGCGAAGCACGCGGGAGATTGAAGATGCAAGAGTCTGTCATCCTGAGCGGAGCACCTGCTTCGCCATGCGAAGCAGTTGCGCAGTCGAAGGACCCCTTACCCGCTTGCGCTACCACAAGCTCATCAAGGAGCTTCGATCACTGCCCGGCAGTTGGGGTACTGGCCACTGCCCACTGATCACTGGCCACTGACTCGATGCCGAAAGCCCTACTCCAACGCGTCCTCTACACCCTCCCAGTAATCTGGCTGGTAGTAAGCCTCGTATTCCTGCTAATCCACCTCGTCCCCGGAGATCCCATCCAGCAAATGCTGGGCGAAGGCGCCCCGCCAGCCGACATCCAGGCCACCCGCCACGCTTACGGCCTCGATGCTCCGCTAGGCGAGCAATACCTCCACTACTGGAAAGGCGTTCTCCACGGCGATCTCGGCCCGTCATTCCGCTACAACCAAAGCGTGACGCGCCTGCTAACCCAGCGCTATCCCTACACGCTGCAATTGACGCTGGCGTCGCTCTTCGTAGCCATCGTCCTGTCAATCCCCGCCGGCGTGCGCTCCGCCCAGCGCCGCAACCGCTGGGACGACCGCCTAATCAGCGTAGTCAGCCTCTTCGGCCTGTCGTTCCCCAACTTCGCCCTGGGCCCTATCCTGATTCTTCTCTTCGCCATCAAGCTGGGGTGGCTGCCAGTCTCGGGCGCCGGCTCTTTCGCCAGCCTAATTCTGCCCGCTATCACCATGGGCGGAGCCCTGGCCGCCATCCTGACCCGCATGGTCCGCACCTCCATGCTCGAAGAGCTAAGCCAGGACTACATCCGCACCGCCCGCGCCAAAGGATTACCAGAACGCACGGTGGTGTATAGGCACGCGCTACGCAACGCCATGATCCCCATCATCACCGTCCTGGGCCTGCAATTCGGCGCGTTATTAGCAGGCGCAATCGTGACGGAAACGATTTTCTCCTGGCCCGGTATAGGCCGCCTGACCATCCAAGCCATCTCGAACCGCGACTATTACTTGGTGCAAGGCTGCATCCTTGCGATCGGTCTAACCTACGTAGCAGTTAATTTCCTGACGGACGTACTGTATTCGGTTGCGAACCCGAGAATCAGGCAGTAGCTCATCGAACCGGTTTTCCACCGCAGCAAAGTTCATCCATCACAGAAATCAACCCCCAGACTTGTCATCCTGAGCCCAGCGTGCTCCAGCGCCGCCGAAAGCACCACGCGAAGGACCTATGCATTTTGCTTAAGCCTAGGGCGACCTGGAAGGGACCTATGTATTTCGTCTACATCATGACGAACCGCTCGAGGACCCTATACATAGGCGTCTCCAACAACTTCATGCGCCGCGTGCGAGAACACAAAACAACGATCGCCTCAGGATTCACCGCCAAGTACAAACTCGACCGGCTCGGTTACTTCGAGCGCTTCGAAGACGTTCACAACGAACGCGAAAAGCGCATCAAAGGCTGGCTGCGACTGAAGAAAACTGCGCTCATCATTTCGATCAATCCGGTTTGGAGAGACTTGAGCGAGGAGTGGTTCAACCGTCATCAATACCAGCCGCAAAGCGCTCAACACCCTTAAAACAGCTTTGTCATCAAACAGACTTGTCATCCTGAGCCCCTCGAGCTCCAGCGCGGCCGAAAGCCACCACGCGAGGGACCTGTGTATTTTGTACTTCCGGGCACGATAGTTCGCCGCCACGTTACTCAAACCCAATAACGCCCGGTGCCCATCCTTGCCGCACTCTCTGCGACAGAGCTTACCCTGAACGAAAGCCCAAGGCGTGAGGACGTGGACTTCGAGAGCGCCAAGTTAGCCCTTGACCTGTATATACCATTATCCTATCCTGTATATACGCAGAAGCGAGGGCAAGCACACCATGGCTGTAACCATGACATCAATCCGGCTGGACATTCAATTAGCCGACGAGGCCGTGAAAGTCCTCGGCGCGAAATCGCGCACAGATGCGGTTCACATCGCCCTTCGCGAAATCGTCGCGCTCAAGCGCTTCAAAGCCCTAATGAAAAAGAACTCGGGCAAACTCAAATTCTCCGGACTTGATGAGTGACTTCGTCATCTTCGATACACCGGTTCTGGTCGACGAGGTTCGCACCGGGCGTCATCGCAAGGGCATCGCATCCGTCGGCGGCTTGGTCCGCACATCATCCGTCGTTCTCGCGGAACTGATGCGTGGCGTCGTCGGGCCGGCGGAACACAGGTTCCTACGCTCTCTAGCAAGAAACGACCCGATCCTGACTCCAACGCAAAAGAACTGGCTGGAGTCGGGCGAGATACTGGCCAGCATTCGCGCCGACGAGGGCTTCGAGCCGCACAAATTGCGCGACCTGCATTTCGACGTGCTGATCGCCCTCACCGCCCGCTCCCACGGAGCTCGCCTCATCACGACCAATCGGACAGATTTCGAGCTAATCAATCGTTATCGGGAGATTAAGCTGGAAGTGTGGTAACGTCCCTTGCTTTCCACAGCCCCGCTGTGACATCTAACCTTGCCATCGATTCCCAACTAGACCAGAATGGTCAAGGCGGAGGCGGTACAGACACTCGAGAGCACAGCGCCCGCAAGTCCTGTGTTCTCCGGATTTTGACCTCTAACTCTTTTGTGCTCCAGATTTTGCGGCGTATTTCTCTAACCCGATGATTGCACTACACCCCGGGGGGAGGGGTATCGATAAACTCAAAGAGTTCCAGACCCTCGCAGCAGCTCGCAAGCAGTGAAGCGCAAGATTATTAACGAGTAGAATTCCACAAGCTAAATTGTCCACCACCGCCATCTCGCTACGCCGACAGGTCGCCGGAAACGCCCGCCGCAACCCGCTCGCAGCAACCGGCGTCGTATTAGTCGTAGCCTTCGTGATCTTCGCCCTGTTTGCTCCTTGGATCGCGCCGCAAGACCCCGCCGCCATCAACTTGCCCGCGCGTCTCGACCCTCCATCGCACACGCATTGGTTCGGTACCGACGAACTCGGCCGCGATATTCTCTCCCGCATCATCTATGGCGCCCGCATCTCGATGCTGGTCGGAAGCTGCGTTGTCGCCGCGTCGCTTGTCCTCGGCTTAATCATCGGCTCTATCGCCGGCTACTACGGCGGAGGCATCGACCGCTTCGTGAACGTAGTTCTGATGAACGCATTCCTCTCATTCCCCGGAATCCTTCTCGCGATTGCGTTTGTAGCCTTCCGCGGCCCCGGCATCTTCAATCTCGTCCTCGCACTCTCACTCGGCGGATGGGTCGGCTACGCGCGCCTGGTTCGAGGGCAAGTCCTCGCCGCGCGCGAACGCGAATTCGTCGAAGCGGCGCGAGCTCTCGGAGCCAGCGACCTCCGCATCATCGTCCGCCACATTCTCCCGAACATCATTCAGCCTGTGATCGTGCAGGCCGCAATCGGCATGGCCGGAGCCATTCTTGCCGAAGCCACCATGAGTTTCCTTGGACTCGGCGTTCCGCCACCCACGGCCAGTTGGGGCACCATGCTCAACGACGGCCGCGCCCACCTGTTCGACGCGCCCCATCTGGTCCTGTTTCCCGCGCTAGCCGTGATGCTCGCGGTGCTGTCGTTCAACTTCATCGGTGACGCGCTGCGCGACTACCTCGACCCCCGCTCCCGCATCGAAGCTGGCCTCTAACCCCGCAACCCATTCAATACACGCCAAATCGATTTCTTGACAGGCATCGCACATTGCAATATAAATATAGCGATCTGGAATATGAAACTGGGAGAGAAAATTCGCTACCTGCGCGAGGTGGAAGGCTCACTGCGCGGCTTTAACCGTCCCATGACGCAGCAAGAGATGGTCAAGGCAATCCGTCAGGAGCTGCGCAAGAGCATCAGCCAGTCGTACTTGTCGCAGATCGAGAACGGAGCGCGGCCGCACATGACGCAGTCCTCGCGCGCGCTGCTCGCGAAGTTCTTCAAGGTGCATCCTGGATTTCTGGTGGATGACCCCGAGGGCTATCACACGGAGCTGACCTCAGACCTGCGCACGACCGAAGGCCAGCTTGACGTCTGGTTGCTGCAAGGATCAGACCGCTTCGTCAGCGATCCGGAAGTGAGCGACGTGCTGATCAAAGCCGCGCGGGAGAAAGACACGAGACGCTGCCTGCTGCTGTTGGGCGCGATTCTCGACACGCCAGGTCTGGCCGGACGGCTGCTGGAAGCACTGCGGCCGGAGTTGATGAGGACCGAAAATCATCGCCGCAACAGTCATGTCCGCACCGCGGGGGAAGAAGGGAGCAGAATCCGATGAACTACTCCATGACGTGGGCGAATTTCTACCTGATCTGTTTCGCAGTCGGTTTCTGCTTGAGCTTTTTTTCTTTCGTGTTCGGAGGTTCGCGCACTGGCCGTCTGCATCTGCCGCACTTTCACGGGCACGTCGGCCATGGCCACGTCGGAGGCGCGCATCTGCCAGCGGCCACTGCCAGCGCGGCGCATGGTCCGGTTACCGCTGGTCACGCGCCGCTCGCAACCGATGCATCAGTTGCCGCGGGCAACGCGCACGCGCAACGGGCCGGCGGAGTTTCGCCGTTCAACTTTGTCACGCTAACGGCGTTCCTGGTCTGGTTTGGCGGAACTGGCTATCTGCTTACGCGCTACTCCGGCATCTGGATCGGCTTTGGATTGCTGGCCTCGGTCACCAGCGGGCTGGTTGGTGGAGGCATTGTGTTCCTGTTTCTGAGCAAGGTGTTGATCTCGGAGGACGAGAACATGGATCCCGCGGATTACGAGATGGTGGGAGTGCTGGGTCGAGTCTGCAGCTCTATCCGCGAAGGCGGAACCGGAGAAATCATTTATACGCAGATGGGCACACGGCGGGTGTGCGGTGCGCGCAGCGACGATAACAGTGCCATCGCCAAAGGGATCGAAGTTGTGGTGACTCGCTACGAAAAGGGAATTGCTTACGTACGGTTGTGGAGTGAGATGTCCGGAGAGTGAATTGCGCAGATGAGCGCAGGTAGCTCGCGAGGTGCAGACGGTAATGGAACGAAAACTGTTTCAAATCGTCGTGGGGTTGACGTGGCTGGCGCTGCCGCTGACCGCGCTGAACTATTGGAGGGCGTGGAATCTGCTGCCGGCGCGAATGGCCGTGCACTTCGACATCAATTGGCAGCCCAACGGTTGGACGTCGCGAGAAGGTTCTTTAATGCTGGCCTTGGGGACGACGGCCTTTCTGCTCTTGATTTTCACGATCGCGTGCTATGCCATGCGCGGCGCGGCGGTTTCGAATTTGGCCAGGTGGTCAATGATTGTTGTTTTCTATGTCGTGCTGGCCTTCGTTTACTGCGTAAATAACTGGATCGTGGATCGCAACCTTAGTGGGCAGCAGCGTAGCGAGTTATTTGTTCCTCGTGTTGTGGATCGCGGAAGCGGCTTCCCTCAGGGGCTAAAGCCCGAAGTGATTTGGGTTTTACGCGGCGCTGAAGCGCCGCTCTTCCACGGTACTACACGCGTTTTGGGAGCTTCTCAACAAGGTGTCCAGGGCTTGGGCTTGAATATTGATTTTCTGGAACTGCATTCGTAGAAGGAGGCGTTATGCCGGAAATGTCACGGATGGTCGAGATTTGGATTTTCGCCGGGCTGGGAGTGATGGTACTTCTGTTCCTGATGAGCGGAATGGCCAGGCTATATCGCAAAGCGGGGCCGCACGAAGCACTCATCGTGTATGGCTTGGGCGGGACGCGCGTGGTGCAGGGACACGGCACGCTAGTGCTTCCCATGGTGCAGATTTGCAAGGATCTGTCGCTGGAACTGATGTCGTTTGATGTGGCGCCGCAGCAGGATCTATACACCAAGCAAGGCGTCGCGGTGACGGTTGAGGCGGTGGCGCAGATCAAGGTGAAGTCGGACCGCGAGTCTGTGCTGACGGCTGCTGAGCAGTTTCTCACTAAGTCTGACCAGGAGCGCGAAGGACTGATCCGGCTGGTGATGGAAGGGCATCTGCGCGGGATTATCGGGCAACTTACAGTGGAAGAAATCGTGAAACAGCCGGAAATGGTTTCCGATCGGATGCGGGGCACCTGTGCCGAGGACATGAACAAGATGGGCCTCGAGGTGATTTCGTTCACGATCAAGGAAGTTCGCGACAAGAACGAATACATCACCAACATGGGTAAGCCGGACGTGGCCCGCATCAAGCGTGACGCCGACGTGGCCTCAGCAGAGGCCGACCGCGATACCGCGATCAAGCGCGCGCTGGCGCAACGGGAATCGGCTGTGGCCAAGGCGCAAGCCGATCAGGAGCGGGTGCTGGCGGAAACTTTGTCGCTGGCCAAGCAGGCGGAATCGCAGCGCGACCTGGAAGTGAAGAAAGCGCAGTATGTCGAAGTTACAAAACGGCAGCAGGCGCAGGCTGACAAGGCTTACGACATTCAGACCAGCATCATGCAGCAACAGGTCATCGCCGAACAGGTGAAGGTGCAGCAGATCGAGAAAGAGCAGCAGGTGAAGGTGCAGGAAGCGGAAATCAACCGCCGCGAAAAAGAACTGATCGCAACCGTACTGAAGCCGGCGGAGATTGAACGTCAGCGGATTGAAACTCTGGCCGCGGCTGAAAAGCAGCGCCTGATCGCGGAAGCGGAAGGCCAGGCATCGTCGATTCGGGCGCAGGGCGAAGCTGAATCCGAAATCATTTTTAAGAAAGGCGAGGCCGAAGCCAAGGCCATGAACGTGAGAGCCGAAGCGTTCCAGGAGTACAACCAGGCGGCCATGATCGACAAGCTGTTCGCCATCATGCCGGAGGTGGTGAGGGCGCTGGCCGCTCCGTTAGCCAACGTCGACAAGATCACCATCGTGTCGACTGGAGACGGTGAAACGTCGGGAATGAACAAGATCACCGGCGACATCACCAAAATGGCAGCACAAGTTCCGGCGCTGTTCGAGACGCTCTCGGGCATGCCGATGTCGGAACTGCTGAGCAAAGTGCGTCAGATCGGCGACAAAGCTCCGAAGCCCGATGCACCGAAGCCCGGAGATGCACCGAAGAAGTAAGCACAGCTCGCGTAGGCGATGCTTGTGTGGGGACGGGCGCTTCGCCCGTCCCGCCAAGCGCAGCGAGGCGGGGAAGCTATTGGCGAGTTGGACATTAGTCAGGCTGAAATTGGACCAGACTTTGGAGCAGAGTCATGAACAAACCGAAATACACGGGACTAGGCATCGCGCTTGGCGCCGCGCTGGGAGCGGTCGCCGGAGTGCTGGCCGGGCACATCGCAATCTGGCTGGGCATCGGCGTCGCGATTGGCATGGTGCTCGGCGCGTCGGTACGCCGGGTAGAAAGCGTATGTCCGGAGTGCGCCGTCATTCACAAGAAACATGAAGTGAGAACCAGGCAGTTGGAAGGCTAAAAGCGGCTGGAAGCAAGGTTGTAGCAGGGGAACGCACGAGAATCTGAGCGGTGGAGAAGATTAGGATTCTTCGACTCCGCGGATGGTCCGCTTCGCGAGCCA
>Ga0209420_1000322_pt1 | contig 26851 bp, 20 predicted proteins | sample BlaSpr_A8_OM1_O1_FD_187972 | JGI IMG/M metagenome (GOLD analysis project Ga0209420, IMG submission 187972) | Forest soil microbial communities from Thunder Bay, Ontario, Canada - Black Spruce, Ontario site 2_A8_OM1_O1 (SPAdes) (version 2) | ecosystem: Environmental > Terrestrial > Soil > Boreal...
GTAGTGGACGGTTGTTATGTCGCGCGAGTTATGTCGCGCGAGTTATGTCGCGCGAGTCATGTCGCGCGAGTCATGTCGCGCGAGTCATTCGGAACAAGTCATTCACTACGAGTCATTCACAACAAACCCAGGGAGATTGAGTGACCACATCCAAGGAAAAATTCGAAACCAAGAAGCTGCCCATGATGCCCATCCGGGACGTGGTCATCTTCCCTTTCATGATGACGCCGTTCGTGGTGGGCCGGGAGTCGAGCGTTCGCGCTCTGGAAGAGGCACTGGCTGCGGACAAGAAAATCTTTCTGGCTACCCAGCACGACGCCTCCATCGACGAACCCAAGTCGAATGAGATCTACCAGGTCGGCACCATCGTCAATATCGTGCAGAGCCTGAAGCTGCCCGACGGCAACATCAAGGTTCTGGTCGAAGGCATTGAGCGCGGCCGACTGCTGCAGGCCACCGACGCAGACGGGTACATGCAGGCCTCGGTGCGGGTGGCTCGCTATCCCGTGGAGATGAATCCGCAGATCGAAGCCGGCATGCAGCGCGTGACTACGCTCTTTGAGCAGTACGTAAAGCTGTGCCAGGCGCTGAATTACGAGACCATGATCTCGGCCGTGAGGATGGAAGATCCGGCAAAGCTGACTGATATCATTGCCGCCAATCTGCAGCTTTCGATCGAAGAAAAACAGGAACTGCTGGAGATTTTCGATCCTTCCGAGCGTTTGAACCGGATCGCCGACGTGCTCGACGTGGAGATCGAGAAACTCAATGTGGACCGCACCATTCAGTCGCGGGTGAAGCGGCAGATGGAGAAGGCGCAGAAAGAGTACTACCTCAACGAGAAGATTAAGGCCATTCAGAAGGAACTGGGCCGCGGCGAGAAGAGCGAATTCGATGAACTGAAGAAGAAGATCGAATCCGCCGGAATGCCGAAGGACGTAAAAGACAAAGCGCTGCAGGAATTGAAGAAGCTGGAAGCCATGCCGCCTATGTCGGCGGAGTCCACGGTCTCGCGCAATTATCTCGACTGGCTGCTGGCGGTGCCGTGGAAGAAGCGCTCCAAGGAAATCCGCAATATTTCGCGCGCCGAAAAAGTTCTCAACGAAGATCACTATGGCCTCGAGAAGATCAAGGAACGCATCCTCGAGTTTCTCGCTGTGCGCCAGTTGGTGAAAAATCCCAAGGGCTCGATTCTCTGCTTCGTCGGGCCGCCCGGAGTCGGCAAGACTTCTTTGGGCATGTCGATCGCCAAGGCCACGGGACGAAAATTCGTGCGGATGTCGCTGGGCGGAGTGCGCGATGAGGCCGAAATCCGCGGCCACCGGCGCACCTATATCGGCGCCTTGCCCGGCCAGATCATCCAGATGATGAAGAAGGCGGGCACCAAGAACCCGGTCTTCATGCTCGACGAAGTCGACAAGATGTCGATGGATTTCCGCGGCGATCCGTCTGCGGCTTTGCTCGAAGTGCTCGATCCTGAACAGAACTTTATGTTCGTCGACCACTACCTCGACGTGGAGTATGACCTGTCGCAGGTTTTCTTCGTGGCGACGGCGAACGTGATGCACACCATTCCTCCGGCGTTGCAGGACCGCATGGAAGTGCTGCGGCTGCATGGCTACACCGAGCAGGAGAAGCTAGAAATCGCGAAGCAATTCCTGGTGAAGAAGCAGATGTTGCAGGCCGGCTTGTCGGAAAAGAACGTGAAGTTCACCGATGACGCCATCACCACGCTCATTCGCGCCTACACTCGCGAAGCCGGGGTGCGCAACCTGGAGCGCGAAATCGGCAACGTCTGCCGGAAAGTCGCGCGCAAGGTCGTCAAGGAAGGCGAAAATTATACCGTCGCCGTAACCGGCGAAAACGTTACCGACTTCCTGGGCGTCATCAAGTTCCGCGATACCCTGGCCCACGAAAAGAGCGAAGTGGGGTTGGTCACCGGCCTGGCCTGGACCGAAGTGGGCGGCTCGATTCTTAGCACGGAAGCTACCGTGGTCGACGGCAAGGGCAAACTGACGCTGACTGGGAAGCTCGGCGACGTCATGCAGGAATCGGCGCAGGCGGCCCTGTCGTATGTCCGCTCGCGGGCGCATCGCCTCGGTCTCACGCGAGATTTTTATCGCACTCTTGATCTGCACGTGCACGTGCCGGAGGGCGCCATCCCGAAAGACGGGCCTTCGGCCGGCATTACGATTGCCACGGCGATTGCGAGCGCGCTCAGCAAGATCCCGGTGCGGCGCGATCTGGCGATGACGGGTGAAATCACGCTGCGCGGTAAGGTTCTTCCCATCGGCGGGCTCAAGGAAAAACTGCTGGCGGCACATCGTGCCGGCCTCTTCGAAGTGATCCTGCCACGGGACAACGAAAAAGATCTGGCCGAGGTTCCGGAAAACCTGCGCAACGCCATGAAGCTGCACTTCGTCGATACGATGGACCAGGTGCTGCAAATTGCCCTGGAGTCTCCGCTGCCCTCGATCAGCGAAGATGTATCCGGCCAGCCGATCGCTCCTCTGACTTCCAGCACGGGAGATAGTCCGGCGGCGCATCAGTAGGAAGGCAGTGGCCAGTACCCAGTTGCCAGTAAGACCGCACGACTTTTCGTCCAGCCGCAGGTATGATCCGACCGGGGGCGCGTCGCAGCTTCTGAAATCATGAAGAGGCACGGGGAATCTTGAAGATGTCGACGTCCAACCAAAGTCAGATTGCTTTCGAAAACGGGCCGGAGTTGCCCGCGGAAGAGGCGGGAACCCGGATCACGGGAATCCTGCCTTCGCAAGAAATCAGCAACCTGATTGCCCGCGGGAACATCAGCGCATCGCCAGCCGTAAACCCTGACCATATCCAGCCCGCAAGCCTCGATCTGCGGCTGGGTGACATGGCGCATCGCGTGCGCGCGAGTTTTCTGCCCGGCCCCAACAGCACGGTCGAGGCCAAAATCAAAGAACTTCGCATGACGCGGGTCGATCTTACGGCTGCGCCCGTTTTCGAAAAAGACTGCGTCTACATCGTGCCGTTGATCGAGGAACTAAACCTGCCGGAGAATATTTCCGGGAAAGCTAATCCGAAAAGTACGACCGGACGCCTCGATATTTTCACGCGCTTAATTACCGATTACGGCACCGAGTTTGACCGCGTGCCGCCGGGATACAAGGGCAAACTGTACGCCGAAGTTGTTTCCCGTACGTTTACGGTTGCGATTCGCGCAGGGATGAGGCTGAGCCAGTTGCGGTTTGTTCAGGGCAATCCGCGCTCTAGCGACAGCGCGATCAGAGGACTGGATCGGGAAGAACCGCTTGTCTACGACGAAGACACTCCCACCAAGGCGCGAGTCGAGCGGGGGTTGAGAATTACTGTGAATCTGGAAGGCGCAGAGGCGGAGATCATTGCCTACAAGGCGAAGCGCTTTGCCCCCGCCATCGAACTGGACAAGATTAATTTCTATCCTACGGAAGAATTCTGGGAAGTTCGTCATCAGAATGCGAGTAAGAATCTGATTCTCGAACCCGGCGACTTCTACATACTTGCGTCCAAAGAGAAGGTGAGCGTTCCCCCTGAGTTCGCAGCCGAGATGGTACCTTTCGATCCCTCGGATGGCGAGTTCCGAATTCATTACGCGGGATTCTTCGATCCTGGATTCGGGCACGGCTCCGGTGACATCAAGGGGACCCCTGCGGTGCTTGAGGTTCGTGCCCATGAAGTTCCGTTTCTAATGGAACACGGGCAGCTTGTGGGACGGCTGAACTACATGCCTCTGTTGCGCCGTCCAGACAAGATCTACGGCACGAACATAGGATCGTCGTACCAGCACCAGGCGCTTACCCTGAGCAAACAGTTTCGTAAGAGTTGAGCTGCAGCGTTCGCTCCACTTGCCAACCGTCAGCTTGCCAATCTCCGCCGCCGCATAGCACACTAGCGCATGAGGGTTATGGCGCGATTTCTGGCGGCGGCTACTGACGCCGCGCACTTCCCTGCTCCCAGCCTGCCGGAAGTGGCTTTTCTCGGGCGCTCGAACGTAGGCAAGTCCAGCGTGATTAATACTCTGGTGGATGCCAAACTGGCCCGCACCAGCTCCACGCCGGGGCGCACCCGCAGCATCAATTTCTTTGAAGTGCGCTGGCCGGGAAAGCCGCAGCCGGAGGTCATCTTCGCCGATCTGCCGGGCTACGGTTATGCGAAGCTCTCGCGAGAGATTTCGCAGGAGTGGCCCAAGTTCATTGAGCCCTACCTTAACGACCGGCCCACGCTGGCGTTGTGTCTGGCCCTGGTGGACGCGAATGTTCCGCCGCAAGATAGCGACCGGCAACTCTTAGATTTTCTTAATGCCTCGGGACGCGAGTTTCTGCTGATCGCAACCAAGAGCGACCGGCTATCCAATAATCAGCTGCACAATGCGCTGAAAACCCTGGCCGACGCCTATCCAACGGCGGCGGTGATTCCCTTCTCGGCAAAGACCGGCGCCGGACGGGACGAGGTGTGGAAGAAGATTCGGCAGTCGGCGGCCGAGTTTCCTGCGGACGCGTTCCAATCCTGAACTCTTCCCGTTACCGAAACTGCCCAATCCCTTCGCTGCCCGCCGTCCCCACTTCCCCTAAGCCTTCCGGTAGAAAGCTCCGTAGAGTAGGGGTGGACGCATGCCGCAACGAAAAGACCGCAAGAAGTTTTAATCCCGGGCTGCGATGCGGCGGGCGAATCCATTGCAATGACTGATGAACCCGATGCCGGCGCGGCTTATCTAGCCGCCTTGAAGCAATCCTCCGCACCGCAGGCGCGCGGGGCTGCAGCTGCGAGCGAGCCCGCGCCGACGAGCGCCGAAGCCCTCGCTACCGCTGCGAGGGCAGCCCAGCTCCGCGAAATCGAAACCGGCGTGACGACCTGGACAAACTTTGCTGACATCAGTCTCCACGGATGCTACGTGGAGGCGGCGGCCACCCATCGCGTCGGCGTGATGCTCGGCCTGAAGCTCGAGGCCAACGGTTTCCGGGTTGAGGCTACCGGCAAAGTGAGCGTGGCCTATCCGAATCTCGGCATGGGAATCTCCTTCACTAAAATGACGGACGAAGATCGCGAGCACCTGCGCGAATTGGTGCGTTCGATTTCGCGACCTTCTGTGATCCTGGGAGCGCGAGTTGCCATGCCTGCTCCGTCCACTCTGCGGCCAGAGGGTTCGCCGCAGGTTGCTAATCCCGGCGCTGCTCTGCAGGCGATGGTGAACTTCTTTGAAGACCGGCACATGATGGGCCGGAAAGAGTTTCTCAGGATCCTGCGGAAAAGCGAGTAGCGGTTCTCAGTTCTCAGTTGTCAGTTGTCAGTTGTCAGTTGTCAGTTCTCAGTTCTCAGTTCTCAGTCGTCAGTTGTCGGTTCTCAGTTCTCGATCCCCAGAGCGTTCCGGCTTCTCAGATTCGCCATGCTCGCCGCAAGCGCTTCCATTGATTGTTATTATGAAGGCTTATGGCGGTTTACCTGATCACGGGTATTGGCGGGTTTATTGGATCGTCTCTGGCGCGAGCACTGTTGCGGCGCGGCGAGCGGGTTCGCGGAGTAGATAATTTTTCCACCGGCAAGCGCGAGAACCTCACTAAGATCCTTGGCCAGATCGACTTTCGTGAGGCCGACATCCTCGATCTGGAGGCCACGAAGTCGGCGTGCGCGGGCGCGGATTACGTTTTGCATCAGGCGGCGATACCATCGGTGCCCAAGTCTGTGCTGGACCCGATCGGCAGCAACCGCGCCAACGTGGATGGCACGGTTAACCTGCTGGTGGCGGCGCGCGACGCCAAGGTAAAGCGTGTGATCTACGCGGCCTCGTCGTCGGCCTATGGCGATACTCCCACGCTGCCTAAGCACGAGAGCATGACGCCGGATCCGATTTCGCCGTATGCCGTCGCCAAGCTTGCGAGCGAGCACTACATGATCTCGTTCTACCGCTGCTACGGATTGGAGACGGTGGCGCTGCGCTACTTCAATATTTTTGGTCCGCGGCAGGATCCGTCGTCGCCCTACTCCGGAGTGCTGGCCAAGTTCATCACGCAGATGCTGGCCGGCCAGCAGCCGACCATCTTTGGTGACGGCGAGCAGAGCCGCGATTTCACCTACATCGACAACGCTGTCGAAGCCAACCTGCTGGCCTGCAAAGCTCCCGCGGCGCAGGCGGCGGGAAGGACGTTCAACGTGGCGACGGGTCGCCGGGTCACGCTCAATGAAACTTTCAAACTGTTACGGGGACTGACCTCGTACTCCGGTTCTCCCATCTATGGCGCGCAGCGCGGCGGCGACATCAAGCATTCGCTGGCCGACATCTCCCTCGCAGAAAAGAATCTCGGGTATAAGCCCAAAGTCAGTTTCGAAGACGGCCTGCGGCGAACGGTTGACTGGTATCGCAGTCCGCGGAAATAGGCTTCGGCTTTCGGACTTCGGGCTTCGGCAAACCCGCTCCGCATTCTTCTGACATTTTCCTTGAGACAGCTGAAGCCCGGAAGCCGAAGCCCGCTTCAAAAGTCCACATTACGTTGGTGATCTACGTCAGGATTACCGGCGTCGGTAGAGTTAAAGCTATGACACTCTCGTCGATGGTAGTTTCGCGTGATTGGCAGGAAGTCAGTGTTCTCGAATGCATTCTCGGCGGCTTGCATATGGATGTTGTCGTCGAGAGCGAACCGCAACGAGCTTTGTCCCGGCTCACAAAATCCAAAGTAGATGCCCTGATTGTCGACTGCGACCTGAACGGCACCGGGCAACTCTTTTGCGAACTGCAGCGCGAAGCTCCGCGCGTCAGTACGGTGCCGCTGGTGATCATGGGTGCGCCGCACGGCAGGCGCGACATGGAGGCGACTGGCGCCATGTTTGCCTTCGACAAGCCGATTTCCGTGGAGCAGGCGGTGCGCACACTCTCCGCCGCGCGCAACATGATTCTTGATGGACGTTTGCGCTATCACCGTGCCGGGCTCGAAGTCCCTGTGACTCTAAGCAGCCGCCGTCAGAATCGGGGAGGGGCGCAACTCATCAATCTGAGCCAGGGCGGACTGCAGGTTCGCGTCGAGAATGGATTCGATGCCAGTGAGGCATCGCAGGTATCGTTCGCCCTCCCCGGAACGAATTGCGGAATGAAGGCCCAGGTAGAGGTGGCCTGGTCCGACAAGCGCGGAAATGTTGGCATCCGCTTTTTGAAGATGCCGGCGGAGATGAAGAACACTTTGCGGCTTTGGCTGGCGCAGCAGTATTTCGCGAACTAGCGGAGAGCAGTTCTCGGCGAAAGACGCCACGCTCGCCCCGAATTCTTCCGCGGCCAACGGGTACCAAATTGTTCTTAATTTCACTCAGGAGAAATTTATGAAAAAGTCCTTCGTTCTGATTTTTCTTGTAAGCCTCTTGTCGCTTGCGTCGAGGGCGCAAGATAAACTGGAGGTGTTCGGCGGTTATCAGTACTTGCACACGGGCAACATCACGGTGGACGGCCAGAGTGATCCTAGTAGTAGCCAGGGTTTCAATGGTTGGGACGCCTCGGCTACTGGCTACTTACATAGGTTCCTTGGTGTGACGGGAGATTTCGGGGGCGCCTACGCAACCGTCGATGGCGTTTCTGGTCACATTTACACTTACACTGGCGGGCCTGTCATTGCCTTTCCTGTTGGTAGGATAAAACCCTTCGTCCATGCGCTGTTAGGCGGGGTCCACCTGACCAGTTCGGAGTCCGGGGTTTCCGTCTCCCGGACCGGCTTCACCACGATGGTCGGCGGGGGCGTGGACTACAAGGTCATCAAGCCCATTTCAATTCGCGTCATTGATGTGGACTGGCTTTACTATCGTTTCGGGAGCACCACAATCGCCGGAACAGCCGTGCCCTCATTCAGCCAAAGCAACAATGTGAGAATCACAGCCGGTGTCGTGTTTCGCTTCTAGCGCCTAAGCACGTAACACGAGCTTACAAAATGCTGCTTGAAGCCACTGCGCTTCAAGCCGCTTTCTTATGTTGTGGATGACGTAGGCTCCCAGTCCATTGCTTAGTGTGAAACGGCCCGTGGCGTCACTTTTCTTTCTTCTTGGTCTTCAAATCTGGCCGCCGCCTGCGCAAGTCTTGCGCCCAGGCTGGGCCCACCAAACACAGCGAATACGGCCCAGTAGGCTGCGACAATAAAAGCTGCCGCTGCTGAGATCGTTCCCAGAGTCAGGGACCAGGGCGGAAGTTCGTGAGCAATGGAAAGAAAGATCAAAGCGAACAGGAGCAACCCTGCGATCACGATAAGACTATCCACCAGCAAAGCTAGGGTGCGGCCCGAGAGCGGCTGGGAAAGCCAGCTTTGCGCGCGCGGGTTATCGGCAGCATCCAAAAGATCATCCTCAAGATCCTGCTCGAGGTGATGTTGCAGGAAGGGCGCGTCTTCCCGTCGGGCCGAGGATGGCTGCAAACGGATCACCGGCCGCGGTGAAGGCGACAGAGTCAGCCCGTCGTTCTCCTCCGGAGCACTCGCTTCTCTAAGATCTTTTTCGCCAAGAATCGAGACGACCGAAGCTCCGGAGCTCGACCGGGGACGGCCGACTTGGCGGGCAAGGGCATCCAGCAGGTTAGAGAAGATCCATTCGTTAATCTGATGGCCGGTGCGTGTGGGCAAGTCGACAAAGCGGATGCCGCACTGCCCTGAGGACCGGGCCCAACAAACCTGACCCAAGGTTTCAACGCGCAAGCGCGGAAATCTCAAGTCAAAGCGCAGCAGGACACGTTGTTCGGGATGCAGCGGCGCAACCGCCTGGACGGCCACACCTTCGCGGGTGAGATTGCGAATGATTCCGCCGTTGGCTTCATCGAGCGTGACGTAGGTTAAGGTGCGCAGCTCATGCCGGTAGTGGGTGCGTACCTGGCGCGGGGGAAGAGAGACTGCCTGCATATTCTCCGCCAAAATGACCGGAAGACGAATCGCTCGGACGGGGCCCGTTTCGTCAGATTCTATTGTCTGCTCAAGGTTTGCTGGCAGTGACTCCGTTGGTTCGGCAAGCTTGGTTCGGCGAGCTTGGTTCGTCAATCTGGGGAGGATTTCGACTTACCAAAGGCCATGGCCGGGAGGGCGGGCCGGTATCATTGCAAGTAGGGCAAAACCCGGTTAACTTACTGTTAAACCCGGCAAAAACCGGAGCCGGGCTGACCGGCCCCGGGAAGCGGGATGGAGTCGAAATAGCTACGCCAAGTAGCCAATTGACAGGGACTCGGCGGGGTGATCACACTCAAAGTAAGGCGTTTGTCCACCCAGCCAACGAATGGCAACAACTCCCACCAAACCGGCAATCGAAGTTGGCGACAGCGCGGCCGATGTGAACGTGCCGGCGTGGCCAACGGACAGGGGTCTGTCCGCGTCCAGAGAAGGTGACTTCTATCCCGGGACTTCTCGCGCTCGAGGATTGCGGCCGTCGGGAGGCGATGCGCTGCAGGCGCTTCTGGCCTTCTCGGCGCTGCATCAGCAGGTGCGGCAGCGGCGCGCGCTGGCCTCGCGGATCAAGGGATTTGAGACCATCGCGCCGGTAGCGGAATTCGAGGCTGCAGAGCAATTCGTTCTGGATGATGTGTTGCAGTTGGTGGCGGAACGAGCCATCGCCATCACCGGAGCCGATGGACTGGGCATCGCTCTGGCGGAAAACAACGAGATTGTTTTGCGGGCTTCAGCGGGCGCGATTAAGCCCGATGTAGGCCAGCGCATCCAGCGCGACTCGGCATTCTCCGGAGCATGTTTCCGCACCGCTCAGATCATCCGCTGCGACGACACCGAGACCGACGATCGTGTGAACCTGTATGCGTGCCGGCAACTGGGTGCGCGATCGATGGTAGCCGTGCCGCTCTGCGGCCGGCGGCGCGTGATCGGATTGTTGGAAGCGTTCTCGGCCGAACCCTTCGGGTTCAACGACAGCGATGTAGGAAGCCTGGAACTGCTGGCGGAGCTGATTCTTGGCGCTCTCAAACCTGAGGACGAAGATCGCTTCGCGCAATCGGCGGAGGTGGCGGAAGCTGCATTGGCTGTGCCCACGATTCCCACGCCAGCGATTCTTCCGGCGGAAAAGGCTCCTGCCGAGCAAGTCGTTGCAGCAAAGGCCGTCGAACCGATCGTCTCTCCACCTGCTGAACCCGCGCCTCAAGTCACCGATAAACCCAAGCTGGCGTTCGAGGAGACAGGAAAGACCATTTCTGCCGCTGTTCCTCTGCCTGTGCCTGCGCCGGTGCCCGCGCCGATGCCTCAGATCAGGACTGAACCGGAGCGCGTGGCCGATGATGCGATTGCCCCTCAGATCGTGCACGAAATCGGATCCTCCTCCGACCAACATCCCAGGATCGTGCTGGTGTTGGTGCTGGTGGTGATGGCATCACTGCTAGCCGGGGGGGTTTGGTGGAAGCTGAAGAATGCGCAGCTTGACGACGTATTAGTAAAACCTGAACCGAAGATCACGAAACCGGGGGTAGTAAAGCAGCCAGCCAGTCCGGACGCAACATCATCGGTAAATCCACCTTCGGCCAACTCGTCGGGCAGCAGCGTGGATGGGCAAACAAATTCCGGGACCGCAGCCGATGAGGATACAGACGCTGAACCAGCAAATGGAAACATCACGCCGCAGGAACTGGCCAAGCTGCCTCGCATCACGGGCATTCGGCATTGGTCTTCGGCCGAGTCGAGTACGGTGGTCCTCGACCTGGAAGATCAGGTGCAGTACGAAGCGCATCGCCTGACTGGCCCCGACCGTATTTATTTCGATTTGCACGATACCGCGTTGTCTCCTGAATTTGCTGGAAAGACCATTGAGATTGGCGACGCGCTGCTGGCGCGGATCCGCGTGGCACAGCCGGTGACGGGTTTGACCCGCGTGGTGCTAGAAACCAGGGGCAACTCGAACTATTCTGTCAGCCTGGAGCCGAATCCCTACCGCCTGGTGGTGCAGGTGCGAAAGCTTGGCGCGGATATCAAGACCCAGGTAAATCTCTTTCCGGGAGCGGCGGCGGAAAAAAAGTTGGCAATCGTTGTCCCGCCTCCGACGCGTGAAGATTTGCAACTGCGAGCCCGAGTGCCCAAGATGCGCATCGTCGTGGATGCGGGGCACGGCGGCTGGGATTTGGGAACCGTGGGCCGGCAGGGCTTGCTGGAAAAAGATCTGGTGCTTGAAATCGCCCAGCGCCTGGGCAAGCTGCTCGAGAGCCGTCTCGGCGCTGAGGTGATTCTCACCCGGATCGACGACAATTACATTCCGCTCGATGAACGGGCGGGAATCGCGAATCAGGCGCAGGCCGATCTGTTTATCTCGGTTCATGCGAACTATAGTGACCTGCCTTCGGCGCGCGGTGTCGAGACTTATTACACGAACTTCTTTGCAGCGCCTAATGCAAAGGATTTGGAAACTCGCGACCCGGATCATGCCAGGAGCGCAAGCATCGCCACGCTTTCGCCGGCTGATCTGCATGACAAGATTGAGCAGTCACGCCGCCTTGCTGCCAGCGTGCAGCGCTCACTTTATGGGACTCTCTCCGCGCAGAATCCAGGGCTGCGCGACCGCGGCGTGAAAGAAGCGTCCTACGTAGTTCTTACCGAGACCGCCATGCCGGGAATCCTGGCGGAAGTTTCCTTCGTCAGCAGTCCCACCGACGAGCAAAAGCTGCGCAGCGACGGATACCGCGAGCAGATTGCCGAGGCGCTGTATAAGGGCATTGCACGGTATGCGGCTGCGTCGCGTGGTGTAAAGGTGGCTAGCGCCGGAAAGTAGTCGGCCTCTTCCCTGTTTTCTTTTTCTTGCCCGACTTCTTTTTACCCCACTTCTTGCCCGACGATTCTAATGCTGCTTCTGTTCCTGGGCCGCTGTCTCCTTCTGGTACGCGGGGCTTAGTGTGCCTTTGCTCTTCGCGATCGGCAACAGAGTCGGGTAGAACTGGACGAAGGTGGTGTCCACGGCGGCGTGCTCGGCGTGGCAGGCGTAGCAGGACATGTCTGTTGGAACCATCTTGGCGGTCTTTGCGTTGTCGAAAATAAAGAATGCCCATTTCCCGGGGAAGCGCGCCTCATCTTTGACGTGGACTTCCACCCCCATAACCTGGGAGCCCTGATAGCTGCCTGCCTGATTAATCGAACCCTTATCTTCGCCCCCACGGTTCTCGAGCACCAGCATGGTCTTGTCGGGCCAGGTGCCGGTTTCCAGGAATGCGTTGTAGGCCTCGGGATTGACGAAAAGGTTGTCGAACATGTGGTGTCCAGTTTGCGTCGCCGGGTTGTAACTCATGTCGAAGCCGGTGGTCAGGTACACCCATTGGCGGTAGTGGTCGGGAAACTTCAGCTGTGCATCGCTGGTGTATTCCGGGCTCGAAGGCGCTGGAGTTGCGGAGGGGTGCAATACGGCCGCGGATAGAAAAAGCAATGCCGCGAACAGGGCAATTGTGGTTTTGCCGATCATCAGATTTCTGACTCCTGGTGAGCCTTGCCCGCAAGAATCTTTCCGACAAAAGGAGCTTGTCGAGAGCAAGTGTGCGTGCCGGCCTTCACCCCCAGCATCTTACCTCTATCCCGACTCCCCTGCCGCTTGCTCGCCCATCGTCTCCAGCAACCAATTTCGGACGACACCTTCCACCTGCATCCGGGCGTCCTCCAGGCTGAACGTGGTTCACTTTCGCTGCCTGGTTCGGGCCGGCAGCAGCGGCGTCTTTGCCGGTCGCATCATCCTCGGCATCGCCTTCTTCTTCGGGCTCGTCTTGAAAATCTTCTTCGAACCATTTTGCAGGCCGCCGATCGAGGTTCGACGCGCGTCGTCCCGGTCGATCAACAACAGTGCCATACGATCAACAAATCAGAATTTCGGTCGGCTAGCAACGCTCTCTCGGGACAGACAATTGCCTAGCGCCGTGCTAGACTTTGCCGCGCATGGCAAAAAAGAAGGCTAAGACTAAGCCATCGAATCCTGTAATAATCCACGCCCGGATTGTTCCCCTCGAAATAGTGCCTATCCCGCCAAAGAAAAAATCACTAAGTTCAAAACAGATGCTTGCAGTTCGTTGTCCGACCTGTGGGGCCGCTCCGGGAGAGCCATGTGAACTCACATCAGGCGAACCGCGCACGGATCCGCATAGGGATCGTCGAGTGATCGCCAAAGACAAGTCCTAGCAATGCACTAATTGGGTGCTGACTTTAGCTTCACCGCGGAATCCACTCGCTGGACAAGGAGTCAAAATCCCCATCCCTTCGACTTCGCTCAGGGCAGGCTCTGGTCGCAAAGAACGCGACAAGAATGGGGCACCCGCGACGCTTGCGTACCCGGTGTTGGCTTTACTTCGGCGTGGTTCGCTCACTTCTTGTTTCGGCTGGCGCCTGGTCCTGGCAGCCGGATGAGTCCTTGGTCACGATCTCGTAGCCCTCGGGCGGCTGGAACATGGTTGGATCCGGGTCGCCCTGGGTAAGGTTTGTCAGCTCGCGAGTCGTTTTGCCTTGCCGGGGATCGTTGATAATGTCGCGCACCGTCAGGCTGGTCAATCCAGCGGTAAGGGCCGTCCACCTCTCGGAGGTGCTGACCAGGGGTGCGTCGTTTCCCATCGCGCCTGCGGGAATAGTTGTGGTGTAGCGGCGTCCACGGGCTTCGATGCCTTGGATCGACTCGGTTCCCAGAGTCTCGGAAGTGAACGTCGACTTCGGGCCACTGTGGACTGAAACGTCGTCGCGGTTGATGGTCTGGCAATGCTGTCTGGCGGCAGGCAACTGAAGTACGCGCGCGACTGTGCCCAGCGATTGCCAGAATGTCTGGGTTCGGGCCACAGGATCATAGACCATGAAATGAGTTATCGGTGCGCGGTCTGCCGGTGTGCTTGTCGTTGCCGTCATTCGCCTGCCCTGCGAGTCCAACGCCTTTACTTCCGTGGTCTCGCGGGTGATTGTGGTTCCGTCGGCGAGGACTTGCTCATGCGTGACCTTATACTCGGCCGTGTATGGCGTTTTTGCGGCCTGCGCGTTGGTACCGGTCGCTGCAGACGTTTGGCTCCGCACAATCTGGCTTGCGGCGTGGCTGGAAATTAACAACGCGAATCCCGCTAGCGCAACTAGCGTCGTGGTTTGGTTGATAAGTTTTCGCATTTCAGCTGCTCCTACTGAGTTGAGCGTAGCGAACAGTCTTACATTAGGCTCGCGCCGGAGGATCTGCAAGAGTTATCCCGCGCCTGCTGCTTCCGGAGCTGCGTCAGGATCGTTCGGTGCCGGCGGTCGTGGTTCCCACCCTTCGCAGAGAACGCGAAAGATGGGGCACCCTCAGGTTCTCTTTCGATGGAATCAGTTTGATGGTGGGATGCCGCCGTACTTTTGCAGCCACTTCAATTCCTCGCGCACTTTGATTTTGCCGTGCCAGGGATTCTTCGCCAGGCTGTGGCCTTCGCCGGGGAAGATCAGCAACGCGTTTGGAATGCCTAGCGAGTAGAGCGCGTGCTCCAGCAGGTAGTCTTCCATCACCGCGACGCGGATGTCATCGGCGCCGGCCACCATGTGCGTGGGAGTGCGGACTTTGTCGATTTGGAAGATGGCGGCTTCGTCGTGGTAACGCTGCTGGGCTTCCCAGGGACGTCCGCCGAGGAAGTAGGCGTCGTCCATGGTGGTGTCATCGTTGCCCCAGTTGCCGACGTGCTCGACCGCGCCTGCGCCGGTGACTGCGGCCTTGAAGCGCGTGGTTTGCGTGATGAGCCAGTTGGTCATGTATCCGCCGTAGCTGTAGCCGCCGATGGTGAGGTGGTCGGGATCGGCTGTGCCGTCTTTCACCAGAGCGTCGACGCCTTCGAGAATATCTTTGCCGGGACGGGAGACGATTTGCGGAACGATCTGTTCAAGGAACTTGTCGCCGTATCCGGTGGAGCCGCGGTAGTTGGGCTCGAACACCAACCATCCGTTGGTGGCGGCCAGCGCGGCCCACTGATACCAGTCGGCTTCGAAGCGGTTGCCGTCGGCGTCGGCGGGACCGCCGTGGATGAAGGTGAACAGGGGCAGATTTTTCTGTTCGAATTTGCCGGGAGGATAGATCAGCATGCCTTCGACAGTGGTGCCGTCGTCGGCCTTCCAGCGGTAGGGCTTGCCTTGGGGAAGTTCGCGCTCGCTGAAAAGTTTGTTGAAGGATGTAATGGGACGCGCCTGGTTGAGTTTATCGGCGCTTTCCGCCAAATAGATTTCAGACGGCTTTTGCAATGAGGAATACACGAAGGCGATGCGCGGAGAGTGGAGCGCGGTGGAGATGGTTTCGTACGTGCCTTCCCATCCGTTGAGTTTGTGCAAGGACTGTCTGGGCTGGGCGGCGGAATAGACGGTTACTTCGGTGCCAACGCGGGCGCTGGCGAGCACTCCGTCAGCGGACACGGCGTAGTGCTCGACTGGGCCGATGAAGTCTTTGCTCCATTGCTCGATGGCGCCGGTGTCGCTGTCAGGCTTTTGACTGTCAGGCTTTTCAGTGTTGGGCTTTTCAGCGTCAGACTTCTCACTATCGACCCAGTAGAGATGCGGCTGCAGGTCGCGATAGGGCCCGGTTACGCCTCCGACTTCGACGGTGAAAAATATGTGGCGATTGTCGTTGGCCCAGCGCAATGCGCCTTCGACGGCCTGGTTATGGGTCAGCTGGCGTGGTTGTGCAAGGAGCGGCTTGTTTCCGCTGTCGGCAGTTGCCGGCGAGGACGCCGGCGCTACAAGAACGTAGATTTCTACGTCTTCGGCCTTTTCCTGGCGCTGGCTGATGGAGTTGGTGGCGAAGGCTAGTTTGCTGCCGTCGGGGGAGGTGATGAGATCGTCCACTCGCAGCGGGGAGGTTGCGATGGGGCTCGCGCCGGGGCTGAAGTCGGATTCTTTTTCTGAGCCGGATTCTTCTTTTGTGCCTTCGGCGGCGTGGTGGGCAAGTGCGGCGACAACGTCGAGGGCGAAGATGGTGTCGCCGCGTTCGTCGGTGCGATATTGAACGACATCTTTCCATTGCTTTTTGTAGTCGTCTTTTTGTGCCTTAGTCCAAGGGTTGCGCGTGGCGAAATAGATGGTGCGGGAATCGGCGGACCAGGAGAAGGTATGCACTTCTTCCCCTGCTTGAGTCAGGGGAATGGCTTCGCCCCCGGCGGGGGAGATCACGTAAATCTGGCTTACTTCTTTGTCGCTGTCTTTGTCGTCGTCTTTGTCGTCGTCTGAATCGGAGTCTTTTTCGGAAGAGGTTTTGCGATCGGAGAGGAAGGCAATCCAGCGTCCGTCGGGCGACCACTTGGGCTCGGAGTCGTGACCGGATTGGGTGAGTTGAATCAGCGCGTTGTCGCGGTAGAGCCAGAGGTCGGTGCGGAAGATCTTCTGGTCCCAGTCGGGGCGCTCGGTGGCGATGACGACGGAATTGCCGTCGGGAGAGATGGCTAGGCTGTTGTAGCTTACTGAGTTGAAGAATTCGTCGAGAGTTAGCTTGGGCCTGCCCTGGGCAAAGGCTAACGAAACTGAAACGAGAAATATGGCCGAGCAGAAAAGAGTTTTTGAGATTTTCATAAGGGCGACGGGAAGTAGGTTTATACATCGGCGGGTTTGCAATTAGCAACTTTCGGCTGGGATCGAATTGACTCCGAGTCAGGAGTTCAGAGAACGCGCGCCGTGATGGTTCCAAAATCCTAAAAACAGGGGACACAGGGTCACACAGGGGAAAGCCTCCGTACTTGCGATTACTGTGCTGGCTCAGAGTTCTTGAGGGCTTCGTCTAGAGGCTGAGCGGGATGGGACGCGGCTTGCAGGACGCGCCAGCCGTCGTCATAGCGGCGGAAGCCGGCGGTCGAGCGGTAGTGGGCGTCGGGGGAATAGAAAATCGCTCCGACCTCGTTCAAGGGAATCCATCGCCAGGTAAATTCGACGTCGGCGATGTTGTCCTGCCTAGCGATGCCGGTGATGGCCACGAGCTCGCGGCGTGCGGTGGGGATGGTGAAGAATTGCTTTTCCTCGTCACCGGGAGCGATGAGACTTTGAATCGTATCGACACCGGAGGGTGTGAGCGTGAGATCCCAGCAGGGTGGCGGAGCGAGCGCAGGAGGGCACGGGGCGTTGGTGGCGGAAATCCAGCCGCGATGCTGGAGGGCGAGATAGTCGGGTGAGAGGTAGTCCTTGTTAGCGATGACGCCGAGGCGCAACTGAAGTTGCTGCTGGGCGCGGAAAGCATTGGAATTCGCGATCAGATCGGCGGCTAGACGGCGATTGAGGAAGTCGCGCGGGGAGCAGGAGGAAAGCAGGATCGCATACGCGATCGCGAGGGCGGTGATGGGCGGCTTCCGCATTAATGAGGAATCGATTAGGGAAGCCAGCCAAACACGCGATTATTGCGTCGCACAAAACGCGACGCGTCGCGCGGCTCGCCCGGATCCTTCGCTGCGCAAAGAACGCTTGCTCAGGATGACAAGTCTACCGGATTGTAACGAAAAGCGCGTTCTTGCGTGGCAGGAAAGGTCGGGAGGTGATTTGACCTTCGAAGTGGGTGGGCCAGCGGCCGGGGATTGCGGTTGCGCATTTCGGACAGTGGCCATTCTGGGTTAGGCGATAGTTCTTGATCAAGTAGCCGTGGCGCTGGATCAGAGTTTCGTTGCAGTTTGGACAGCGCGTCTCTTCCCATTCGCCGACCATGCCGGGGAGATTTCCGGCGTAGATGTAGCGAAGGCCGGACTGGCGGCCGATTCCGACGGCGCGGAGCAGGTCTTCGGAGGTTGTGTCGCTTGGATTGGTCATCTTGTAATCGCCGTGAAAGGCGGTGATGTGCCAGGGAATGTCGGGAGAGATTCCGGCGAGGAATTCGGTGAGGCGGTGGAGTTCGTCATCAGAATCGTTAAAGCCGGGGATTAGAAGCGTGACGATTTCGAGCCAGAGCCCTGAAGCGTGAATCCGGCGGATGCTGTCGAGGATGGGAGCGATGCGGCCGCCGAGTTCGTGGTAGTGACGGTCGTCGAAACTCTTAAGATCGACTTTGTAAAGATCGAGCCAAGGGCGCAGGTACTCGAGAACCTGAGGAGTGGCATTGCCGTTCGAGACGAAGCCGGTGATTAGTCCGGCGGCTTTGGCTTGCTTGAAGACGGCTACCGCCCATTCGCTGCTGATCAGCGGCTCGTTGTAGGTGCTGACCAGAATCCTTGCGCCTTGCGCGATGGCGTCGCGGACCAGGAGTTCGGGTGAGGCTTCGAGCGGAGGGGCAACGGCGTTGGGATCGCGCAGAGCTTGCGATGTTACCCAGTTTTGGCAGTAGGCGCAGTGCAGATCGCAGCCGAGCATTCCGAAGCTGTAGGCGAGGGCACCGGGATGGGCGTGGAAGAATGGTTTTTTTTCGACTGGATCGCATTGGGTTCCGGCGGTATATCCCCAGGGTACGTAGAGCGTACCGCCGCGGTTGTAGCGGACTTTGCAGACTCCGAGCTGGCCTTCGGGAATGGGGCAGGCATGTCCGCAGGCGAAGCAGCGCACGCGGTTGTTCTCGAGTTTTTCGAAAAGGGCGGGATCGGCTTCGCGGACTTGCTGGTCGAGAACGGTGCGGAGGGTGGGCACGGGGAGCTCTGGGTCTATTCTAACGCTGGGGAGCTGTGGGCCTTCTAGCTTTCGGGCTTTGGGCTCTGGGCCCTGTTCTGGGGTGCGACAGTGATCTCTACTATTGGAGCCAGTGATCGGGGAGATAAATGCATAGGTCCTTCGCGTAGTGCTTCCGGCGTCGATGGAGCACGCTGGGCTCAGGATGACAAGGTTTGCTGGAAGTGACAGGGCTTGCTCAGGATGACGTGGGTCAGGGATCTTTAGCGGATGGGAGATGGTTTGGAGAGGGATTCGTGTTGCTCGTACCAGATTTCTGCTTTTTGTTCGATGGCTACGGCCTGGGCATGCGTCATGCGGGAAGCCAGGATCTCCGCAAGCGTCTTGCTGTGCTGGTCTCCGGCGGCGCGGGCCAAGACGGTCCAGAAGTAGGCTTGGGTCAGACTTGCTGGAACGCCGCGGCCTCCCCAATAACGAGTGCCCATCGTGGCTTGGGCCTTCACGTTTCCGTTCTCGGCTGCTTTGATGAACCAGGCAGCGGCTTCCTTATCATCCTGCTTCACTCCAATGCCCGAAGCGTAGCGCACGCCTAAAGCATATTCGGCCGTGGGTTCTCCCTTGTCAGCAAATTGGCGAAGTTGCTCGAGGGTTGCGGTCTCGATTGCCGGGGTTGACGGGATGACGATGGCGGACGGCGCATGGGTCGAAGCGAGAACTGTTTGTTCCCCAATTCGTGCACGACCCTGGAGCTTTTCCTGAATCCATGGAGCGAGGGTGTAGCCAAGCACCAAGAAGATGATGGCGGCGACGACGACGAGGAAGTAAAGATGGGCGCGAGGCAGACGAATGCCGCCTACTTTGTCGGCATCGACCCAAGGATCTTTTTCGGTCTGTGCTTCAGCTTCAGGCTCGCGAGCGAACAGAAGACTGCCTGGCGGGGGAGAGAATTTTGGAGAAGCGGGAGCGGGGGCAGGTTGATGGACACGCACGGCGCGATTGACTGCGTCAACAATGGTCTCCGCGAAACGCTGCAGCACAGCGCTATCGCTGTCGCCAAAGGCGTTCGGTTGTGCGGAAAAAACTTCGAGCAGGCCAATCACTCTTTCGTCCAATCGTACCGGAACGGCGAGCATGGAGCGAATGCCGAGGGCGCGGCAACTCTCGGGGTCCACGCGCTCATCGGTCTCGGTATCATCGCAGCGCAACATTCTTGCGGTGCGCACGCATTCTCCGGAAAAACCTGAACCCACCTGCAGCGTCGCACCCACGGGCGGAGCGCTGGGGCCGGCGCTGGCCCGGCAGATCATGGTGCCGGAATCCTTGGCCGCAAGGGCAATTGCCGCGCCGGAAGTCTGAAGCAGGGGTTGGGACCGGGAAGCGACCAGGGAAAGAACGGCTTCGAGATCGGAGCCGAGGGACTCAGCCTCGCGCTGCACCGCGGAGGTGGCAGTAAGTGTGTCGGTATAGTTTCGCTTGGGTGCCGCAGGCGGTGAGACGGCGGGAGGTAGTGCAGCGGAAGACGCAGCGTTGGCCGCCCCCGCCATGGCATTCAGGAACAGCCACTCCTGCAGACGATGCAGAGCGGAGTTGTTCAGATCTGGGAGGCTGAGACCGACGCGTCCTTCGTCGTCTGACCACACTACGCTGGCAGGAGTGGAAATCTGTCCATTGGCCTCGGCGAGGTCCAGAGATAGCTGCACCTGCTGGCCGGTTTTCATGGGCGATGCGCACTGCAAAGCGAGGCCGACCTCGCTGATGTCGAGGACCTCGTAGAGATCGACCATTCCGGAAGTGGAGGTTGCGCCGAAACTCGCGTACGCGGGCGCATGCACTTTCTGACGCACACGACGACGGCGATTGAGGGAAACAGGTCGAGATACTTCAGCGATAGCCGACATAGGGACACCAGGATCCTAGTCTTGCTGCTACATATTAACCCCATATTGTGGAAAAGTAGCAGGAGAAATCGGAAGGTAAAGGGCGACCGTGGAAGCCCAAAAACTTAAGACTCTATGCCAAACGGCGGAGGAGCCGGGCCTGATGCAGGCTGGAAATGCGGGAGATGGCGGCAACCATCATGCTGGAAAGGAGTTGCATGGTGGCCACGTCGCGCTCGTCGAAGGCGCTGGGGGAGGACGACAGGACTTCGAACACGCCTAGCGTGCGGCGGAAGTAGCGCAGGGGAGAGACCAGAATGGAGCGTACGCCTAGACGGCGGCAGCTGGCGAGGTCGACGCGCGGGTTGCGCTCGGCGTCGTGACAGAGCATGACTTCGCCGGTGCGGACGGCTTCGGCGGAGATGCCGGCATCGGTTTGCAGGCGGACACCGAGGTCGGGAGCGGTGCGACCAGCGCGGGCGCGGCACACGATCTCATCGCCGGCGCGCAGGGCGATGGCGGCGCCGGTAGCGCCGGTGAGATGCTGAGCGCGCTCTGTGATGGCGCTGATGGCGGGCTCAAGATCCAGTTCGGCGGCGTGAATATCGGTTTCTTCTCCGGCGTGTTCCTCGGCATGTACGGCGCGAAAACCCGAAGCGGGGTGAGCCGCGTTGGCGACGCGAAGCTGGCTGCGAAGAGCAATCGAGGGAACGCGCGCGTGATGATCGGCAACGTTCGCGACTTCCTTGTTCAAAATATGGGGATCGGGGACGGTCCGCAGCAGATCGCGGACCAGACTATCGAGTTCGGAATCGGTGATGAGATGAGCCGTCTGCTGATGGCGAAGGGATCCGCCGAGTACACGTGAAAGGCTGAGCAGCGCTGGATTTCCGCAGGCCAGGCAATAGGGCCGGCTATTGGTGGTGATCAGTTCACACTGGACGCAAAACGTAGCCGACTGAAGAGGAACGAAGTGAACATCCTTGAAAGTGTTGCCATAAATCGTCTTGCCAAACATGATTGCCTTTCCCGCGAAGACTGAGAGAGATCCGAAACTGAGAGACATCAAGGTAAACGGGGATGCGGCGGGTTAGGCAGTGGCCGCGATGGTTCCTGGTGTGGAAAAGTCAGGGATTCACAGCGGGGAGTTAATTCGGGCAGACTTCGTGAAGCTGGCGATTTCTCCGCTGCGGCTGTTGATTAGGCAAGGAGTGCTGGGTTAGAATCACGGAAAGGTTCGAACGATATGTTCGGACCTCAGATTCGAACGACCGGGAGGAACTATGCAGTGGACAACACCAGCCTTTGAAGAAGTTTGCTTGAATTGTGAGATCAACTCCTACGCCAGCGCCAAACTGTAACTGCCAGCCTCGAGTAGCGCTTGCTCAAGCCTGAACCACGCGTCAATCAGCGCGTATGCCGCTATCTTTTCGGCGCCTAGTCCTTCGAGAATCCGCTAGCCCGCCTGGGCAGCGATAAATCCCTGATCATAGTGACCGCTCGCAGGCAGATTGACTCGCGAGTAAGCTGAAGAGTGCGATCCAACTGTTTATCTGACCGGCGTGTCCCCCCGCCTCTTAAGGCTCAACCTCCGCGATGTTCCTGGCGCTTTCGAGCCTCTGCAATGAGCTCGGAGCAGTTCTCGAACTCCTCGCGGCCTGGTGCTGCTTTGGCCCTCGCCCATGCTTCGGCCTGATCAGGGGTGACGGAGGTCGCCCTCGGTCGAATATATGGTTGTTTCTTCTTGGATGGGCGACCGCCATTTCCACCATTTGCACTTGCACTGCTAATTCCATATATCGAATCCTTTACACGATCACTCGACAGTTACAGACGAGAGGAAAAGATATTACACTTGCCGGGTTACATTGCATCGGCGCACAGTATGAGTCTGCATCCGCAACAGTGTTGCTCTGCCCCGCAGGCAGGCGAGTCTTTAGAGTCTAGCCAGCGATTTTGCCGACCATTATACGATTCACAGTGAGAGCACCTTATCCGGGTTGTATCACCTATCGACAAGTTGGTGACCGCGAGAAACCAATCAAAATTGAATTTGAATACTGCTGAAGCGATTTCAAACTGCATCGTGACAATCCGAAACTGTGCGAGACTGATTGGAGCGGAATGCCGTTCAAGAATCTCAACTCGCCCGGCGCGAAGGCCAGCAACAAGCGGCGCTTCGCCCGCTGGTACGCTAAGAATCGGGCGCGTTGCCTTGCTCGCATGAAAGAGCGGTATCGAAACAAGAAAGCGACGGACAGAGGCAAATGAAGAAGGGAGCTAAGATGGACGAGGCTAGCACCTATGTTTGGAGATAGTGTACAGCGATGGCAAGAGTGCTACACCCCCACCCCACCGCCGCGCAGGGAAAGATCGGCTGGGAAGGTAAACGCTTTCAGTGTTTTCGCGTGTCTATCGGTACGAATTCCCTTATTTTCCAAGTTCCGAATCCATATGAAGCCCAGGGGTGGCGGGTGGAACTCCATCCAGGACAACGTCAGCGGTGGTCCAGTGGCCAGCCTGAAAAGATTTGTGCTTGGCAGACATTTCACGAAAATTACGTTTGTGCAAGTAGCACTTAATGTCTACTATTTCTTGCGGTTTCCATTCACCATCAATGACCGACGACTGCGGCTGGAGGGTCGCGGTTTTATAGCGCTTGAGGTGAGGTGCAGGAACGTGACAAAAAGCGCAGCGTTTAGTTTTCTCTCGGTCCCCTTGGGGGCGATGCTTGCTCTGGCGGCGTGCCGGGGCAGTGGCTACCGCCCACCTCCGTCGCAGCTCATGGTGATCGTCTCTCCAACACTTGCGGCGGTGGCAGCACCCACCCAGACGCAACAGTTCACTGCAAACGTGACAGGCACCAGCAATCTCAATGTTGCCTGGAGCGTGGACGGAGTGGGGGGCGGCAATGCAACCGTCGGTACGATCAGCGCGAGCGGACTCTACACTCCGCCTGCAAGCGCGGGAACCCACACCGTGAATGCCGCCAGTGCGGTCGACCCCACGGTCTCGGCTTCCGCCAGCGTTGCCGTCACCGATCTGGCTGGTGTCTTCACCTACCACAACGACCTGTCACGGGATGGAGCCAACACGCAGGAGTACGGGCTCATCCCAAACACGGTAGCAACATCGACATTTGGCAAACTCTTCTCTTGTCCGGTGGATGGCGCGGTCTACACGCAGCCGCTGTGGGTGCCCGGAGTCAACATCGGTGGTGGAGTTCACAACGTAATTTATGTGGCTACGCAGCACGACAGCGTATTCGCTTTCGACGCGGATGCCAAGCCCTGTGTGCAGTACTGGCAGGCCAGGCTGCTCGACCCTTTTCACGGAGGCACCGCCGGAGAAGTGCCGGTGGTATGGAATGACGTCGGCAACGTAGCAGCCGGCTGTGACGGAGATATCTATCCCGAGGTGGGAGTCACAGGAACGCCTGTGATCGATCCGATGAGCGGCACCATCTACATGGTCAGCGCGTCAGAGATCCCGGGTGCGGGATCGGGCACTTGCTCATTGCCCCCGTTCACGTTCTACCATCGGCTTCATGCTCTGGACATAATCACCGGGAACGAGAAGTTTCAGCGGCCGGTGACAATTGCGGCTCAAGTGCCTGGAATCGGGGATGGATCTTCCGGCGGCATAGTGAGCTTTAACTCACAACTGCATCATCAACGGTCTGGCCTAGCTCTATCGAACGGAGACGTCTATGTAGCGTTTGCCTCACATGAAGACCAAACGCCCTATCACGGCTGGCTGATCGGCTACAACGCTTCCAACCTGCAACAGCAAGTCAGCGTTTTCAACACCACGCCGAATGGTCTCTATCGCGCCGATGGCGGAATCTGGGCCGGGGGCGGTGCGCCTCCGGTGGACAGCAGTGGAGATATTTATGTCTCCAGCGGGAACGGTGATTACGATGAGTCTTCGCTGCCACCTGACAACGACTATGGAGACAGCACTTTGCGCTTGCATCCATTCACTGGGAACACGCCCAATGGGGCGAACCTGAGTGTTGCTGGTTGGTTTACCCCATATGACCAGGCAACGCTCGCGACAAAAGATACCGATCTGGGTTCAGGCGCGCCGGTGCTACTTCCAGATCAAAGCGTCGGACCGGCGCATCTTCTGGTCCAACTCGGAAAAGAAGGGGTGGTCTACTTGATCGACCGCGACAACATGGGACAATTTCAGCCGAACAACAACAACCAGATCCTACAGTATTTCAGCGGAACCTCCGGCGGATTTTGGGGCGCGCCTGCATTCTGGCAGAACAGCCTCTACTTCGCAGGCTCTGGCGACGTTTTGAAGCAGTTTTCTTTCGATCCAGCCACTGGGCTGTTCTGCAGCCCGGAGCCGTGCACTCCCTCCCCCTCATCGCAGTCGAACCAGGCCTACGGTTACCCCGATGCGTCGCCGTCGGTATCTTCGCAAGGTGCAACGAATGGCATTGTCTGGGCAATCGACGCCGGCCTGTATGGCTATGCGAGCCCCAATGCCGGTACGAACTGCTATGCGGTACCAGTCCCTGCGGCCTGTACAGGTCCGGCCATCCTGCACGCCTACGACGCAACGAACCTTGCGACGGAATACTGGAACAGCACAATGGCTGCTGGCAACCGTGACCAGGCGGGCAACGCTGTGAAGTTCGTTCCGCCCACCATCGCGAACGGAAAGGTATACGTCAGCACACGCACCGAAGTGGATGTCTATGGCCTATTGCCATGACCAACCTGACGGCTGATTTCGTAAACTGTCGCGGAACAAGCAAGAAGAGGAGTCACCGGGGCTAGACCGGGTTCGGCGCTCGGTGAGGCCGGCATTGCCCACATGCTTGCCGGATCATTCGCCAGTGCGTACTGCTGGCCAACCTGCTGCCAGTGAGGGAACAACATGCAAAGACTCCACAACGTCTTGTTCCTGTGCACCGGAAATTCGGCTCGCTCCATCATGGCTGAGGCCATCATGAATTACAAAGGCCGACCGAACTTTACGGCCTACAGTCCTGGGAGCCATCCTGCGGATAGGGTTCGACCGGAGGCTATCGCGGAACTACAAAGTGCTCATTTGCCCACGGACAGTCTTCGAAACAAGAGCTGGGACGAGTTCGCGAAGCCCGACGCCCCCAAACTCGATTTCGTCTTCACTCTCTGCGATAACGCCGCGAAAGAAGTCTGCCCCGTCTGGCCAGGTCAGCCCTTGACGGCTCACTGGGGAGTTCCCGCCCCGGCTGCCGTCCGGGGCACGGCAGAGGAAATCAAGCGTGCATACCGTGATGCCTTCATGACTCTAGAACGTCGCATCGTTCTGTTCCTTTGCCTCCGCCTCGCGACGATCGACAAGCTGGCGATCAGAAAAGAAATCGGCAAGATCGGCCAAGAATAAAATTAAATTTGCGCGCCAGACTGTCCACTGAGTTTGTAGACAGCGGGTTCCTTGTTGCTGCCGAAATCGGGTCTGGCGTAATGAGCCAACGTTTGGCTGGCGGGAAACGTCGCGCGCCCCATTTCTGAAGACCTTGGACTGAAAACAAAGGGGTTGTTGGGTTCGTTTCGTAAAATTAGGTCTTTTGACGTTTCTCCATATGGATCTCATCTATATCTAGTAGATATATGCTTATATATGATGATAGCCAATAGAGAATATTTACTCCCATCGCGGAACCTCTGCCGGACGAGCGGTTTTTTCCAATGCCTCTTCAGCAGCGGGTTACTCCAGCGCCAGGATAGAACAACCTAGTCCTGAACGGCCATTTCCGCTCGCGGGCTTTGGAGCTTACTGAGGTTCCTGGAGGCATTGCGATCGCGTCTAGTGCTTCCCGGCCCGCCAAGAAATTACGGGAGCCCGGATAAGAAAGGGCTCCCGACCGCTTTCACAGTCTCTTATCTCTTAGAAGCAAGGACCACTCTACGGCATGTCCCAGCTCCCGATTGGCGTCGGCGAGGAAGGCATCCAGACGACGCAAACGTTGAAAACTCGATAATTTGTCAAAGGCGCGGTCGTTAGGACGCGTCGCTCGATCCTTCCCTCCGTTCTGCTTGCATCTTACGCAGCGTCTCGATTGCGCGGTAGAGATCGCGCTTTAGTTTCGTCTGGTAGCGAGTCAGAGTTTCAAGGGCACTTCCCATGACAGCCTCAATCTCAAGGTGATCGACTTGCTGATGGTTGTTGCTTTGCGAGGTCTTAAACGCATTGACTACCTGACCTCCCACCACTCCCGGACCGGACGTAGCATTGGATCCACATCGGTCCTGGCCGGCAAGTGCCCGAACAACCATCCGCTCGCAGTCCCATCCGCGAGCGAGCGGAAGATCAGAGGCATTAATAGGCGCGCTCCTTTTGGTCAGTGGTGATCCGAACAATCACAACTTACCGCAAAGTGGGCGCCTTTTTATATTGCGTGATATAGGGATCTATCGCCAGCTAGCAGACGTTCAAGCGCCTTTTGCAAGGACCTTGAACACAAGAAAACCGCCTCGGGAAAGGCGG
>Ga0209420_1000323_pt1 | contig 26814 bp, 22 predicted proteins | sample BlaSpr_A8_OM1_O1_FD_187972 | JGI IMG/M metagenome (GOLD analysis project Ga0209420, IMG submission 187972) | Forest soil microbial communities from Thunder Bay, Ontario, Canada - Black Spruce, Ontario site 2_A8_OM1_O1 (SPAdes) (version 2) | ecosystem: Environmental > Terrestrial > Soil > Boreal...
AAGCATCAGTTGCCCGCCGCGTCCGACTGTTTGCTCGTACGTCGTCATCAGCTCATCCACCGTTTTGAGCGAAGCCTCGTCGGCCGTGTGCCAGAACCAATGCGCCTTATGCAGGGGTGTATCCGCTTCCACAGGGCGCCAACGCAGATACCCGTGACGGTCGATCACATTCCAGTTTTCATAGGGAATGCGGCCCTCTTCGTTGCCGGCCCAGCGGATGTCGCCGTATTCGAAGAGCCCGGTGTCCGCAAATACAAGAGTGTTTGGCTGATAGGTGCGCAGTTCCTGAATGATTCGCGGAAAGTTGTAAACGTGCCCCTCGCTGCCTGCGCCGTCGAGCCAGAACTCCTCCATCTCGCCGTAATTCTGCGCAAGTTCGTCCAATTGCGCGGCATAGTAATCGTCATATTGTGCGGAGTTCGCGTAACGCGGCTCGTGCCGGTCCCATGGTGAAAGGTAGACGCCGAATTTCAGCCCGTATTTCCATGCGGCTGCCGCAACACTTTTTACGACGTCTCCCTGTCCATTTTCCCAAGGGCTACTCTTCACGCTGTAATCTGTTTGCCCCGATGGCCACAAGCAAAACCCGTCATGGTGTTTTGCCACGAGGATCACATACCGTGCTCCAGCGGCTTGAATCGCCCGCATCCATTGCTCCGGGTTGAAGGCGGTGGGGTTGAAAACCTTGGGATCGGCTTTACCGTCACCCCACTCGCGGTCCAGAAAGGTGTTTGCGCCGAAGTGAATGATCGCGCCGAATTCAAGCGCTTGCCAGGCCACCTGCTGTGGCGAGGGTTTAATGTCGGTGAAGTTCTGTGCGCGGGTAATCGCGGCCACAAAAGGCAGAAGCAAGCAAATCGTCAGCAAGATTCGCGGGGCAGCTTCTCGAGTTCGTTCGTCTCGCCTCACCGCAAAGGGCCTCGCGCTTCTTTACGCAGCGAACACTTCGCGCAATGCCGGATAGATCCGCCGGTATGTCTCATAACCTCGATCCATCGCGGCCTTGCGCGTTGCGTCCGGCTGAATGGTTTCCGAAACGCGCGTTACTACCGCGCAAGCTTCGTCCACAGAATTCCACACTCGTGCGCCAACCCCCGCCAGAATCGCCGCCCCATAAGCGGCACCTTCCTCGGTTCGCACTCGTTGCACTTCTCGTCCATAAACCTCAGCTTGAATCGTGCGCCACAACCGCGACCTTGATCCGCCACCACCGAGCCGGATTTGCTCGACCGGCACGCCAAGCTCCTCGAAGATCGTTAAGGTGTCTCGCAAACTGAACGCCACGCCCTCCAGAATCGCCCGAATCACTTGCGCGCGCGAATGCGACGCAGAAAGCCCCAACATCGCCGCGCGAGCGCTCGGATCGCCGTGTGGCGTGCGTTCCCCCATCAAATAGGGAGCCCAGAACACGCCCTGTTCGCACGCGGTCCGCGGGTCCGCTTCCGCAATCAGCCGTTCGTACGAATCCCGGCCATCCTCGGCACCCGCGCCGAATCGATCGCGAAACCAGCGGAGCGATAGCCCCGCCGCTTGCGTTACCCCCATCACAAACCAGCGCCCGGGAACCGCGTGACAAAAAGTGTGCAAACGTCCACGCGGATCAAGCGAGGGGCGATCCGTCGCCGCGAATACGACCCCGGATGTGCCGATCGTGGCACTCACCAGGCCGGCGCGCACAATTCCCATTCCCACCGCGCCGGCCGCTTGATCGCCCGCCCCGGCGATCACCGGCGTGCCCCGATTCAAACCTGTTGCCGCCGCGCCTTCCTCCGAGACTCGCCCGCAAATCTCCGGCGATTCGTAAAGCGCGGGAAGCATGTTCTTGTCGATTCCAACTCTATTCAAAACTTCTTCCGACCATGTGCGCCGCGCTACATCCAGCAGCAGGGTCCCAGAGGCGTCGGCGACATCCGTCGCGCAGTCGCCCGTCAACCGGAAACGCACGTAATCTTTCGGCAGCATGATTCTGCGCACGCGTTCCCAATTCTGCGGTTCCTTCTCGCCGACCCACAGTAATTTTGTCAGCGTGAAATTTGTCAGTGGAGGGTTGCATGTAAGCTGGATCAGCCGTTCGCGGCCAAACTGCGTGTCAAGCCATTGCGCTTGCGCTTCCGTGCGCTGGTCGCACCAAATGAGCGCCGGGCGAATTACTTCGTCCCGTTCATCGAGCAGCACAGCGCCGTGCATTTGCCCGGAAAAGCCCACACACGCGATCTCATCCGCACGGGTGTCGCACGACTCAAGCACGCGCTTCACCGCGAGGCCGCAGGCGCGCCACCAGTCTTCGGGCGGCTGCTCTGCCCAGCCGGGCTGTGGCGACTGGAACGCTTCGTGCTCGTGGGCACCCGCGCCCAGCACTTCGCCCCGCTCATCCATCAACAGGGCGCGCGTGCCGCCGGTACCCACATCAATGCCCAGCAGCTTGATAGCGAACTCCTCTCACTCCTGAGCGGCGCGCTCTATTCCGGCAAAATGGCCGCGCCCGTAATTTCAAGTCGCACACGATCTCCCGGTGGCGGCGACTGTCCCACACCTGCGACGGGCTGCCCGCCGCCGATCCAGAGTCCCACGGGCCCCGGCACGATGCGCCTCACGCCCGCCTCGTCCACAACGCTCAATTCGCGCTCATGTAAAGTAAGACTCACCGTTTTTTTTTCGCCGCGCTCGAGATGCACTCGTGTGAACCCCACGAGCGAGCGAATGGCTGCGCCCGCCAGCCCTGTATGCGTCACGTAACACTGCACAACTTCGTCCGCCGCCACGCCGCCCGTGTTTTGCACTTCAACGCTGATGGTGACTGGCTGACTCGCATCAACTTGCGGTTGGTCTACGCGCGCGCCGCTATACGCAAAGGACGCATAGCTCAGCCCAAAGCCAAATGGATAGAGCGGAGTCCCGGAGAAATAGCGATAGGTCCGCTTGCTCATTCCATAATCCGTGAAAGCAGGAAGCTGCGCGGTCGAGGTGTAGAACGTTACCGGCAACCGTCCCGATGGGCTGTAACCTCCTGCCAGTACATCAGCCACCGCTGTGCCGCCTTCTTCACCTGGATACCACGCCTCCAAAATCGCGGACGCGTGTCCCTGCGCCCAATTCACCGCCAGTGCGCTCCCACTGGTCAACACTACGATCAGCGGCTTGCCCGTCGCTGCGAGTGCCTGCAGCAACTCCTCCTGCGGCTCGGGCATTTTCAAATCCACGCGGTCGCCACCAAAAAATCCAGGGGCATTTACATCGGCGTCTTCATTTTCGAGTTCCGGCGTAATTCCCACCACTGCTATGACGGCATCCGCCTGCCGCGCTATCCCCACAGCTTCGACCTGCAGGTCGGCCGCACTCTTCTGTCCTGCTTCTGTCTCCGTGTAAGTGCTGCCTGCCGCCGAAAGAATCTTCGCTTGCGCAAACCGCTTGCGAATTCCATCGAGAATCGTGACGTAGCGCGAAGGCGTCCCGTTGTAATTCCCCAGCAGTACATCAAGCGAGTTCGCCGACGGTCCGACCACCGCAATCGTGCGAACATTCGGCTTCAACGGCAAAGTCTGCCGGTCATTCTTCAGCAAGACGATGGATTCGCGCGCCGCCTGCAGCGCTACTTGCCGATTTTTCGCCGTGTCGTTATCCGCAAGCGTGAGCTTCGACCATGGCACCATCGCCGGCGGATCGAACATGCCGAGCCGAAATCGCGCCGTGAAGAGCCGCTCGACCGCGCGATCGATATCTTCCACGGAGATCAACCGGTCGCGTACCGCTTCCGGCAAAACTGTGTATTCCGACCCGCACGTAAGATCGGTCCCCGCCTTCACCGCCAGAGCCACGGCCTGCTCGAAGATCGCCACATACGCATGCCCAAACATGATGTCCTGTATCGCGCCGCAATCGGAAACGGCGTACCCGCCAAATCCCCAGTTATTTCGCAATGTCCCATAAAGCAACGGACTGGCGCAGGCCGGATCGCCGCGCACCGCGTTATACGCGCACATGATCGAATCCGCTTTCCCCTCCACCACCGCTGCGCGAAACGCCGGCGTATACGTGTCCTCATAATCGTGCTGCGTCACCTTCACATCGAATTGGTGCCGCAAAACCTCCGGACCGCTGTGCACCGCATAATGCTTCGCCGTGGCCACCACCTTCAAATAACGCGCGTTGTCGCCTTGCATTCCGGTGACGAACGCCACCGCCATACGCCCCGTCAAAAACGGATCCTCGCCGTACGTTTCCTGGCCGCGGCCCCACCGCGGATCACGAAAAATGTTGATGTTTGGCGACCAGAAGGTCAGCCCGAAATTCTGCCCGCGATTTCCATGCTGGACGGCATCGTTATACTTCGCTCGTGCCTCGGTGGAAATCACATCCGCCACGCCGTGCATCAGCTCCGCGTCCCACGTCGCCGCCAGCCCAATCGCCTGGGGAAACACGGTCGCGGTTCCCGCGCGCGCCACGCCGTGGAGCGCTTCGCTCCACCAGTTGTAAGCGGGCACACCCAGCCGCGGAATCGCCGGAGCGTCATATTGCATCTGCGAGACTTTTTCTTCGAGCGTCATGCGCGCCGTCAGGTCTCGCACGCGCTGTTCGAGCGCAAGATCGGTATTGAGGTACGCGGGCTTGCCCTCTTCGCCGTTGTTGGCGGCCGTCGTGCCTTTGCCGTTCGATTGCCCGAGCGCGGCTCCGCAAAAGCAAAGCAACACAGCCATTAGGATCGGGCTTCTGCGCATCGCTGGCCCACCTTAGTTCATAGAAGATTCATCGCAAATAAACTCCGCGCCAGCAGACTCTTATCCGGAGAGCCTGCCCAAGTCAAGGCAACGCGGTCGCCAGCCGCGATCCTTCATAGGGCACGCTCAAACGCGATCTTGCGTACCCGTGATGGCTGCGCCTCGCCGCCACGATCGATTTAATTGCGGGTGGGGCTCGTCTGTGCGACCGAGCACAGAGGCGAGCTGTGCGGATAGAGCGGCGTGTACGCCTCCGTCTCTCGGCCCTTTGCGTCCAGCAGCTCGATTTTCAGCCAACCGTGGTTTTGGCCGGATGCAAGCGCGCCCGCTAGCGGTCCAGTCCTGGGCGTATTCGGTGACGCAGGACAACACTCGCTCGGGCACCTGAACGTCGCGCTCGCGAGCCAAGTGCCCGAATAAGTTGCTTCGTTCCCTCCACAAATGGGCTACTTGCGAGTCCCGGCGGATGCGGCGGTCGCGGATACCGGCCGATATCCCGTCCCGGAAGCTTTCTTGATCGCTTCAAGCACCTCCTCAGACGTCAGCAGCGGCGTGGTTTTAATCGCTTTGCAGCTCCCGCCTGCCGCGGCGGCGATCGCAATCGCAGCAGCATCGACACTCGTGGGCAATTCGGCGATGAGAATGGTGTCGTACTCGCCAAACGCCCCCCAACCACCTATCAACTTTCCACCGAGTCGTTCCACCGCTGGCCGGATGGCATCCATGCGGCTGTGTGGATTTTGTACCAGAGCTTGCCATGCTTCCTGGGTATACGCGGCCTGAACTAGGTAATGGGGCATAGGCCCTCCTTTATATTTCTAGTGATGGAATTGAACTGGAATTTCGGTTTTCAACCCCACTTCTGCGCAGACGATATGCCCATCAATTTCTGGTGTCAAATACATCTGCAACCTGCCGTCGAGTTCCCCGGCGCATGTTCCGTTGCGCACGTGCCCGGCGGCCGGCAATCCTTCGCCACACCAAGCATTGCAACTTGGGTAGATTCGGTATAGGTTACGGCCAACCTATCGAGACATCATTCCGATTCATCATCAAGAAGAAGCGTTAGCCAAAATTCACAATAGGGAGTGCGCTCGTGCGAAAATTCTTGCCCCTGATTTGCATCCTGGGATTTCCTTCTGCTTCATGGGCGCAATCGAGCCAGGCATCCTGGCAGAACCTCAACACGTTGCAAGCGGGCCAGAAAATCCAAGTCGTAAAAGCGAACTCGAAGAAAGGTTCCGGCACGTTCCTGAATGTTTCCGATACCGCGATCTCGCTGCGAGAACCATCGGGCGAGCAAACCATCCCGAAGCAGGACGTTCGCATCGTTAGGCTCATGAATAACAAGCACCGTCTGCGCAACACCCTTATCGGCGCGGGAGTTGGTGCTGGAGCGGGAGCAGGTGCCGGCGCGGCAGCGTATGGCTCCTCGAAACCCTGCCCGTCGGGTAGCTTTGTCTGCGGTCCGCTCGGCCCCGGTAGGGGAGTTCTGGTCGCCGCCGGCGCTGTGGTCGGTTTACTGGGCGGGGCAATCATCGGTGCCCTGCTACCGAGCCACAAAACCATTTACCACGTATAAGTGGGTCGCGAACGTCCTGCGTGCGTGCCTTCCCTATCAACATCAACGCTCGATGTGCTCTCGTCAGCGCGCGGATTGCAGCTCGCGGCTCACGCGCTCGTTTTGCTCCATCACGCGCAGCAAATTACCGCCCAAGATTTTCCGGATGTCGTCATCGCTGTAGCCCTTGCGCATCAAAGCTTCGGTGATCTGCGGCAGATGCGTGCAATCCTCCATACCGTCCGGCATATCGGCGCCGTCAAAATCAGAGCCCAACCCCACGTGGTCGGCACCCACCAGCTTCACCGCGTGATCGATATGGTCGATGATCCGCTCCCAGCTCACATGTGGCAACTTGCCTTCTGCCGTGGCTTGCTTGCCCATCTCCACCATCTTGCGATTCACGCATTCCTCATTATCGCCGCAGGTTTTCTTGTACGCGTCAAGCTGGGCCACCACTCCACCGGAAAACTTGTCTGAAGCATCCTTGAACGCCTGATCGATGAAACTCTTCTCGTAATTGATCTGAATCACGCCACCCTTTGCGGCCAGCGCCTTGATCATATCGTCGGACATATCGCGCACGTGATCGCAGAGCGCGCGGCATGACGAATGTGAAGCGATCAGCGGCGCCTTGCTGATGGCCAGCGCGTCGTAAAACGTTTTGTCCGACACGTGCGAAATATCCACCATGATTCCCTGCCGGTTCATCTCCAGCACTACTTGCTTGCCAAAATCCGTGAGCCCATTGTGCTCGGGCTTCGCCGTCGAGGAATCGGCCCACTCATCGTTGTAGAAATGCGTTAGCGTCATGTAGCGCACGCCCAGATCGCCGAACATCCGCAGCACGCGAATGTCGTTGCCGATCATGTGGCCGCCTTCCACTCCCATCAACACCGCGATCTTGCCTTGCGCGTGTGCGCGCCGCACTTCTTCCGCAGTCCGGCAAAAAACCAGGTCGTTCGAATACTTGATCACGTTTTCGTGAACGGCATCGATCTGATCGAGCGCCTTTTGCACCGCCGGCGGACCCATGATCCTGCCGTCGATCCAGATCGAAAAGAAAATCGCGTTCATGCCGCCTTCGCGCATGCGCGGAATATCGATATTTCCGTCGGGATTGCGTTTGCCGAGGTCGAAATCCTTCGAGAAGAAGCGCTGTGTTGTATCGTCGTGCGTATCCAGCACAATGGAAGAAAAATGCAGCTTCCGCGCACGCTCGGCAATGTCATCGGCCCGCGTGCTTCGCCCCGCCATCGCCGCAATACACGCCAAAGCCACAACACACCCCGACGCCAGAAAATGCCTCATTTGTCCTCCTGAGCACCTTGTGGCGGAGAGATTGCCCGCAACCGCGCCTTTAGTCAACTGCTCGCGCCGCAGCATTGTTTGCCTGGACACATTAGCGGAACTTTATACGGATTGGCCTCCACTTGTGGCGAAATAAACGAAGCGGCAGCCCTCGTCCAAAACCAAGCGTGCGTCAGCCGGGCGCGATCGGCGGTGCTATGAAAACCACTACAAGCGGGAACACATTGGGCGTCAAGCTCTTCCCATTTTTCTTCTGTGGAGCCTGCGCTCTACTCCTCGTTGTGCTGGCGCTGAATGGGACAGTCCAGAAATCGCAGATGTTTGTCATCGCGCCCTGCGTAATGGCCGCCGTCGGCCTCTACCTGTGGAAAGCAAACCGTGGCCAGTTGGCGCCAACCGGCGAGGCGATGAAAAGGATTTCGAACCCATACACCTTCGCCAACAAACTCTTCCCGTTTCTCTTTTGTGGATTCTGCGCACTCCTCTTCGTGATGCTGGCGATGAATGGCGCGCTCCAGAAGGCTCCGCTGTTTCTTGCCGCGCCATGCCTGATGGCCGTCGCCGGCTATTTCATCTGGAAAAGGACCGTGCAGGATCTGATGGATCAGGTTTACGATTGCGGCAATTATCTCCTGCTAAGAAAAGGCGGCGAAGAGGACACGCTGCTGCTCTCCAACATCACCGGCGTGAACTTCACCACGCTTCGACGTGGCGAGCAGCCGCGCATCCATTTAACCCTCGACTCGCCGGGGAAGTTTGGCTCGGAAATCTCCTTCGCACCGCCCCCAAACGTAGCGTTTCCCCATAAGAACGAAATCGCAGAAGGTCTGCGCGTCCGCGCCGCACAAGCGCGAGCAGCACACAGCGTCGGCTAGGCGACGCTTCACCCTCGCCCGCTGGCCAGCCGCGCCGCTTCCGGCGAACGCATCAGCCGCAGCATCGCCAGGATGCCCAGAGCCGGACCCGGCGCCAGCGCGGCAAACGCCACACCCCAGCCGTGCGACTCCCGCAGCACGGGCACCAGCCAGATCGTCGCCACCGTGAGCGTAAACCCGATCGCAAGCTGCAGCGTCAGCACCGTGCCCACGTAGCTTTGATCGGCCAGCTCCGTCACCATCGTCGAAAATTGCGCCGAATCCGCCACCGCGGCGAATCCCCAGACGACGCCGATCGCCAGCGTCAGCACCATCGAGCGCGCCGCTAAGAACCCGATCGTCAGCGCGCACATTCCGCTCACGGCCATCGCCGCCGCAGCCGTGCGCGCGCGTCCCCAGCGATCGGCCATCACTCCCGCAACCCAGCATCCCAGTGAGCCCGCGCCAATCGCTGCAAACGCGCTGAACGCCGCGCGCCGGAGCGGGTCTGCCGCGCCGTGCCTCGCAAACGCGTCCGCGAAAAATGCCGCGCACCACGCCCACATCGCGTATAGCTCCCACATGTGCCCGAAATAGCCAGCCACGGCGAGCCGCACGCCCGGCCGGAAAAACACGCGAAAGCCGTGCCGCGGATCGAACACCGCCCGCGGAAAAGAAAACGGTCCATCGTGGGCCGCAAATTCCGCCAACAGTCCGCCCGCCAGTGTGATCGCAGACGTGGCCACGATCACATTTTCCCAGCGCACCCCTCCCAACCCGTTGAGCAAATTCGGCAGCGCCGAACCCAGCGTCAGACCTCCCACCATCACGCCCAGCGCTGTCCCGCGTTCGCTGCGGAACCACGTCGCCATCACCTTCAGGCTCGATGGATACACCAGCGCGATTGCCGCGCCGGTGGCAAATCGCAAGGGTAGCGCGCTCGTCAAGCCATGGCTGCTCAGTAAGCAGAGATTAAACGCTGACGCTAGCGCCCCTCCTGCCAGCAGCAGCCGCCGAGGACGAAAAATGTCCGCCAAATTTAGCGCCGCCGAAAGCAGCGCACCCACCACGAATCCAAGCTGTACGGAAATCGTAAGCCAAGCGCCGGCCGCCGAGGAAACGCCCCACGCCGCGCGCAATTGCGGCAGCACCGCTGACGCCGAAAACCACGTGCTCATCTCCAGAAACGCCACGGTCGCCAGCAACCCAAGGGCACGCCACCGCCCCGCGGGACGCTGCGCGGAGAGCGCGGCCATTCTCTCGACCGCAGTTGCGTCGCTCTTCAAGTACGCCATCTCGCGAAGAGCCTACACTGTGTGGCCTTTCAGCGCGAGCGACGGACGCAAACGCCTCTCCCAACGTTTCCCTTTGTACTCGACACCCTTCGATATCTCACCATTAGGTGCGCCGGGCATCCTCCACGCAAAGAGCACCTCTTCATTTTGGGCCCTTCTCGATGTTGTAGACGATCATGTAACGGACGGATAATTGTTCGGATGCGTCGTAGCTTGTACAAGTACTTCACCGACCGTAAATGGGCCGATGCCTTTCTGGATGGAGAAGTATTTTTTCATTCGTTGGCATACTTCCGCGACTACGAGGACGAATGTGTCAGGAAAGATAGCCACGAAGGAACTTCGGTATTCCGTCCCACAGATGGACTCGTGATCAACAATCATACTCGCCGAAGAGCATTCACCTTGACCGGCTATGCCTTCGAGTCAACGGCGAACCAAGAGGAAATCTTTGTATTCTGTGCTAGTAGGTCATTCACTGATGAGCTTCGCTCGAAGTTTCAGGCGGTGGCGTGCGTGGAAATTCGGAGGCCGGCGACATTCTGCGAGAGGTTAACGAAAGCATTGCCAGCAAGCGCAACAATTCGTGCAGGACGGGTAGAGTATTACGACCCAAGTGAAGGTCCGGGTACACGATGGGCATTACCCGATCAAACTGCGATGTCAAAATTCAACAACTACAAGTGGCAGGATGAGTTCCGAATCGTTTTTTGTCTCACCGACGCCTTGAAGTTCGAACACGCTGCCTTACGCTTGGTTAAAGACAATCCCGAGCAAAACCCAGAAAGATCTGAACATCGTGAGTATTCAGCCAAGCTCCGCAACCTTCGTGACATCTGTCGCCTTCACGAGTTTTGATCAGCTGCCTAAGAGATGGGGGATCTAAATCCCTCGTTTACCCAGCGAGCGCAGATAATGTAACTCCAAAGCCGTTCCGTCTGCCCACCCGCGCTACGCTCTTCAGATACGCCACGCCTCGAAAAGCCTACGCCGTGCCGATTCCGGCCTTCGCCGGTCGCCGCTTGCTGCGCGCATTCTCGAATGCAAATTCGCGAATCAGCGGTGGCCTCTGATCGAAATCGCTATACCGAATCCACGTTGGCCGGACCACGAAATGAACCAACCCGGGCCAATTCAATCGCGCCGGACCATCAGGCCAAGCTTTGAAATAGACTTGCAGGTATCGCTCCCGGTTCGGCGGCTTCAGCTCTTCCGCCACGCCTTCATATTGCACGGTCTGCTCGCCCACGGCCCAACCGCCAATCACAAATGAGCACGCCGGGCGCGCGATCAGATTCGGATATTTGCGGGAACTCTTCACTGTATCGAATACGATCTCCAGTTTCGGCGTGACCGCGATCCCCACCAGCGCTGCTTGCGGCGTGTGCGCACGGCTGGCGGTCCCCAGCACGCCCAGCTTCCATTTCGTCAGAAAATCATACAGTTCCGCTTTCGTCATAGGCACGTCCGCGACGCAGTATACGCTTCCGCCGTCCGCTTCTGATCGCCGGCTTCGCCCGAAGCGACTCGGTATTGTGGTCGCGCAGTTTTCGACGCCCTAGCGAGCGCCGCTGAAGGGATTTTCTATGACCACGCCGGCGATTCGTTGGCCAGGGTTGAAGTCTTCCGAAAGGATCCGCCCTGCTCCGCTCTTCACGGCAACCGCTACAATCATTGCATCCCAAAAACTAATTTCCGACTCGTCCTCGATGCGAAACGCGGTGGATATATCGGCTGGAGTCGGCTCCTCGCACCAGACGATATAATTATTCACGATCCGTCTCGCGTGTGCTCTGGGAAGCGGCGAGCGAATCTTTCGCGTAACATTCACATAGAATTCCTGGAGCACTTGCATGCTGAGAACGCCCGTTCGCTCACTCCACAGCGCGTCCAGGATCTCCGTGGCGACCAGCCGTTTGACGCCAGCATCAATGTCGTGTGCATAGATCAAGACGTTTGTATCGACAAACGTCTTACCGCTCATGCAGTTCCTCCCGGCTGACACGATTGTCCCCGCCTAGGTGAAACCCGTCGCGCAACAGTGCTCGCGCGTCACGCTCCGAACGTTCGTAAGCCTCTTCTTCACCCACGAGGATCTCAATTTGGCGCGCGACTAAGGCGCTGATCGAGGTGGCCCTCTTCGCCGCCACAACCTTTGCCTTTTGAATGATTTGGCGATCCATGGTGACGGTCAGATTCTGCTTACCATTATGGCTAGGGTTGGCCATTGGATTCCTCCACGCGCGGCACGTGTGACACGCATTATACGTGCTGGGAGCAAAGAGAGCAACGGGGTAATGAAACAACGACCACTGAGGTTGACCCGGGCAAAGGAATGTCGGCAACGAAACTTCCGCATTCGATAGCGCGCTATTGCGGGCGGTGCGCGCCGTCCGCGCCTAGCAGGCGCTTTACGAGGAGCGGCAATTCGTCGGCGAGCGCGGACTTGGAAAGAAAGGCGTCAGCGCCGGCTTCGCGGGCTTCGCGAGTGATTTGCGGCGATTCGTGCATGCTGAAGATCAGAATTTTCGTGGCGGGAGCGATCTGGCGGATTCCGCGTGCGGCTTCGAGGCCGTTCATCACCGGCATGGTCAAATCGAGAACCACTAAATCAGGATGCAGCTTTTCTACCTGGGCGATCGCTTCCTTCCCATTTTCCGCTTCGCCCGCGATCTCCCAGTGCGTATCGCCGCTCAGCAAGGCACGAATCCCTCGCCTCATTACCTCATGATCGTCCACCAGCAAGATCCGAAATTGCGACGGCAAACGTGCACCACCCAACGATAGCTACAAAAGTTTGGATATCATACGCAGGAGAGCGGTAGGCGGCAACCAGTGTTTCGCTGTATATGCGGGTCTGTAGGTTTCGGGCCGCTTTTACGACAACATCTCGCCGCGTGGTTACCGGCTTTCTTCCTCGGACCTGCTCCAAGGCTCAACCCAATGCCGGCGCGCCCGAAGCCCCACCACTTCGCCGGACCAGCCACAATTGCACTCGAGTGGGAAGGCCGAGCCATCGGCTTCTTCGAGACTTCGATGCGGAGCGAGTTTGTGAGCCGGTACCGGATTGCAGCACGGCGGACACTCGAAGAGTAGAACGTGAACGAACGACGGAGCAAAGTCAGCCATTGGCGCCTCCTGAAAACCTTGGGCCCAGTGCCAGCGTTTCCATCAATCAATGCCGAACTCTATTTTCTGTTTCTAATGGATTGGATGACGCAGCTAGGAGCCTTCACGTACAGGCTCACCCGGATAATCGGTCGGAAATTTTCCTAAGTAGAAAGAACACGAAAGCGGAAATTTTTATGCTGGAGGTGTTCGTGGGAACTGAATCAATCGATTTCGAGCGGGATGGACTGGAAATCGCGGCCATGACGTTCGGTGCCCAGCATCAACAGAATGCCGATCGTGAGGATCACACAGATTTCGAAGCCACCGAGCGCCCACTGGTAACCCACGCGATCGCGCAGCGCATATTCGATCGAGTTTGTGGGCGCGGCGAAAAGAATTCCGAGCTGGTACGCGAGACCCGGCACAAGGCCGCGGGCGGCATCCGGAGCGAGCTCGTTCAAATGTGCCGGGATCACACCCCATGCGCCCTGCACACCCATCTGCATCAGAAACGCGCCAATCGCCAGAACGAGCGGGGTGGCGCCAAAAGCCCACAGCGGAATCACCAGCAGCGCGAGCAATAAAGCGCCGCCGATGGTGATGCGCCGGCCAAAGCGTTGCGAAAGATGGCCGAAGAGGATGCCTCCCACCACCGCGCCGACGTTGAAAAAGATGGCTATGTTTGCGGCAGCGGAGCCGGAAAGATGGTGTACCACGCCAAGGAAATCCGGATAAAGATCCTGAGTGCCATGGGAAAGAAACATCATAAAGATCATGAGCACCACGAGATAGACGAACAGTTTCCACTGGGCCGCAACACTGCGCAAGATCGCACCCAGATTGGGCGCGCGGTGCTGCTTCCAGGCTTCCGATTCCGGCACGCTAGTACGAATGTAAAGCGCCAACAGCGCCGGTAAGCCCCCGAGCCAAAACATCGGCCGCCAGCCCCACGCCGGCAACACAAAACGCGCCGCGGTGGCAGCCAGCAGGAATCCCACCGGATAGCCGCTCTGCACCAATCCACTTAGCATCCCACGCCATTTCTGCGGAGCACTTTCCATCGCGAGCGACGCACCCACGCCCCACTCGCCGCCCATGCCGATCCCGAAGAGCGTGCGCATCACCAGGAAGAACGTGAAATTCGGCGAGAAGCCGCAGGCCACCTCGACGATGCTGAAGTAAATCACGTTGAGCATCAGCGGAATCCGGCGGCCGTAGCGGTCGGCCAGAAGGCCGAAGATCAGCGCCCCGAGAGGTCGCGTTGCCAGCGTCAACGTGGTGGAGAAAACTAGTGCGGCTTTGCTGACGTGGAATTGCTGGGAAAGCGTGCCAAACAGGAAGACCACCACGAAGAAATCGAAGGCGTCGAGCATCCAGCCGAGAAAGCTCGCCGCCACCGCGTGCGATTTTTGTTGCGTGGAGAGCAGCACGCTAGTGGGACGCCCCTTCGGCGAGCGGGGTATCGGCAGAGCCGGAAATATCCGGATCGGGCGCCATCTTCGCGATTCTGCCGTAGAGGAGCGCCGCGGAGATGATCGCAATGGCACACAAAATCACGCCAGACAGATAGCGTCCAAAGCAAAGCTCTCCGATGCCGAAAAGCGCGGCGTATACCATGACGCAGCCGAGCAGCCATGAAACGAGATTCGCGCCGAGGTCCCGCGTTTCCGGCACATCAGCGGCGAGCCTCGCGACCGGGCGCCAGCCCGCGGTGTGCGGGCGCACACGGCGGTAAAACTTCACCAGCACCGCTTCCGATTCAGGCGAAGTGGCGTAAGTGACGGCGATCCAGACGATCGTGGTGACCGCCGTGGTAAAAAGCGTCGTCTTCGCAAAGACGATAAATTCCGGGCCCTGGAATGGGTTCATCAAATGAACGTAAAGGGTGCACAACATTGCCACCGTCATTGCTGAGATTTCGCTCCACGCATTGATGCGCCACCAATACCAGCGCAGCAAATAAACGCCGCCGGTGCCGGCACCGACCTCGAGCACGTATTGCCAGCCGGCGCGGATGGTCACAAGCTGGGCGGAAACGTAGGCGGCTGCGAGCACCAAAATCACGGTGGCAATGCGCGAAGCAATCACGTAGTGCCCTTCCGAGCCATCGCGCTTGATGAACCTCCGGTAGAAGTCCTCGACCAGATAGGAACTGCCCCAGTTCAATTGCGTCGCGAGCGTGGACATGAACGCGGCCATGAACCCGGCGATCAAAATTCCGCGCAGCGCGGGCGGCATGAAGTTTGTAGCCACGAGCATGTAGCCCGATTCCGGATGCTGCAAATTCGGGTAGAGCGCGACGGCGACGAGCGCCGCAATCACCCAAGGCCAGGGACGGATCGCGTAGTGCGCTACGTTGAACCACAGCACGCTCAGCAAACCGTGGCGTTCGTTGCGCGCGCTAAAAATTCGCTGCGCCACGTAGCCTCCGCCGCCCGGCTCCGCGCCCGGATACCAGAACGCCCACCATTGCACGCACAGAAGCACAAGAAATGTGAGTACCGGCAACGTCCATAAGCCGGTGCTGCGCAAACCGCGCGAGAAATCCGGCAGTACCGAGGTGATATCGGAGGCGCCCGGCCCCACCGCCACCCGCATGGCCGCAAGCCTCGCCAGCAAGACGTGCATGCCTCCCACGGCGCGCACGCCGTAATAGGCAACCGCAATCACAATCGCCATCTTCAAGACGAACTGAAACAGGTCCGTCCACAGCACGCCCCACAAACCGCCGAGCGCAACGTAAAGTCCCGTGAATGGCATCAGGAAAAAGATGCAGATGGCTAGCGCGCGGCCGGTGCTCACGCCCAGAGTGACGGCGACGATGCTCGTCATAGCCTTCGTGACCCAGCCGAGAATCAGGCAATTCATCAGCAGGCCGAGGTAAACGGCGCGAAACCCGCGCAGAAACGCGGCAGGCTTGCCGCCATAGCGCATTTCCGCGAACTCGACGTCCGTGATTAAGCCCGAACGCCGCCAGAGCCGCGCAAATAGAAAAACCGTCATCATGCCGGAAGGCAGAAAACTCCACCAAAGCCAGTTGCCGGAAACTCCCTGCGCGAAGACGAGTCCGGTCACTACCAGCGGCGTGTCCGCCGCGAAGGTCGTCGCCACCATGGACGTGCCGGCCAGCCACCAGGAAACCTGCCGCCCGGAAACGAAATAGTCGGTGGTGCTGCGCCCGGAGCGGCGCCGAAAATACAAGCCAAGCAGAAGCGTCGCCAGCAGGTAGCCGAAGATGGCGACTCCGTCGAGGGGCGTCAGTTTCATCGGTGGACGCCAGAGATTGAAGGCTCAAGCGTAGATAGTCAAGCCCGTGTTGAGACGCGAGATGCGTGCTTGTATGCGGACGCTTGTCTGGGCCCCGGTCGCCTGCAACTTCTCAACGATCCTGATCCTTGTATAGGCTTGGCGAAGTAACTATGATCCGCCGCTGAGCATGGCAGCGCACGATTCTCATTTCGGTGATTCTTTTGCCGATCGCTCTGCGAGATCCGGTGATCTGGCGATACTGCTTGCCATTGCATTGGCTACAGTCATCGCACATGTACTGACCGCTGGACGCTACGGCTTTCATCGCGACGAATTGGCCACACTGGATGACGCGCGCCATCTGGCCTGGGGTTACGTCGCATATCCGCCGGTCACGCCTTTCTTTGGAAGGCTCTCGCTCACACTGTTTGGCACTTCGTTGCGCGGTTTTCGCTTCTTTGCGGCGCTGGCGGAGGCAGTGGCCGTGGTTCTCACAGGCTTGATGGCGCGCGAACTAGGCGGCCGGCGGGGAGCGCAACTGGTAGCAGCCGTCGCGGCGGTTCCCTTTTGCCTGGCGGGCGGCGCGCTGATGCAGTACGTCTCGTTCGACTACCTATGCTGGGTACTCGCCGCTTATTTGATGCTTCGCATCCTGACGAGCGGCGATCCGCGCTGGTGGCTCGCTGTCGGCGCAGCGATCGGGTTGGGCATGATGGCCAAGTACACGATGGGCTTTTTCGTGATCGGCATCGTCGCCGGAGTATTGCTGACCGGCGCGCGCCAGCACCTCAAAAGCAAGTGGCTGTGGTACGGCGTGGCCGTATCCATTCTAATTTTCCTGCCGAACCTGATCTGGCAAATCCAGCATCATTTTATCTCGCTCGATTTCCTGCAGCACATCCACTCGCGCGACGTTCGCATCGGCCGCACCAAGAATTTTCTGCCCGACCAAATCAAGCTAACGCTGTGCGGCCTGCCGATCGCGCTGGCGGGACTCTATTTTTATTTACTTTCGCAGCAAGGCAAACGCTATCGCGCCATCGGCTGGATGTACCTCGTGCCACTGGCCCTCTTCGTGATCGCCAAGGGGCGTGGGTATTACCTAGGCGCCGCGTATCCGATGCTCTACGCCGCGGGCAGCGTGTGGGGCGAGCAATGGCTGGCATCCTTGCACCGGTCGTGGAGATTCGCGGCACGCGCGCTGGTTTGGGTGGCGCTCGTCGCGGACATCGGTCTTGCTGCGGTGATTACGTTGCCGATGGCTCCGGTGAACTCCCCAACTTGGAAATTCGCCAGCAAAATCAACGGCGATCTGCGCGAGGAAATCGGCTGGCCGGAACTCGTCGAGACCGTCGCCCAGATTCGCAATTCCCTTTCGCCGGAAGATCGCGCGCACCTGGGCATCATCGGCACAAATTACGGAGAAGCCGGAGCCATCAATCTCTACGGCCCGACCTACAGCCTCCCGACGGCGATCAGCGGCGTCAATTCCTTCTGGCAGCGAGGCTACGGCGATCCGCCGCCGGAAACAGTCATCTTCCTGGGAGAATCGCGGGGCTTCGTGGAGCGCCACTTCACCGGCTGCTATCTGGCCGCGCACACCTGGAATCGCTACGGCGTGCTGAATGAAGAAACCGAGGAGCATCCCGACATCTTCGTTTGCCACGCACCGCGCACCGGTTGGCCCGACTTTTGGAAGGATTTCCGCTACTACGGTTCCGTTCGTCCGCAAATCGAGCCTCATCAGCGCGAGTTGCCCGCTTTCTTGACACCTCTGTATGCGGATGCTAGTTTCAATTCGTCCGTTTCAGCCTTCGGGAATCTCGAGTGACGCTTCCAGCGACTGAACTCCGCAAAACAGCTCTCAATTCGGTGCACCGCCGCATGGGGGCCAAAATGGTCAACTTCGGCGGGTGGGCTATGCCCGTCGAATACACCGGAATTATTTCCGAGCACCTGGCCACGCGCACCGCTGCAGGTCTTTTTGACGTGAGCCACATGGGCGAAATCGAGGTGCGCGGCGGCACGGCGCTCGACCTGGTGCAGCACGTTACTTGCAATGATGCTTCAAAGCTCGCCGTCGGCCAGGCCCACTATTCCGGATTGATGACGGACCGCGGCACTTTTGTGGACGACTTGCTCGTGCACAAAATCTCCGACCGTCATTATTTCCTCTGCGTCAACGCGGGCAATCAGGAAGGCGACTTCGCCCATATTCGCAACAATAATGTCGTTGGCGCGGAGCTCGAAAATTCCGGTGAACGCTATTCGCAGCTTGCGATCCAGGGACCGAAGGCGCTCGGCATTTTGCAGCGCCTGACGAAGGTGCCGCTGCAGGAGATGAAGTATTACTGGTTCACTTTCGGCGAAGTGAATGGCGTGCATTGCCTGATCGCGCGCACCGGATACACCGGCGAGGACGGCTTCGAGATTTATTTCGAGCCGACGCAAAGTGAAAAGCTCTGGAATGACCTGCTCGAAGCAGGCAAAGCCGATGGCCTGATTCCTTGCGGCCTTGGCGCGCGCAATACGCTGCGCCTGGAAGCGGGCATGTGCCTCTACGGCCACGAGATTGACGAGACCACGACTCCTTGGGAAGCCGGTCTCGGCTGGATCTGCAAGCCCGCCAAAGGCAATTTTATGGGACGCGACGTTATCGTCCGTCAGAAGGAACAAGGGCTCAAGCGCGCGCTCATCGGGTTTGAAATGACGGCTCCGCGCATCGCGCGCGATGGCTGCGACGTGGTGAAAGATGGCGCCAATATCGGCCGCGTGACCAGCGGTTCGCCCGCACCCTTTCTGAAGAAAAATATCGGCATGGCTTATGTGCCCACAGGAATGGAAAAGCCAGGCAACGAAATCCAGATCGGCATTCGCGGAAGCGAGGCAGCCGCGCGGATCGTTCCGCTGCCTTTTTACAAGAGGCCTAAATAGCCGGCGGCACAGCACTTCGAGGAGAGCGCATGTACCCGAGCAATTTTCGCTACACCAAGGAGCACGAGTGGGTGGACGTGAAGGGTGACACCGGCACCATCGGCATCACCGACTACGCGCAGCACGAATTGGGTGACGTCGTCTTCGTGGAACTTCCGAAGGTCGGCGCTAACCTCAAAGCGGGGCAATCGCTCGGCACCGTGGAATCGGTGAAAGCCGTTAGCGAAATTTATTCGCCCGTCTCCGGCGAGGTGATCGAAGCGAACGCCAAGCTTGCGGACTCTCCGGAGACCATCAACACCGATCCGCACAATGCGGCGTGGCTGATCAAAGTAAAGCTCTCAAATCCTAGCGAAGCCAAGTCTTTGATGGACGCGCCCTCCTACCAAGCCTACGTCGACGAAAAAGAAAAGGGACACTCGGCCTGATGCGTTATCTCCCCAAGAGCCCTTCCGAGCGCAAGCAGATGCTGGAGGTGATCGGCGCGCGGTCGGTCGAGGAGCTTTTTGCCTCGATTCCCGAGCAATTTCGGCTGAAAAAACCGCTGAATCTGCCGGGGCCGCTGTCCGAAGCCGAAATTATCGATTTCTTTCGCGCTCGAGCCTCCGAGAATTCACGCGGCTACACCAGCTTTCTGGGCGCTGGCGTTTATAACCACCTGAGGTCCGTCGTCACCGATACGATCCTGCTGCGCGGCGAATTCCTCACCTCCTACACGCCGTATCAGGCGGAGATTAGCCAAGGTACGCTCCAGGCAATTTTTGAATTTCAAACGCTGATGTGCCAGCTCACCGGCCAGGAAGTAGCCAACGCCTCGATGTGGGATGGCTCAACCGCTCTCGCCGAGGCCGCGTTGATGGCAGACCGGCTCACCAATCGCAGCCGCGTGATCGTCGCCGAGTCCGTGCATCCCGAATATCGCCAGGTGCTAGCAACCTACGCGCGCAATCTGGGGATGGAAGTAATCGAAGTGGGCTACACGGCGTCAGGCCAGATGAATCTCGACGAGGTGCGCAGCCTCGTTCATGAGGATACTTCTTGCGTGATCGCGCAATCGCCGAACTTTTTTGGTGTGATTGAGCCCGTCGCCGAACTTGCTGAAATCGCGCACGCTAAAGAGGCTCTGCTAGTCGTGGCGATCACCGAAGGCGTTTCGCTTGGCGCGGTCGCGCCGCCCGCCGAAGCCGATATCGTCGCGATGGAAGCGCAAAGCTTTGGCCTGCCGCCGAGCTACGGCGGACCTTTCGCCGGCGTGATTGCGACGCGTGACAAATTCGTGCGGCAGATGCCCGGCCGTCTCGCCGGACAAACCACCGACAATGCCGGCCGCCGCGGATTTGTGCTTACGCTCGCAACGCGCGAGCAGCACATCCGCCGCGAACGTGCCACCTCCAATATTTGCACGAACCAGGCGCTTTGCGCGCTGGCCGTCACCGTGCACCTTTGCCTGCTCGGCAAGGAAGGTTTGAAAGAAATGGCCGCACAGAACCTGGCGAAAGCGCGTTTTGCCGCCTCGGAATTGACGAAAATCGCAGGCGTGAAACTCGCCTTCAGCGGACCCACGTTTAACGAATTCGTGATCGAGCTGCCGCGTTCCGTGAAAATTGTGAACGCTTCGCTGTTGCGTGAGAAAATCATCGGCCCGTTGCCGCTGGGCTCGTTTTATCCGGAGTTGTCGAAGCGCGGCCTCGTTTGCGTGACGGAGACCACTACGCGCGCGGAAATCGAGCATTTGGCGGCCGCGTTACGCAAGGCCTTAGCCGAGCCGTTGTAATGCCGGACGCTGATCCGCCGGCTTCACTCCGGCAGATTTTTGCTCTGTTGCAGCAACGTCAACCAAAGGATTCGTAGTGACCGATCGCATCAAAAAAGCGAGCCGCCACGTCAGCCAAAATGAAGGGCTGATTTTTGAGAAATCCGCGCCCGGCAAGCGCGGATTTGAATTGCCTCCGCTCGATGTGCCGGCAGTGAGTGCGAAGGAAGCGCTCGGCCCGCAGGCTCGCGAGGAAGTAGCCGGTTTTCCCGAAGTCAGTGAAATCGAGGTCATCCGGCACTTTACGCGCCTATCCACCTGGAATTTCGCCATTGACCTAGGCATGTATCCTCTCGGCTCCTGCACGATGAAATACAATCCGCGTGTAAACGAACACGTCGCGCGGCTGGACGGCATCGCCACCGAGCATCCCTATCAGCCGATCGAACTTTCACAAGGTTGCCTCAAAATTCTCGAGGTTCTGCAAACTTGCCTGCTCGAAATCACCGGCATGGACGCCGTCACTCTCGAGCCCTGCGCCGGAGCGCAAGGGGAATTGACCGGGCTTCTCCTGATTCGCGCCTATTTGCAGAGCCAGGGCAATCCGCGCAAAAAAGTCCTGATCCCGGATTCGGCGCACGGCACCAATCCGGCCACCGCGGTGATCGCCGGCTACGAAGTGGAAAATATTCGCTCGGATGCGCGCGGACAAATTGATATCGAGCAGTTGCGGCAAATCGTCAATGGCGATGTCGCGGCGCTGATGGTCACCAATCCTTCAACGCTCGGCGTTTTCGAGCAGCGCATTGCGGAAGCCGCGGAGATTCTGCATCGCGCCGGCGCGCTGCTGTATATGGATGGCGCCAATATGAATGCGCTCGCGGGCGTCGCGCGACCCGGCGATTTCGGCGTGGACGTGATGCATCTGAACCTGCACAAAACATTTTCCACGCCGCACGGTGGCGGCGGACCGGGCGCAGGGCCTGTGATGGTGAAGAAAATTCTCGAACCGTTTCTCCCCATTCCGGTCCTTGTGAAAAGGCCGAATGGCTCTCTCGCGCTGGATACGAATCGTCCGCAAACCATTGGCCGCGTCCGCGCCTTTGCAGGCAATTTCGGGGTGCTCGTACGCGCGCTCGCCTACACGCTGGCCTACGGCCCGGGCATCCGCCAGGCCACCGAAGACGCCGTCACCAATGCGAATTACATCCGTAAGGGCCTCGAAGGCGTCTTCGACCTTCCCTATTCTTCGCCGTCCATGCATGAAGTGGTCTTCAGCGATTCGCGGCAGAAAAAGCGCGGCGTGAGCACCATGGATATCGCCAAGCGTCTGATCGACTATGGCTTCCACCCCTACACCACGGCGTTTCCGCTGATCGTTCCCGGCGCGATGATGATCGAGCCCACCGAATCGGAATCAAAGGAAGAGTGCGATCTTTTTATTGACGCGATGCGCTCGATCGCCGCCGAAGCCGACGAAACTCCCGAACTGGTCAAGACCGCGCCGCATTCCACGCGCGTCGGCCGGCTCGACGAAGTCGGCGCCGCCAGAAAACCAATCCTCCGCTGGAAGCTCGGAAAATCAGAATAACCCGTGGAAATGTCCTAGGAGAACTTTCAAGCCGCGCAGCGTGCCACACTAGCGGCTCAGCCGCACCGAGGCCATCAATTCCTGAAACGTGGGATTGTAATCGTCGAAGTCGCTCGACGGGGCAATACAGAGGAAGTACAGCAATCCTTGCGGACGCGTGACGGTTACCAGCCAATCCGTCTCCGTCCCGCCACGTGGCGATTCGCCGGTTAAGCGCATGCTCAAGGCGCTCTCACCATCCACATGCATCGGCTGCGACGATCCTGCCGGCTGCAACTTCGCGTTGGAGGCTTGTAAACTGGCCACCAAGCGGTTCGTAGCGTCTGCGAGCGATTCGCCATCCTGCACGGGAAACACATTCACCGTCACTCCGTAAGCCGCATTCCCATTGCTTCCGTTATCCGGCACAACCGCGCCCGGGGGCGTAAAACTTGCCGAATTTCCCGTCCCGCTCTGCTGCCAATTGTCCGGGTACTTCAATCGGAAGAGATCTCCGGCATATTCGCGCACCTCGACCGACGGCGCGGGCGGCTTCGAGGCAACCGCCGCAGGTGCGGCCGGCGCGACGGGCGCAGGCGTCGAAGACGCAGCGCCATGGGAACCTGAAGAGAGCGTCGGCGCCGCCGGATCGCGCGATTCGCTCATCGCCGCCTTCTCGCTAGCCTTCCGCTCCAGAGGCGGCGGCAACGAGAGCACGTAGCGCCGGATATCGCGAAACCCCTGCGAATTCGCCACGAAGTTTGCGGGCGGCCCGCCGAGTTTATCCACTTCCTCATCCACGCGGTCCAACCGGTGCTCCGGGATCGGATGGTCCGCGAAAAATTGCACCGAGTGCTTGCCCTCGTTTTCCGTCTCGAGCTGCTCGAAGAATTGCGCCATCGCGCGGGGATCGTAACCCGAATCGTAAAGAATCTGCGTGCCCAGTATGTCCGCCTGCGTTTCCGCCGCGCGCGAATACTTCAGCAGCACGGAATCCACCGCGAGGCCGCCGCCGATCTGCGTGGCGATTCCCGCGAGCGACCCGCCCGCCACGGCGCCGCCGACGCCGCCCAGTGCCGTCCAGATTTGCCGCTTGGTGGCCTGGTTCGTGCCATGCCGCAGTGCGGCGTGCGAAATTTCGTGAGCCAGAACGCCGGCGAGTTGCGCTTCATCGTCCACGGCTTCGATCGTGCCGCGATAGACGTACACAATCCCGCCAGGCAGCGCAAAGGCATTAATCTCGCGCAAATTGATGCAATGAAATTCGTATTTGAATTTCGGTCCCGGCGCGTGCGCCGCCAATCGCCCACCGAGGCCGTTTAAATAGGCCTCGAGACGTTTATCGTGCAGCACCGGCAATTGCCGCTCGACCTCGGCCTGCACTTGCTTGCCAATCAGCACATCCTGATCTGGCGTGTAGCGGTCAATTCCTGTCTTCAGTTGGCTGCGATTATCGGCGGCAGCGAGCGGTAAAGAGACCAGCAATCCGGCTATGGCGGAGAACGTGAGCGCGCGGTGAAGCGCCCTTTCGATCGGGAGGCATTTCCATCGGGGAAGACTGGCGCGAAGCGGGCGCATCCGGCCTCCGGAGCGCTTCGCACCCGCCGGCACGCAACGCTCTGATCTTGGACGCCGCTGCTGGCGTTCCGTTATCGCAGCTCTGGAGCGCAGCGCGGTCTCGCCCCCACTATACCGAATCCTGCGGCTCTGCCCAAATCGTGCCTTAGGATCGGTTGAGGACGATGGTCTGTTGCGGGCGGGCCATCACCACGGGAATTTCCTCGTTGCGTCCACCCGTCGCGCCTGCGGCCCTGGCTTCGAAGGCCACTTGCGAAATTGTGGGCACTGGCAGAATAGCGCCTTCTCCCTCACGGTCAAACACCAGCCGGCCCGCATCGGAATCCCAATCAATGCGGAGCGAATCGCCCAGGTGAACCTGCTCGGTGGCCAGCAGATTCGCCAGCGGGTAGACGATGTGGCGTTCGAGGGCACGCTTCAGATGGCGTGCTCCGTATCGGGTGTCGGTGCCTTCGCGCAGCAGGAAGCGCCGTGCCGACGGCGTCACTCGGAATAGGAACTGTCCGCGAGGCGTTTCCAGCACGCGCCGCTGCACTTCGCCCAACTCGATTTCCAGAATATCTTCCAGTTGCTCGTCCCGCAGCGAGTGAAAGACCACGATCTTGTCCAGCCGGTTCATAAATTCCGGCGAGAACTTGCGCCGCGCAGCCTCGATGGCGGAGCGCGTCACCTGCACGTCTAAACGGTCGGATGGCTTGTTGGCCGGCTGCACAAAGCCGAGGCCGCCACAGGTCAATTCTGCGATCTCACTACTCCCGAGATTCGAGGTCAGAAAGATCACCGTCTGCGACAAATCCACGCGGCGGTTGTCGCCCAGCGTCAACGTGGCTTTGTCGAGCATGCCCAATAGCAGTTGCCACAGCGAATCGCTGGCCTTCTCGATTTCGTCAAAGAGCAGGAAGCTCAGCTTTAACTGATCCGTGTGGTATTTCGAGAGCTCTTCCTGGGTGATCAGCGGGTGCGTCTCGCGATGACCTAGATAGCCCGGAGGCGAGCCGATCAGCTTCGCGATTTCGTGCGAGTGCTGAAATTCGGCGCAATCCACCTTGATCACCGCGCGCGGGTCGCCAAACAGGATCTCCGCCATGGCTTCCACGATGTGCGTTTTCCCGGAGCCGGTCGGTCCCAGGAAAAGCAGGTTGCCCACCGGACGCCCCGGCGAATTCATCCCTGCAGTAAAAACCTGGTAAAGATCCACCACCGCCTGCACGGCCTCTTCCTGGCCAACGATGCGAGCGCGCAGTTCTCGCTCAAAGCGTTGCGTACCGTCACCATGAAGCGTGGGGTCCAATCGTCTCGCAGTGCCCACCATGTTCGTGCCCTCGACTTCCTTCGGGTCCCTAAGAGCGTCCGGTTCAACTTGCCGCTCTCCCTTTTATATGCAGCCCACGCGCCAAACGCCCTAGCTCCTGCCGCAGGCTGGGACACCAACATCGCCTGTTTTATCAGTGAGATACGGTGACTAAGCCGGAGGCTGCCGCGACGCGAAGGGCGGACTGTGTTTCAAAAATGTGTAGGAGTGGTTGCCCTGAAACAGTGGGTGGTGGTTTTCACGCAGAATGAGACGCCGAAACTTTCCCTCGGCACCCATCCATCGAGCCTGGGTGCCGCATCGTCCCTTCGTTGGAAAGGCCGGTTTATTAGGCCCTCCACCCCCAACCCACGTTGTTAAATGGCATAGGATTTTGCGGGTGCCGCATCCTTTGTGCCTTTTGCAAAGGGTGCGTGAGGTAACTTCCAGCGTCGCGCCGTAGCAGCCTTTCGTCACAAAAAAAAGGCGCGGAAGAAACTCCGCGCCGTCTGACTAAGCAGTTGGATGATAAGGAGTCTTATGACTTCCGCCGGCTAATTGGCGCGGGCGAAAGGGCCGGGCCGCTGACGCTAGGCGGCAGCTTCACGCTGCGCGCGTTCGCTACGGCCGGAACTTCCTCGCCGCGGCCTCCGGTGGCTGCGATCGCACCTGCCTCCGCTGCCAGAGGCAGTATCATCGGCGCCGGGATCACCGCCCCTTCGCCTTCGCGCTCGAACACCAACCGGCCGAGGTCGGAATCCCAATCAACGCACAGCACATCGCCGAGCCGGACCTGGCCCGTGGCCAGCAAATTCGCCAGCGGATAAACCAAGTGCCGCTCGATGGCGCGCTTCAGGTGGCGTGCGCCATAGCGTGTGTCCGTTCCTTCGCGGAGCAAATATCGGCGCGCTGCAGGCGTCACTCGGAAAAGAAATTGGCCGCGTGCGGTTTCCAGCACGCGCTTCTGCACCTGTCCTAACTCGATTTCCAGAATCTGTTCGAGCTGTTCATCCCGCAGCGGATGAAAGACCACGGTCTTGTCCAGGCGGTTCATGAATTCCGGCGAAAATTTTCTCCGCGCGGCCTCAATGGCCGTGCGCGTCACCTTCACATCCAGCCCGTCGTTCGGCTTATCCACGGGCTGAATGAAGCCCATACCGCCCGCCATCAATTCCGTGATTTCGCCGCCGCCCAGGTTTGACGTCAGGAAAATTACGGTCTGCGAGAGATCGACTCGCCGGTTGTCCCCGAGCGTCAATGTCGCTTTATCCAACATGCCCAGCAGCAACTGCCACAGCGAGTCGCTGGCCTTCTCGATTTCGTCGAAGAGCAAAAAGCTCAGCTTCAGCTTGTCCGTGTGGAACTGCGCTAGCGCTTCTTGCGTGATCAGCGGGTGCGTTTCGCGGTGTCCCAGATAGCCTGGAGGCGAGCCGATCAGCTTGGCGATTTCGTGTGAGTGTTGAAACTCCGCGCAATCCACCTTGATCACCGCGCGGGGATCACCGAAGAGAATTTCGGCCATGGCCTCCACAATACGCGTTTTGCCCGAGCCGGTCGGTCCCAGGAAAAGCAGGTTGCCCACGGGACGGCCC
>Ga0209420_1000324_pt1 | contig 26804 bp, 20 predicted proteins | sample BlaSpr_A8_OM1_O1_FD_187972 | JGI IMG/M metagenome (GOLD analysis project Ga0209420, IMG submission 187972) | Forest soil microbial communities from Thunder Bay, Ontario, Canada - Black Spruce, Ontario site 2_A8_OM1_O1 (SPAdes) (version 2) | ecosystem: Environmental > Terrestrial > Soil > Boreal...
CGAAAATTTGCAAGAATGCCCTCAAACTGAAACTGGAATGGAAAACCCGGCCAACAAACGGACTGACGCTAACGCCACCCCCACCTTAAGGAATCACTGACGAATCCGACGAATCCGTACGAATCCGTAGCAAAATTTCCGCAACCGGGTAACCCGCGGAACTCCAGCGTTCCCTCGGCGGCGCACTTGCCGGGCGATTGGTTTGCCCGGATAAGATAGGGTTCGATGTCGAATGTAACTCCGGTTGTGACCGCGGTGCTGCTGGCGGAACTTATTCCTGCCGCGGCCTTTGGATTTGCCGCCGAGCGCGCGTCGAGGGTGGTCGGACGATGGCCGCTCGCCGTCCGCGTGGCTGTTCCCGCGATGTTGGTTCTGCCCTACGTCGTCATCGCCGCGGGGCAGCACATGTTTCGCTGGCCGTGGTTTGCGTTATACGCCGGGCTGCCGGTGGTAATGGCGTGGTTGCTGGCGCGGGCAGCGGCGGCCGATCCGGAGCAGCGCGGCAATTGGCGCGACGCGGTGATTCTTCTCACGCTGGGCTTGGCCGTGGATTTGCGCTGGTTCGATGTTGCCTGGCCGGCCGGCTTGCGCGGGCTGAACAACCTGTTATTGGTGGATGCAGGCTTGTATGGATTTCTCGCCATTCGCCGCTTGAGCGGCACGGGTTTCGATTTCCACCTGCACTGGAGCGACTGGAAGACAGGCGTGCGCGAACTTTTGTTCTTTGCTCCCGCTGTGCTCGTGCTGGGACTCGCGCTCGGCTTCATTCATCCCCATTCCAACCTACCGGCGGCCGGCAAAGCGGCTCTTAGCTGGGCGGGAATTTTTGTTTTTGTCGCCCTGCCGGAGGAGCTTTTTTTTCGCGCCTGGGTGCAAAACCTGCTGGAGCGGCGAGTCGGACGCCGCTCCGCTCTGGTGATCGCATCGATGCTGTTCGGCTTATCGCATTTCAATAAGCGCCTGAGCGCAAGCGCCCCGCACTTCAACTGGCGCTACGTTCTGCTGGCCACGATTGCAGGCATTTTCTACGGCCGCGCCTGGCGCGAGCAGGGTCGCGTCCCGGCCTCGACGATCACGCACACCTGCGTTGATTGGCTGTGGTCGTGGTGGTTTTAGAGATGGAGGTGCCTGGCGTACTCGAGAATCCGTGGGCTAGAACACATCAACGGACTAATCGGGGTAGGGTTCACCCGGTCTTACCACGCGGATCTCGTGATCGGTAAATGCCATGTGTCCGCCAGGCAAGTTCACTTTTGGCATGTGGCAGCTCACGCAATTCAGTTTTGCCACTGGACATGGATGCGCTCCCGCCCGAGCGCTGGCGGAGGCCGGCTGACTTGAAGACGCGTGGCAGGCCAGACATTTTGGATCGTAGGAGGAATCTTGACGGACTACATCTTGATGGGGATCGTGGCAGGCCAGACAACTGATGCGGGGATCAGTTCCGTCGAAGCATTTGCTGTTGGCCAGCCGGTAGGGCTGGAAGCGGACGTTCACCTCGCCGTTAAAGCGACCTCTTACCACCGACTCCCAGGTGTGATGGCATTGACCACAAAAGCTCGAGATGTCCTCCGCTGATAACTTGCCGAGCTTGGGCGGCGCGGAACCGAAGTCGCCCTGAATTGCGTCCATCAGATGAGTATTTGTGCCGACGTGACAATGCTCACAGCTCACTCCGGTTTCCATCGATTCTAGAACCAGTTTGCCGCCAGAAACGGCGTTGGTTGCGTGGCACCCGAAGCAGGCCTTGGCTTCACTCGGCGGAAGCGGTCTCCCCATCGCCTCTTCCAGAGTGTGTGGTGAAATGCGCTCCTCCCCCATCGTAATATCGAGGCCAGGGATGCTGGGATAGTAGCTCACCAGGCTGTCGTAGAGCTGACCCTGGTGCTCGAGAACCCAGGTCTGGCCTCCGGTTCCGAAGCTCCAAACAATGGGCAGGGAAATCGTATGGGTGCCGTCGCTTACGGTGTAGGTACTTTTGTCGCCAACCGTTTCAACGGTGTAAGCATATGCGCCCCGACGAAACGTCATTCGGGGATGTGCCTTGAGCGTGGGATTTGCCCCCGGGAGTTCAATTGCCCGCCCCATCGGCGTTTGCGGTTGACTTGTCGCCTGGGAGGCATGGCAATGCGTGCAAGCCGAAGCTGAGTTGTTCTTTCGCTGCTGGGCCCGGGCGGGTAGACAAGCGATCCAGACCAAAACGCCGGTCAAGATGCCGAACCATAGCTTAACGGTGCGCCTCCTGAGTGGGCGCGTTGTGCTCAATCCGGAGACATAACCGGCGTTCCCGCCTGGCGTCTTCTTTGCGGCCCGACTTGGAATAAGCCCGGGCCAGCGCGAAATGGATCTCGAGACTGTCGGGCTCAAGCTGCAGCTCCTTTTCCAGCAGTTCGGTGCCACCCGTTATATCCCCAGTCTCCACCAGCGAGCGGCCGAGCACAAGCCGGGCTAGGGGGAGCGCCGGTTCTTGGGCGACAACTTTCTTGGCGTATGCGAGCGCGGTGGCTGAGTCGTTTCGGGTGAGCGAATCCCATGCCACCATTAATTGAGCGGCGGCATTGGAAGGCGATATTTCCAACTCCCGTTTGAATTCGGTGAGCGCCTGATCTGGGTCCGTCGGAGACAACAGGGAACCGTACAAGTAGTGCGCATTTTCGGCTGTGGGAAAACGCTGAAACAGCTTGCCAAACTCTTGTTGTGCGGCCTTCTCGTCTCCCGACATAAAGAGGAACGCAGCATTACCGGCCGCCATGTGCAGGTCCCGCTGCTCTGCGCTTAAATCTCCTGGGAGTAGAGGGGTTCGCAACCCTGCCAAGCCGATTCCGACCAGCAACTCCGGGTTGGGTATCTTGCCCCCAGTCAGCGGCCGATACAGTTGCAATGCCCCCTCGAAATTTCCCCTGCGCGTCAACAGGAGCGCTTCATGATAGCGAAGAATCTTTTCAGCGCTAGCCTCTTTTCCTGCTCCCAACGACAACCCATGCTGAATGTCGGTCAGCGATGTCGTGTAGTCTGCGGTTTCGAACTCGCATAGGCCTCGCAGCGCCCACGCCGGCCCGGCGTCGGGAACGAGATCCAGGTAGTGGGTCAAAGCATCTCGACCCGCAGAGTACGCCTCCGCCTCGTATTCGAGCGACCCAAGAAACCACCACCCGTCAGACCATCCGGGCTTGAGCTGTAAGGCTTGACTGTAGAGTTCGATGGCTTGGGGCGCATCGTCGCGCTCTCGGGCGGCGGCTGCTTTTTGTGCGATCTCGTCGAAACCTGGAGCATTGGCTTGCGCGACCGCGCACCCAGGAAGCAGGAAGAGGATGAGCCCAGCCAGCCCACAGCTCGGACGAATCAATTCTCCGAAAGTCATAGAAACCCGCGGCGAAAAATTGATCCCCACCTTAATTAATCATTAATACACACCGGAGTGCGTAAAGAATACAGTCAAAAGCGGATCGGAAGGAATCGCCGGTGAGTAGAAATTTGTCAACGTCAATCGCGCTTAGGGAGCGGGCGGCGGCGAGTGGTAGCGCAAATATCCTAAGCCCACTCGCATATGATGAATCCACGCGCCCGGAACGCAGACGGCGAAGCCCAGTCCGAGCACTCCCTGGGCTAGACCGAGGGCGTAGAGGTTGCGGTAACGCTGGAAGAGCGCGCACGAGATTGCTCCCCAGACCAGCGTAGCGGCTGTGAGCGGGAAATTCGGCAGGTGGGCGGCGGCGAACAGCAGAGCGGCCAGGCTCAGAGCGGCGCTTTCGCTGGACAGAAGCCGCGTGAGACGCGGCATGAAGTAGTCGTTCAGCAGGAACTGCTGATAGGTCGTCCACAGAACGTAACCGAACACGTGCTTGAAGTCGTTTTTATACAGGGGGTGAAGCGAACCGAGTTGTTTGGCGATGAGCACCCCGGCGATGGCCAGGAGAATAGCCGCGGGCAGAATCCAAAATGATGGGAGCAGTCCGCGATGGCTGAGGCCGAGTTCGTCGAGAGTGGGGCGCCGGGCGAACACGATTGCCAAGGTCACCAAGAGCGCGACCGGAGAGAGGACGCGCTGGGGAAACTCAGGCATCCAGAGAATGAACACGATCAGCCCGTAACCGCCGATCAGCTCGATCAGATCGCGAGCGGAACTAGGTGCGCGGGACATGGGGAGAGTATGGCACGGCGATGCCCTGGCAGGGGAGTCTCCTCGGTGCGCTCGTGGTACAGCCGAGGCGGCTGTTGTTACTGGGGCCGGACGGGCGACTCGCCCCTCCCCCCACCTTTCCATTCGGTGGCCAGCTCTGGAGTGGCCTCCAGCAGGCTGCGGGTGTAGGCGTGCGCGGGACGTCCCGTGATCTGTTCGGTAGCGCCGACCTCGACGATTTTTCCCCGATACATGACCGCGATTCGAGTTGCGAGATAGCGCACCACGGGCATGGAATGTGAGATGAACAGATAGGTCAGGCCGAAGTCGCGCTGCAATTGCGCGAGCAGGTTCACAATTTGCGCGCCCACGCTGACATCGAGCGCGGAGACTGGCTCGTCGCACACGATGAACTTTGGCCGGAGCGCGAGCGCGCGGGCGATTCCGATGCGCTGGCGCTGTCCTCCGGAGAACTCGTGCGGGTATCGCATGCGCGCGGATTCGTCGAGGCCGACTGCGCGCAGAAGTTGCCCGACTCGGGCACGCAGTTCGGGCTGCGCGCGACGGGACCGAAGGGGGCGGCTGTCCCCACGCGACTCGCTTGGCCTGCCGTCGGGCGCATCAGCGTACGCCGGGATGGTCTCACGGTGAATGATCAGAGGCTCGGCGATGATATCTTCCACGCGGAAGCGTGGATCGAGCGACGCAAATGGGTCCTGAAAAATAATCTGCAGATCGCGGCGCAAGCGGCGCAGATCGCGAGCGCTGGCGGCGAGGAGGTCGCGGCCTTCCAGACGCACGCTGCCCGCCGTGGGCTCGATCAGACGCAAAATGAGCCGTCCCAGAGTGCTCTTGCCGGAACCCGATTCCCCCACTAGGCCGAGCGTCTCGCCGGCGTGGATGTCGAGCGAAACGTCATCGACCGCGCGAAGCTCTCCGCGAGACTTGGCTCCAAACGGCGATTCGCCGTGGGGAAAAACCTTCGTCAAGTTGCGGATTTCCAGCAGCGGCACACTGCGATGCTACCAGCACCGAGTACCGAGTCGCGAGTCGCGGGTTCCGGGATCGAGAGAAATTTCCTGTGTGCTTGCCGTAATTGCCAATGACTCGAACACGGAAATAACGGCTACCCCGCCGCGATCATCGGTACGGCGGCGAGCGCCGCCAGCAGTCCAATGAACTTCCAGAGGCTGAAGTGTTCTTTCAAGACCAGGCGCGCCAGCAGGACAGTCACCGCTGGGTAGAGAGAAGTGAGAACAACGGCCTCGTCCAGGCGCCCGCGCTGGCTGGCGGAGATGAACAACGCGCTGGCCGTGATGTCGAGAAATCCCGCCAGCATTCCGAGCGTAATACGTGGGCGGTCGAGACGGAGTGGTGCGCGCATTGCAACTACCGCAACCGCAGTGGCCGTGAACGAACCCACGCGGGCGATAACGGCAATCCAAAGCGGCGAACCACTGGCCTGGTGGGTACAGAGGAAGAAGCCCGCGAATCCGACGCCGGCGAGGGCGGCCATGCCCACTGCGGCAGGGCTGCCAGGGGCTTTTTCCACGTCGTTGTCCTGCGGTTCCGGGCGGGCGATGAGCCAGATGGCGAAAATCGCTACTACGAAACCGGCTGTGGTCCACCTGCTCGGTGCCCCTTCCGTCACGATGTCGACCAGCGTGGGGATGGCCGCTCCCACCAGCGCCGCGATCGGAGCCGTCAGGCCCATTTTTCCGAAGGCGAGGGCGCGATAAAAGATCGCCAGCGAGAATCCTCCGGAGGCGCCTGCGGTGAGCGCCCAGACGATGCTCGTGCGAGAGAGGAATTCCCCATGCTGTCCTAGCGCTAGCGTGAACATCAGCGCGAATGCGCAGACGTGCGAGAACGCGGTGAGCACGAAGGCGTTGGCGCGGCGGGATCCGTATCCGCCGGCAAAATCGGCGGCGCCCCAGAGAAATACGGCGGCCACGCTGTAGGCTGTGGGCACGATTTGGGTCAGCGAGGACATGCCGGACGAGCGTAACACGCTGCCGGTGCGGGCCAAACTAAGGACGGCGAACGACTCGTCGATGGATTAATGGATTAAAGGTGTTCGATGCGATAGGCTGCGAACTGTCGCCCGAGCCCGGCAACGAGTAGGAATGTTTCCCCGGCACGGTGACTCAGTAGTGTCGGCGAGACTGAGGTCGGTCGCTTCGCTCGGGAGGACCGCCGCTTGGGGAATTGAACGATGACGATCAGACCTATTTTGATGATGGCGCTATGTGGGTTCTTTTTCCTGGCGGCGGCGCAGAATCAGATCGCGGGAACAAAATCTTCACCCTTGCGCGAGCCGCCCCCCGATTGGGCCTTCGCTATCAATCCAGCAACCGGAGGATCGGAGGCCGCTACCGACCCCCTCGACGCCACTCCGCGACACCTGCCGGACACCGAGGCGTCGTTCACTCTCGCGAGAATTGCAGATTTCTTCAACCCGCCTGATTGGCATCCCGCAGATCATCCGCCAATGCCGCTGGTCGTGTCGCGCGGCCGAGCGCCGGACGTTTTCGCCTGCGGCTATTGCCACCTCCCGAACGGGCAAGGCCGACCTGAGAATGCCAGTCTGGCGGGCCTGCCTGCAGCTTACATTGTTCAGCAACTAGCCGATTTCAAGAGCGGTCTGCGCAAAAGCTCTGAACCCAGACACGCGCCGACCAGCGCAATGATCAAGAATGAAACCAAAGCGAACGCAAAAGAAATACGGGACGCCGCGGAATATTTCTCGGCGTTGAAACCGAGACCATGGATCCGCGTAGTCGAAACCGGCAGCGTTCCCAAGACTCAGGTTTCGGGCTGGATGTTAGTTCCCCAGGCCGGCGGCGAAACCGAACCGATCGGTACGCGCATTATCGAAACACCGGAAAACCTGGAACGCACCGAACTGCGCGACGACCACTCCGGGTTCATTGCCTATGTGCCGGAGGGCAGCATAAAGGAAGGAGAGGCGTTAGCGACCGGAGCCGCCAGCAAATCTCTTCGTTGCGCCACCTGCCATGGCCGCAACTTGAGAGGCAAGGGCAAGGTTCCGGCGCTGGCTGGCCGTTCGCCAAGCTATATGGTGCGGCAACTGTTCGATATTCAAAGCGGTGCGCGCGCTCCAGCGGCAGTTCAACCAATGAAGGCCGTCGTCACCAATTTGACCGTCGACGATATGGCGGCGATTGCCGCCTATACGGCTTCGCTGCATCCGTGAACCGAACCCAGTTCCCGCATCCCTGAGGACTCGGTACTCGCAACTCGGTGCCGGAACGGCTTTTCCGCATGATAGAATTTCTGCACGTCATTTCCCGATCAACCTGATTCGGGTTTTCGTTCTAGGATTTCGCTCTCGAGAGTTCATTTGATCGAACTGGCACCCTCGATTCTTTCGGCTGATTTTGCCCGGCTGGGCGAGCAGGTGTGCGCCGCAGAGGAAGGCGGCGCGAGTGTAGTCCACGTGGACATCATGGATGGACACTTCGTTCCGAACCTCACGATAGGGCCGCCGGTGGTGAAGTCACTGCGTAAGGCGACGAAGCTGCCGCTCGACTGCCACCTGATGATCGAGAATCCCGACGAATTTATTCCCGCATTCGCCGACGCGGGCGTGGATTGGATTTCGGTGCACCAGGAGGCTTGCCGGCACTTGAATCGCACCCTACATCTGATCAAGAGTCACGATTGCCTGGCCGGCGTGGTGATCAATCCGGCGACGCCGGTCGGGATGCTCTCGGAAGTGCTCGATATTGTCGACTACGTGCTGGTGATGTCGGTCAATCCGGGGTTTGGCGCGCAGAAGTTTATCCCGTCCACGCTGCACAAAATGAGCCAGTTAGCGGACCTTCGCGGAGAACGAGGGTTGCAATACCGCATCGAGGTGGATGGTGGCGTGGCCCTCGACACCGTCGCCGATGTGGTGCGGGCGGGCGCAGAAATTCTGGTGGCGGGCAACGCCGTGTTCGGAAATGGCGATCCAAGACAGAATGCGCAGGCGTTGTTGAAGGTGGCGACCGAAGCTGCGATGCAGAAAGTTTAATTCTTGTTTTTGTGCGACCAGGTCGGAGCCTGCCTTGAGCCAAGGGCGCCGGGCAAACTCCGGCGGTTCACTGCGGCCAGATCGGCCGCAGAATAGTCACCAGAAGAGCCGAGCTTCGCTCGGCGGACAGCCGAGGACGGCCGTCCCCACATGATTTACTTCGAGGTACAAATGTCACGTCGCATTCCGTTGATGGCTGTGGTGGGCATGCTGCTGGTGATCACCATCGCCTGCACCAACAAGAAGTCGTTGAACCCGCTGGCCAATGTCGGGTCGAAGCAGCCAGATAAAGTTCTGTTCGACAAGGCCATGGACGCGATGCGGCACAACCGCTTCGACGTGGCGCGCCTGACGCTGCAGACTTTGATCAACACCTACCCGGATTCGGAATACATTGCCCGCGCCAAACTGGCGGTCGGCGACTCCTGGTACGCGGAGGGCGGAGCGGCTGCCCTGGCGCAGGCCGAACAGGAGTACAACGATTTCGAGATTTTCTTCCCCAATATGCCCGAAGCGGCCGAAGCGCAGCTGAAGATCGCCAACATCCATTACCAGCAAATGGAGAAGGCGGACCGCGACTACACTCACGCCAAGCGGGCGGAAGACGAATACCGCAAGATGATTCTGCAATACCCGGATAGCAAACTGGTGCCCGAAGCCAAGCAGCGTCTGCTCGAAGTACAGGAAGTGCTGGCCGAACGCGAGTTTGGAATCGGACGCTTCTACTACCTGCGCCAGTCTTACCCGGCGTCGATCGCGCGCTTGCAGTCGCTGGTGGAAAAGTATCCCCTCTACAGCCGCGCCGACGAAGCACTCTATCTGCTGGGTCAGGACTATGAAGGACAGATCGCGCGTCTGCGAACCGCGCCGACTTGCGACGCGCACGGACTGCCGCGGGGTTGCGCCACCGAGGCGGTCAAGGGACGCTATATTGGGGAGTTAACCAAGAAAGCGTCGGAGGAATATTCGAGGATTCTCACGCGCTATCCGCTGATGGACCGCTCCGATGATGCCAAAAAGCGTTTGGCATCCCTGCACCAGCCGATTCCACGGCCAACCAAGGGAGCGGTCGCGCAGAATAAAGCCGAACTGGCCAGCCGGAGCGAGTCGAACACGTTGCAGAAGATGATGCAGATTGCGAAGAAAGGGCCCGACGTTGCCTCGGCCGCCAAGGTAGGGGAACCATCGCTTGCCGATCCGGAGCCGGTGGCTGCGACCTCGGTCATCCGCAGTGAGACGTTCGCAGCCGCGGGCGTGAGCGAGAAAAGCGTGGGTGTGGAAATTGTGAAGCCCGATCAGCCAACACCGGACGCAGCCACGCCGACTTCGGATGCAACTCCAGCCGGCGGTTCGCCCTTTGGTCGGGCTGCTTCCGGGGCAACGTCGGCCGGCGGAGGCGATGCGAACGAGCTCAAACCCAATGCGCCCGCCGATACCAACGAATTGAAGCCAACCGACAGCGCCGGCGATCAGGCCCTGCCTCCGCCCCCGCAGGTGAATGAGATCCACTCGGGTGAGTCCTCGTCCGCCACGGCGAGCGCCGACAGTTCGGCCCCGGCCAGCGATGCGGAACTCTCCAGCAGTAAGAAGAAGAGGAAGAAAGGGCTGAAGAAAATCATTCCGTTCTAAAGGCAGACCTCAGACCTTTGACCCCCCGACCACGGAACCGCGGAGGTCACATCTTGAGCTCATAGCCCTTGAGCTCACGTATGATGACCTTGTTGTTTATCCAATATCCCGCCGCCGGTTGGCGGCGGGCAGTTCGATACTCCACTAGGTGCTGACCGGTGGTAACCGGTTACTTCCCTTCTGCAACATTGACTTAGAGTGTGGCTCGGGTTACCTTCGCGTTATCCCCCTCAGTAGAGGAAAACCTTGGCCAGGAAGATACTGCTCGCCGATGACAGTGTGACCGCCCAAAATATGGGGCGGAAGATCCTCGCGGATGCGGGGTACGAGGTCATCACCGTCAACAACGGTTCGGCCGCGCTGAAGAAGATTGCCGAGCACAAACCCGACCTGATCATTCTGGATGTTTATATGCCCGGCTACAGCGGGCTGGAAGTGTGCCAGCGCCTTAAAGAAGCGCAAGAGAGCTCACGGGTTCCGGTCCTGCTGACGGTGGGCAAACTGGAGCCTTTCAAACCGGAAGAAGCCAAGCGCGTGCGCGCCGATGGCTACATCGTCAAGCCTTTTGAAGCCAGCGAATTACTCAGCGCACTCAGCAAACTCGAAGATAAGATTGTGCCTCGCGCCGAGGCCTCGAAGCCCGGCCGTTTTGCCCGGGTCACTGCTTCCCTCGACGAAGGGCGGTACGACAAGAGTTTCGCGATCGACGAAGATTCGGGATGGAAGAATCGGATCTCGTTTCCGCCCAAGCAGAAAGAAAAGCCCGCAGCGGAGAACGGCGACGGCGGGACAACGAACAACTCCGTGGTTGGGCGTAAGTCCTTAGAGAAGCCGCGCGCAGCTTACGCGGAGGAACCTCGGATCGATCTCGCCGCACTGGCGCCGGAAGGCTTGCCCAAAGATGTAACTCCGGAGGAGATCGCCGCTTTGGCAGCAGCCGCAGCGCAAGTGAAAGGCAACATTGCGGAGTTTACCGAGCCTCCTCCGGTCCAAGTCCGGAGCACGATGGAAGAGGCGGAACCAACCCAGTCTGCACCCGCACTTCCGCAGGAGGTCACGGCAGCAGCGCCGATGGCACCCATCGTCGAGGAGAACTCCGCAGCGACCTTCGAACAGAAATCCATCGAAAACTTCGAAGAGAAGTCCGAAGAGAAAATCGACGTCCCCGAGGAGACGCCCAGCGAGGCTGTCGAAGCGGCCAGCATGGCGGCTCCCAGCCCTCTGGATGTGATCGCTGCGATTGCCGGCCTGCACCCGGATGCCGGGCTCACGCCAGCAGCAACTTTAGGGAACGCATTGCCGGCGCCCGACGCGGTCGAATCTTCTACGAGTCAACCGACAGAGAATGAACCGGTAACCCTGGCAGTGACGGGAGCCGCCTCGGATGGAGACGCCCCGCGATGGAGGGCAGTTTCGGTTGCGCTTGGCCCAGAGGACTCCGCGATTTCTCTCGAACATGAAATGCAGAAGGCCTATGCCGCCTTCGCCGCCGCTGAGAACCAGCATGCGGCATCGGTTAGTGACGTTCCCCGGTCGGTGGAACCCGCCGCCGCAACATCCGGGATAGATGCGGCGCTACCGGAGCCATTGGTCTCGATTCCTGCAACGCCTGCCCCGGAGGCGGCGCAGACCGTGAGCGCGTTGGGAAATGCCTCCACCGAAGCCATCCGCGCCGCGGTGCAAGAACTTGAAATGGTGGCGGAATCCTATGTTGGGGAACCGGCTTCTGCCGTGGACCTCGGTGCGGTTCCCGTGGTGGAGCCCGAAGCCGCGAGCCAGACAGCGTCCGCAGCCTCTCAGATCGTGGAAGCCAGTAGCGAAGAAACTCCGACTGCCGCAACTGGGGACCTGCCGCCAGAACCCTCGAAACCGGATAGCCCGAAACCCGACGAAGCGGATTCCCGAGTTGAAGAACCGAAAAACCAGGAATCAAAAAGCCAGAATGAATATCTGAAAAATGACGAGCCGTTCGTTGCCCCAGCCGCAACAACACTCGATGAAGGGTTCGCGACCGTCGCGGAAAATCATGCGGTCACAGAGTCCGCTTTGGTCAATTCCGTTTCGGTCAATGAAGTTACTGCGGAACAAACTTCCGCAAGCCAGGCGCTATCACACCCGAATGCGCAGGTCGCCGCTGAACCGGCTGCGGCAGGCAGCGGGAATCTGGCGAAGAAAGAGTCCGAGGAAGCGGAGAGCACTGCCGCCGCTTGGGCCAGCTGGCAACAGATTCGTGAGTCCGGCGATTCCAACTCCGGTTCGGAAGTATCCTCCCACCCGCCAGAATCTTCGGCTCCTCAAGATGCGGCCGCCATGGCGGCCGCCGCCGGCGCTGAAAAAGCCCCCGAGGAAGCCTCCGCAGAATCCGAATCCGCAGCCATTGCCAACATCGTCGACAGCGTCCTTGCCGATTTGCGGCCGAAGATCTTCGAAGAAATCTCGCGCAAGATGGGAAAAAAGAAGTAAAGGCCTACCCGGCGACCGGTTTCATCGCCGCTCCTCGATCTCAGCGAAACGATCCTGATCGACCGTCAGGCGGAGGGTTGTTGCGCACTGACTTGCGTGCAATCTCCGAGCTGACCAGACCGACTCGCGGCAAACAGTGGCACAACGGCTCGCATAGTCGTTCCCTTACCATGTGATTCCAATTCCAGCGTGCCATTCAGTTCGAGCATTCGCTCGCGCATCCCAGCTAGGCCGACGCCCGCTTCCGCACTGGCTTCACGCAGTCGATCGAGACGCTCCGCCGGTATGCCGCAACCGTCGTCTTGTACTTCAAGAATGATCTCTGCCAGTTGGCGCCGAAATAAGACGTGAACGCCTGCAGCTCCCGAGTGCCGATGCACATTCGTCAAACTTTCCTGGAGAACACGGAAAAGGGCAATCTCCATATTCATCGGCAACCGTTCCTGCCCGGTCGCAAGGTCGAGGGTTATGTTCAGTCCACTGCGCTTGGCAAAGCCCTCGATGTACCACTCCGCCGCACAAGCAAAGCCTATCTCATCCAGGAGCGGTGGATGCAGCAGATACGACATGGTCCTTATTTCCTCAATTGCCTGATCCGCCAATTCGGTCGCTTGCTCGGCAAGGGCCAGTTGGGAGGGATCCTCTTTGCAGTGCTGCTGCAAGAGCAAAATGCTCATCTTTAGCGCCGCCAACGTTTGGCCGGTGCTATCGTGCAGGTCGCGAGACAACTTGCGTCTTTCCTCATCTTGTACCTTCAGAAGCCGAAGCGAAAGGATCTGCAATTCGGCGGTGCGTTGTAGAATCACCGATTGCATCTGGGAATGCTCGACCGCCATTTGCCTAGATTGTTTTGAAAGGGCCCACATAAATCCTCCTGGGAGCGGTAGGGGGAACTAAGAAATGAGTGCTCTGTTTTTTTTAATAATTTGTTACTCAGAGTTCCTGAATTATTCCATTTCCCACTTCAGGAATCTGATCAAAACTGCACATTCCGCAAATGAGTCTCACAGGCCATTTTCGATCCGCGCGATACGAGCCGCACTGCCTTCGTCCTCAGCTTGCTGCGACTGCCCGAATCCGGGAACGCGAGCAGCCGCGGAGTTTGCGTGGTGCATCAGAAGCCGGCGGCAAGCGCGAAAAAATGCGATTAGCAAAAGGAACGTCTTTTTCACGGCACTCCTACGCTTCTGGCGACGATGCTTCGCCCCTTTTCTAGCATCGTTCCCTAGCCTTTGTTAAGCGACGCGCTTGGATTCAAACGAGAAAAGTTTCCAGCACGTGCCCTCTTTATCAACGAGAACGGGATGGATCGCCTGCCCCGTAAATGACGGGATGGCACGCGCCCAAAAATGGCCTGCCGGAACATTCGAATGCATCACGCGGACTTCCCACGAACCCGGGAATCGCCTCCACACTTCATGCGCTATGCAAGTTCCAATTCCCCGCCTCCGGTATCCGCGAACAACAAAGAACTCCGCCATATCCCAGACAATTTCATTTCCAGACACTTCCGACCCTCTCTTCACTAAAACCAACCCTGCCAATCTGCCCGACACTGTGACAAGAAACGGATGTCGGTCAGGCTCGCTCCAGTAAAGGCGAAGGCCCTTGTATCCAAACCTGCCATCCGGTCCAAGATCCAAATCTTGGAACTCGCTGAAGTCGTGCCCATACAACTCAAGCAGGTTAGCCAGGATCGGCTCCTGCTCTGGAGCAGCGGGGATAACTTCGATATGCGTGGATCTCTTTCTTGCGCGTTCTGTCATTCCAGAAATGTAATACGCTGGGCGAAAATCAGTTCCAAAACAATTGTAGGGGTAGTTTTCGGAATGCCATTAGCTGTCGGAAACAGGCGTTCGATGTTCGATGGGATGAGTTTTGCATGGCGCACAGCGCCACAACGATTCATGAAAACGGGTTCTGTTGGCAGTAAGTTCTTTTTCTTCTGCCGTCATGTCTTTGCCCAAGAGCTTTTTGCATCGGAGTCCCAGGCATTCGGCTCGACAGGAATGATAAGGATTTGAGGCGGTGCGGGCGGGGTGGATGATGATAATTCCAAGCTAGCATCAACGGTCGTTTGGATCGCCTACGCCACCGCCACGTCGTCAGTCGAAGCGGTTGCCGGCGAGGAGAGCGGGAAGGTGGCTGCGACGGTCGTTCCACGACCATTTGATTCGACACTCAGCTGCCCGCCAAGCTGGCGGACACGCTCCCGCATACCTCTAAGACCCACGCCCGTGGTGCTATCACCGCAAATGCTCAACGGCTTCTGCTCCGGTATACCTCTGCCACTATCCTGAACTTCGAGCCGAACCTCTCCACTAGATCGCAGCAAACGAACTGTAGCGTCTTGACTGCCGGAGTGGCGATGCACATTGGTAAGGCACTCCTGAACTATTCGGAAGAGGGCAACCTCCAGATCGGAATTCAGCCGCCCAAAGTTGGGGTCCCGCTCCAAGGTTGCAGCAATCCGAGTGCGCAGCTTAAATCCCTCAACGTACCATTCCAGCGCAGTCCATAGACCTGCTTCGTCCAATAAAGGCGGATGCAGTAAATGTGAAATGGCGCGAAGCTCGCCGTCGACATTTTGCAATATCCTATCGCTATCCGAAACAAGTCGTGCTTGTTCCGGGTTCAGGTTCTCAAAGGCTTTGAGATGTCCCAAGTTCAGCATCAACGCGATCACCATTTGTCCGGTGCTGTCGTACAGTTCCCGCGCAATCGCTCGGCGTTCTGCATCCTGCATTTTCAATAATTGCGCGCTAAGTTGACGTGCCGCTTCTGCCGCTTTACGGTCTGTGATGTCCCGGTTTATTTCGAGCCAGCTCGTAGCATTGCTGTGTTCGTTCTTGAGGGTTGTCCAACGGCTGGCAACGGTCACCCTGGTGCCATCCCGCTTGGTGTGGACGAGGTCTCCTTGCCAACCGCCTCGTTGGCGTTGCCTCGCAATTTCGGCGAGAGGGACCGGGAAATCGGTGTGCAACAACTCGTGGGGAGACGTGCCGATAGCATCCGCGCTTGCCCACCCATAAAGGCGTTCCGCGCCTTTGTTCCAATAGGTAATCCTCTCATCGGAACCGACGACAAAAATTGCATCATTGGCGGCGTCCAGCCATTCCGCTTGCGCTCTTACGGTCGCCGTTTCTTGGGAAAGATTTTGGTTGGCGATCTTGAGTTCGGTAGTGCGCCTTTGCACCCGACCCTCAAGCTGCGCCTGCGCCTTCCGCAGTTCGTCCTCGATTCGCCTGCGCTCAGCAAGTTCCTGTTCGGATCGTGCCTTTGATTGACGGTTCGCCTCTCCAAGGGCAACGATGAGACCTGACAAGAGCGAGAAAAGCACCATCCCAGAAATTTCACCTTTGGGATCCTGGAACCTGAACGAATGGAAGACTGGAAGAAACCAATACCAGATCCCAACTATGCTTATGACAAGGCAGACTACGGAGGGGCCAATGCCGCAATACCAAGCTGAGAAGACTACCGCTGCCCAAGCTGTGAGATAAGGGTTATCGGTTCCGAATAAAGGTGAAAGCATCTGCCGCAACAGCAGCGCGGCCAAGGCGCCGAGAACTGCAAGCAAATAGCCTCGGGTATGCGGAGTGATTCTGAGCATGACATGACAGCATGCTTCCAGATGAAACGGACGCGACTGTGCGCCTTAAGATTTGATATCCAGCCTAAAGGTTGTAAGGTAAACGCCGCATTGAGGGGCATCAGGTCTTCGCTGTATGAGGCCAACGGGTACCAAGCTCAAACTGCCGGAACGAATCCAGATTGTCAATCCTATGCGTCTCGCTCGTATTGGGATTCCAGCTCTGTCAGTGCATGGCATTTCACTGATTGAGAATTTCGACGACGGCTCGCGATGCGACTACATCAGCCGGGGTCCTTCGTTTCGGCCTCGAAGGTTACATCCAGGTGAGCGCCGTTCGTCAATGCGACCGGTCCACCATCAACGCCAATGAACCTGTTCTCAATCCGAATCTCTCGAAACAGATCCTCCGCTCCAGTGATCGAAATCTCAACTTTTTCCGGTTGGTCAGCAAATCCGGGCTTCACAAGTTTGTTCACGACTGCGGGAACTGTCTTCCAAGGTCTATTCCTTTGCCATACGAGCTTGGGGTGCTGCTGAAATCGCCGCTGCTCTTTGCGCGCGATGATCTCACCCAGTTCACTCAGCAATGTCGCGAATGTTTCGTAGTCTTTTTCTTCCTGAATACCAATGCACAAGCTATTCATCCGTTCGCATTCTTCTGGGGTCATATGTTTATTAGTAAAGAAGACGGAAACGCTGTCAAGCCTGTGTGTTACCTGTTTTTTCTCCGAGCAGGAGGGTTGGTGTGGCAGTTTTGCCACACCAACCCTCCCGCTTCCACAGGGTCTCGGTTTTTGACTTGGCCAGGACCCGCCCGCTGAGGCTCGCCGCGATGGGAGGCGTAGGGAAGGACAGGAGCGCCTACCAAGACGGGCAGTGGTAGAGAGCGAAAGTTTTCAGTCGATGCGCCGGTTCTCCTCCAAATGAGATTGAATTTAGCGCAAACTTGTCTCTGCACGCGGTGCTATATTTTTTCTTGCAGGTCGTTAACCATTTCCCCCGTTTGGCCGTCCTCCTTCGACGAGGTGGGAATCCATGCAGAACTTATTGCGAGATCTACGCTACGCCGTGCGCCAACTGCGTAATTCTCCAGGGTTCACAGTGACCGCGGTCTTGACCCTGGCGCTGGGCGTGGGGGCGACCACGGCCATATTCAGCTGCGTCTACGGGCTTCTTTTGAAATCGCTCCCCTTCCGGGACGCGAACAGCATCGTCGCCTTGTCTGAGACTCACCCCCAGGTTCAGAGTGGCATCGAGGCTACCTACCCGGATTATGAGGACTGGAAGGCGCAGCAGAATAGTTTTTCACAGATCGCCGCATATTCCACGCTCAACCCGGATACGGTTTCGCTCGTGATGGATGGACATGCCGAGCAGGTACATCGCGTGATCGTCTCCGGCAACTTCTTCTCACTGCTGGGGATTTCTCCTCTGATCGGCCGCATGATCAATGAACAGGACGACACTCCAGCTAGCGATCATGTTGCCGTATTGAGCGCTTCTGCATGGGATCGCTACTTTGGCAGAGATCCAGGCGTCGTGGGACGCAATGTTGATCTGAACGGAACCAGCTATACCATCGTTGGCGTGTTGCCACCTGGCGCCGCCTATCCAACCGAGGGCGAGGTTTGGCTGCCGCTGTCCCTGTTGGATCACGATACTCGCGTCTCCCGCGTATGGCACTCCGTGAATGTCCTGGGCCGGCTGCGCCCAGGCATCGGACTGCCCAGTGCTAAGGCCGACATGCAGACGGTCGCGGCGCGTCTCGCTGCCGCCTATCCTGCGACGAACCGCAACTGGAGCGTGCTTCTCAAACCGCTGCGCGAACAACTCGTGGGGACGTTGCGGCCAGCCATTCTCAGCCTTCTGGGATCGGTCGTGCTGGTACTGCTGATCGCCGGTACCAATGTTGCCAATCTTCTGATGGTAAGAGCCACAGCGAAGCGGCGTGAAGTTGCGGTTCGTCAGGCGCTCGGCGCCGACCGCATTCAGCTTTTTTCCCAGTTTCTCGCGCAAACGCTAGCGCTTTGTCTGCTGGGAGGAGCGCTTGGGATACTCCTCGCGGCCGGTGCACTGCCCTTGTTACGCCTCGCTCTTGCCCACGCAGCCGGTCTCGGCCAATCGACGATTGAGTCCATCAGCCTCAGCGTTCCTGTGCTGTTTTTCACGCTAGGGATATGCACACTCACTGCAGTTCTGTTTGGCCTGCTGCCTGTCATCAAGAATCCAGCGAGTCTGACAGAAACACTCCGCCCGGGAGATCGCGGCAGTACCGGGGGACACAGCCGAAGCCGGGGACGAGGAACACTGGTTGCAGCGGAAATTGCCATTGCGGTTGTGGTGCTGTTTCTCAGCACATTGGTTATTCGGAGTTTTCAGAAGCTGCTCGCCGTTGATCCTGGTTTCCGCACAGACCATCTTCTCAGCGTCGAAATCACCCTTCCTGAACCGAGGTATGGCGACGATAGTTCCACGACCAACCGCTTCTTCGCGCAGCTTCTCGATACGATCGTGCAATCCCCCGGAGTTCTTTCTGCCTGCACCACAAGCGTTCTTCCGCTCAAACCTTCCGAGGTGATGACGCGGTTTCTGGTCGAAGGCGCGCCACCCTTGGTTCCCGGAACGTTTCCGGTGGCACAAATTCGCTATGTCAGTCCCAGTTTTTTCCAGACGCTGGGCCTTCCGCTCCAGGAAGGCAGAATATTCGAGCAGAAAGACATCGCGAACAGCTCCAATTCCTTAGTCGTGAACAGTGCTTTCGCTCAGAGGTATCTGGCAGGAAGGAGTCCGGTAGGTGCCAAAATCGTCCTCGGAGTACTGAGCGCGCATCCAGACAAGATTCCCGTGATGGGGGTCGTAGGTAACGCCCACGATCTCGGTGTAGATACGGTGGCCCAGCCGGAGATCTATCTGCCGGGGTTCGCACTCCATGAAGTGCTCCTCGTGCGCTCTGCCATGGATCCGCAAAACATCATCCCGAGTGTGAGAAATGCAGTGCGTGCGCTGGACCCAAACCAGCCCATTTACCATGTGCAAACGGTCGATGCATTGCTATCCGACACACTGGCACGGCAGCAGATGACGGCCATGCTGCTCGGCATATTTTCATTCGTGGCACTGGCTTTGGCAGGGATTGGAATCTACGGAGTCTTGTCTTACTCCGTCGCACAGCGCACGCGGGAAATTGGCGTGAGGATGGCCGTGGGCGCAAACCGTACCGACGTCCTGCGTCTAGTGTTAAGCCAGGCCGGGGGGTTCACCGCAATTGGAATTGTGGTTGGTCTTGCTGCTGGGCTCGCCTGTGCGCGCCTGATCAGCGGATTACTCTTTAATACCAGCACGGTAGATCCGTTATCGGTGTGGATCGCCATCGGCGCACTGGTTTTGGCTGCTGCACTGGCGGTGATTATACCGGCAGGTCGGGCGGCATCGGTAAATCCTAATGAAGCTCTGCGAGCCGAGTAAAGATTCATTCAACGGTCCGGCAGATTGGCGAGAATGACTGAAGGACCGGCTCGGAGTCTCAGCATCGAATCCGCTTAACAATCTTAGCGAGCTGTCTCTATGTCATCCTGACGCGTTTCAGCGCGGAAGGGCCTTACGATCGCAGCGGGTTCGTCACCGCAGGAAGCGAGAACAGAGCAGCGGTCCCACTCTGCTTCTAATACGCCTTCGCGATCACGACGCGCCGGTCTACAGTCTCCCCCGTCAAGATGCACTTGCCCGCTCCGTCGTACTCATCCACCGATGGGATGTTCCTCACGCTGGCCTTGAATTCCTTGATCTTCGCATCGTTCTGCAGACTGTCTTTCAGGTGCACCATGACAAACTTTCCCCCACCCTTCTCGGCTGTCACCCCGTTGAGGATCGACTTGACCTCGTCGAGAGAATTGGCCAGCACAGTATTGTCCTTCAGCCGCTGCTTGGCCCGAGCGTGGAGGTCTTTCTGTATCGTCTCCAGCAACGCCGCAAATTTTCCCACCACTTCCGCTTGGGGGACGACTTCCTTCGTTCCCGTGTCGCGACGCTTCATCACAATGTTGCTGCTGGCCACGTCTCGCGGGCCCAACTCAAGTACAACCGGCACTCCGCGACGCTCCCAGTGAAAGAATTTCGCACCCGGCGTCAGCCCGTCTCGCGTGTCGATGTGCGCTCCAAGATCTTTTGCCAGCTTCGTGGCCCGCTCCATCACTTGGGCGCGTTCCTCATCCTTGCGGAAGATCGGCACCAGGACGCCCTTTTGCGGCGCGACCTTCGGCGGCAGCACCAGCCCTCTATCGTCCGAGTGGGTCATGATCAGCCCACCGATCAGCCGCGTGCTCACGCCCCAGCTGGTTTGCCAGACATAGTCCAGCTTGCCTTGGTTGCTCTGGAATTGCACATCGAACGCTCTGCCGAAATTCTGCCCCAGGTCATGGCTCGTGCCCGCCTGCAGCGCCAGGCCGTTCTGCATCATGGCCTCGATCGAGTACGACCGGAGAGCACCAGCAAACTTCTCCGCCTGCGTTTTGGCCCCTTTGATCACGGGCATTGCCATTACGCCTTCCGCCACTTCGGCGTAAATGTCCAGCACGCGTAACGTCTCCTCGAGCGCTTCGTCATGTGATGAGTGCGCGGTATGCCCCTCCTGCCACAAGAACTCCGTCGTCCGCAGGAACATTCGCGTACGCAGCTCCCAGCGCAGCACATTCGCCCATTGATTGATCAGCACGGGCAGGTCGCGATAGCTTTTGATCCACTTGGCGAAAAAATGTCCGACGATGGTTTCCGAGGTCGGACGAATGACGTAAGGTTCCTCCAACACTTTTCCGCCGGCAATCGTGACAATCGCCAACTCGGGCGCGAAACCTTCGACATGCTCGGCCTCTTTCTTGAAAAAACTCTGCGGAATGAGCAGCGGAAGATAAATGTTCTGGTGGCCGGTGGCCTTGAAGCGGTCGTCGAGTTCACGCTGCAGCACTTCCCAGACAGCGTAGCCGTTCGGCTTGATGACCATGCAGCCTTTGACAATCTCCGCCGGTTCGGCCATGTCGCCCTGCAACACGACGTCCTGATACCAGGCAGCAAAGTCTTTCTCACGCGGAGTAATTGGGGATTCTGCCATTGTTCTCTTTTTTCCCTGGATTTGCCCGGATCACAATTGCACCCGAACCAGGCTGCGTCACGCGCAATCGGAGAAACAATTATCTTAACCGGTGATCACCCGGCAGGCCCAATGGCGAAACGGGGGAGTGGTGCAGTTCGCGGCTATTGCTTCGCAAATCATTGACAGCATCGTTTCTGACATAGACACAAATGATCTTGAAAGCGTACGGAACCTGCGCGCCGCGTTTAAGAAAACAAGCAACGGAAAATGAGAGGAAATGTGGCGCGCGGGGCGGGCCTGCCACCCCCCTCTCCAGCGAGGGTCGACAAAAATGCTTGCCTAAGGAATCACGCGAGAACAAGTTTACAGTTGGGGCTTGATGGTGTAGTTCCACTCAGGCAAAGTTTCATGGCGCTGCAATCGAAGGGAAGCAATTTGATCGGGTGTCGGCTTGAGACCGCAAGGATAGAAACGGCGGTCCAGGTAGGCTGAGTCCTGAAGTCCGGTTTGGGTTCGGGTGGTGCGGGCATAGTTGAGGATCTTCTGATAGGAATCCAGCGGTTTGCCCGCCCAGTTTCGTGAGACGTCGGAGAAGAGGCGATGCTCGATAGGATTCCATTTGGAGGCACCAGTCGGATAGTAGGCAACGGTCACGGCCAGGGCAAAGGGGTTCGCTAGTTGGGACCGGAGTTCGGTTTTCCAAAAATGACGGCGGCAACTGTTGCTTCCGCCGGGGTCAGCAAGAATGAGCAGTTGGCGGGAACCACGATAGCGGGTAGAACCTTCCGGATGCCACCAATGGGCGATGGCATGAGCGGCAAAGGCGGAGGTATCGTGGGAAACGCCGACCACCAGAGCAGCGCGATTTTCCAGAACATCATAAATTCCATAGGGGATGGCGACCCCGATGGAATCGGTGCGGAAGTCGTGATCATAGACGCGAAGCGGGCAGATTCCCAACAACGGCCAGGATTTTTGAAAGGCCGACAAGTTCGTTTTTTGCTGTCCTCGGCGATCCCCCCAATCATTCCCTACTCAACCGCTCGACATCCCAGAGCGGAGGGGAGCGGAATGAAGCGGCTTCCGGGGTAGGAGGACGTCCGGCTTTATTTGGTCCCTTCAGGAAACTTTCCAGAACTGCCGGGGTTCGAAGCTCAAATACATGTAGACGTAGTGATGTCTCAATCGATATGGTACGTGACCAAGGAAAAATGCGGATTAGCAAATTTCGGCTCAACAGGAGAACACCAACGTTGACTAGCACATCGATCGGGAACGTTCTGAGGGGTGGATTGGCAGCAGGTCTCGTTCTAACTCTTTACGGGTGTGGCGGGGGAGCAGCGAGCACTGTGACCCCGAGTGGGACTCAGGCACAGCAGAGTGACATCTCAATCGTTGGCAGTCAGTCGGGGGTTACTCCCTTCATTTCCTCCGTTCGAGTTTTCGGGCAAAGTGTGTCCAACGTGACCTCCCTGACATCGACCATCTCGCCGATGCCGAATTCGGTGTCTCAACCGGTCAACGTAACCTGGAGCAGATCTGCACTGTCTGGCAGTGGCTACTTGCAAGCCGATTTGATTAATCTGCCGGTCTTTGGCCTTTACGCCGGCTATCAGAATCAAGTGAGTTTTCAGCTCGCATTCGTTGACGGCTCCGTACAGCAACTGCAATACCAGATTTCGACTGAGCCCTATACCGATCCAACCGGAGTGTACTTGCATCCAACGATCGTCAAGGCCAGGGCGCCGGGAAGCAACTTGGGATTCAACTTCTTTATACTGAAATCCCTACTTGGTTCGCCGGTAATCGTCGATACCGATGGGCAAGTGCGTTGGGTGGCTCCTGCGGTTGGCACAACAGCTGTCTATTTTGCAAACGGGCAATTTGTGACTGGGAGTGAAACCTCCGCCAGCGTCACGCCGCTTCAATTAGACGGCACGCAGCCAACACGGGCCCCAACCGATCTCCCGCAACCTCTTCTACTCATGTTCACCCATAACATCGACCCCGGTCCCAGCGGCCTTTTAGCTGAATTCAATGGAGTGGACGACCTTGGCTCCAGCATCGACGATATCGTCGCGGAGATCTCGCCTTTCACGGGTCAATCTCCGTTTCAAACGTTTGATATGGCGGACATACTGACTGCTTACATGAAGAATAATGGCGACAATCCCAGCGCGTTTGTGCGTCCGGGCAACGACTGGTTCCACGTGAACGCCAGCACCTATGATCCGAGCGATGATTCCGTCATAATCTCGGGTCGCGAGGACTTCTTAATCAAAGTAAACTACTCGACTCACGATATCGTTTGGATCTTCGGCGACCCTACCAAGTACTGGTATACCTTTCCGTCGCTGAGAGCCAAAGCACTCACACTGGACGCGGCTGGGGACTATCCAATCGGTCAGCATGGGGTTTCCATAACTTCGGACGGCTACGTTATGGTTTTTAACGATGGACTGGGGAGTGTGAATCAACCCTCCGGAGAACCTGCCGGCCTTTCGCGAACCTTTAGCGAAGTGTCTGCCTACTCCGTGAATACCGCTGCTATGACGGCCCAGAATGTGTGGAACTTCAATTATGGGCAAAGCATTTATTCGCCAATCTGTGGAAGTAGTTACGAAGCGGGAAATACGTATCTGGTTGATTTCGCGACCGCCGACAACGAAGCAGAGGCACGGCTGGTTGGCCTGGACGCGAATCAGAACGTGGTATTCGATTTTCAGTACGCATCACCCTCAGCGTGCGGAGCGGCCTGGAATGCGATACCTATACCGTTCGAAAACCTGCAAATTGCGGCTCAGTGACGAGCCGCTGAATGCTTTCGAAGCAGGCTTTCGATTGTCTATCTGCGAAAGGATTGAAGCTGATTCCGCAAATGGCCGCCTCGCGCGTCCGCATCGACATGGTTGCGGAACATCCACCTTGAAGCGCCATATACGCGACCCAGGTTTTGCCGTCGATCCCTAACTCAACCGCTCGACATTCCCCCATACTCCGCTGGGTTAGGTGTAGCAGTTTCCCCTCCATACAAGAGCATGAAAGCAATTTTCGATTTCTCCGATAATTGAGCCCATTCTAGTGATGGCTACGCTCGGAAGAAAAAGATGTGCGTACGCTGTCGCATCGTTATTCCCAATTACCCGACAAAGAAAACCCGGTGGCCAAGCACCAGCGCCTAATCGCCTGTCCTTGCCACTCCAACTCCTACAGTACCAGGGTTCCCGCCCCAATTTTTTGTGGACGCGAGAAACCCTGATTTAGACCTGAGGAGTGGCTACGTGTTCAGTCGCCAGATTTTCTGGCAACACCCATCCCATATGCTGTGGCATTTGACCCGGTATTCAACGGGCCTGTTAGAGCGGTTGGAACTCCGTCGCTCAGCTTCCATGACATCACCGTGCCTTCGGGGGCGCCGCAGTTACCGTTCGGGCAATTCTCCCCGCTTGTGTACAGATATAGCCCGGTTCCATCCTCGGCAAGAGCGGAGATATACACGTCACCAGTCGAGCTCGTTTCAGTGGTGCCATAACCCGATCCATTCGACGCGATGGAGAGGATCTCGAACCAATTTTGCGGAGGGGACACTGGCGCCGCTGAAGCCCCCCAAATCCATTTCCCTTGGTTATCGGCGAGAATCGGCCCACACTCGTCGCAACCGTAGGGGTCATATCCTGGCGTGTCGGTCAACGCGCCAGTGCCGAAGTCCACGGTATACCCCATCTGTGGATTGGAAGGACCGCCAATCTGCACATAGAGCACAGGTGAAGCAGGCGATCCCGAGGGGAGCATGGTCGAAGACAGGGTTCCGCCGTTGTAGTTGCCAGCGGGCACATTGTAGGGGCTTCCTGGAACGGCCGTGAGGTGGCCGTTGTTGGGATTGACTGCCCAGCCCCAGACCGTGACTTCGTTGTCGTTGTCATTGTCAGCGTACACATATTGGCCGGTAAAATCCGCTGTGACAAGGGTCATTCCGCCAGAACCGGTCACACTCTCAGTTTCCGTCAGAGCGCCGCTGGAACGATTGATCTGGTAGGCCACCACCGTGTTGGAAAGGTTATAGGCAACGAATAGGAAATTGCCGTTCGGATCGACGGCAATGCCCGTTGGCTCGTTGTCGTTCGCCGGGAATGGCGAGCCCGGCATGTAGGTAAGATTGCCATTGCTTTGGTCGATCTGGTACCCATAGATCCCGCTCGGGGTGATGGCATAGACAAACCAACCGCCGGGATCGACTGCAATGGCATTCACCCCACTGGCCGCGGCAAAAGACGGGGGATTGCCACTGCCATTCGGATTTGTGAGCACACCATCGTTGATCGTGAATTCCGCGATTTCGTCCGAAGTATTCGTGCCGAGTTTGTTCGAAGTGGTCGCATAAAGATAGCCATCTCCCGCTCCCACCGCTGTTTCCGTGAGCGGGGCCTTGTATACATGGCCGCAGTTGTCCCACGCCTGCACGGTCAAGTCATATGTGCCCGGCAATAGATTCACGAATGTGTTCACCTCATCTGATTCGACAGTATAGGGCGCGATGCCATTGCCTGTATAAATTCGTATGGCGCTGATACCGGCCGAGCAGTCAGGATTCTGCGCCGAAGCGGCGATATGCACGGGAATATCTGCCGACGAGCTTTTCGGCAGGAAGACAGAAACTCCCGCGTCGGAATTGATTGTAATGTCGACCGTTTTTTTGCCGACTCCGCCACAGTTGTCCCAGGCTTGCACTACTGTGCTGTAGGTTCCAGCCTTCAAGGGAATGAAGGTTTCAATATGCGCGCCGTTAACGGTGTAAGCATTCACACCGGGCGCCGAGTAGATGCGCATCGCACTGATCCCGCTTGCACAAGATGGACTAGTGGCATACGCCTCGTAGAAAACTGGAGATCCTGAATCTGAGGCGGCTTTCGGGGAAAGAACGGTGACGGTTGGTGCTGCGAATGCTGCAGTCGCGAAACTCAAAAGACCGCTGCAGAAAACTAGGCGCATAAAGTGACGAGTGGATTGGTGACGAAGTGGAGAAACGCTAGTAGGGGAACGGCGCACAAAATCCTCCTAGGGGAGCGGAGAGCTTGATCGTTCGACGATCGCACTAAACCGTTGTGCAGGGAATCCGTTCGTTGTTGTATGAAAAAGACTGTCTAGGTATTCCGCTCTAGAGTTGTGGCCTTAGTCTCGAACCGTGCTACTGAGGAAGCGGGCAAGTTTTTAAAACTTGCTTTCTCCCCCCATCTCGTTTGACGGGGTAGTGTATCGAGACGGCAAACGTGCTACACCCCACCTCCCACGCGAACACCCTCCGATTTTGACTTTGGCCGGAGCCCGCTCGCGCGAGATGCAGCGCTGCGAAGGATGCGCAGGGATGCAAAGCGATGCCGGTAATTCCCAACGAGTGTAATCTGTTCTCAACAGTTAAGTTTCGGTTAGCCCGTGATTCGGGACGTGACCGCGATCTATCCCTCTCAAGGCGCGAGCGGCGGGTACTCAAGATGATTTCTTCGCGGAGCTGAGCGGGGCCAGCTAGATCCCCATGGCCCGCAGGCGCGCTCCTTCCGGACTTGCGAAGAACCCGGTAGATGATCTCCCAGGCAGCATCAAAGATACTCAAATGATGGCATAATTCCCGATGCATGCGCTGCGCTTGGCGAGCGCGTGCATCGGGTGTTCTGCTTCACGGAACCGGAACTCCAACGGCGGATGAGGTGACGTGCGTCAATAACCACCGTCCGTCGATCTTTTTGGCTTCACCGTCAAGGTCTACGTGGCTCTTGGCTGTCCAAAACGGCTGGCCGGTGGCTGGATTCAATGACACGTCGAAGTAATGGCATTCGAAATACACCGATGATTTCCATTGGCCGTCATGATCCCTTAC